>Ga0315293_10001438_pt1 | contig 23132 bp, 18 predicted proteins | sample YL17G13_20_MG_FD_203071 | JGI IMG/M metagenome (GOLD analysis project Ga0315293, IMG submission 203071) | Sediment microbial communities from Yellowstone Lake, YNP, Wyoming, USA - YL17G13_20 | ecosystem: Environmental > Aquatic > Freshwater > Lake > Sediment | place: USA: Wyoming | collected...
AAAAGACTCTCAAATTCACTTAGTGGTTCTGCTGGTCTTACCTTTGGAACACCAAATTCTTTTGCCATTTGCATTTTAGCATAGTAATTAACAAATGATGCAGCACCACTATATGGATTACCTTCAGGCGATATTGGAGTTAACTTATCTAACTCGTTTCTGTAAAGATCTATTGTAGGCTTATCCTTTCCACCAACCACTACTATTTCAGGAAGTTCTTTATATTCTACTTCTTTTAATTGATCATCATATTCAATAAGATCTAGTCCTAGCTTATAATCAGAATCATTTACTCCACCTTCTTGTTTATTAATACTTGGTTCAGAATCTGAAAAATTATTTAAAACAGTTCCAGCACCTAAAGTAATTCCAGCTGGAGTATAAACATCATTAAGAAATTTTAATAATTCAGGTCTAATACTTTTACCTTTATTTCTAGATTTAATTCCATTTAACAGGTACCCTACGTCTTCATATCTAGCATCAAAAAGCTCTTGATAACGACCTCCTTTAAATATATCATTAGCAAGTGTATTTATATTTTCAGGTGTTAATTCTACACCACGAGGAATCCCTTGTGTTTCTTCAATAAAGTCAAGTAATTTTAATCCTCTAACTTGTTGCTCATATGGTTTGTTTAGATAAATACCTTGTGGATGAAAGTTTCGTTGAAACCAATTACCTGCAGGAATCTTTGGGTAATTTTTATAATTACTATTTGTAGCAAGCTCAGAAAAATTATGAATGTCTTCATGCATAAAAGTACCTAATCCTTCATCTCGTGATAACTGATTACTAATCTTTATTTCTGGAATTGCACTTCGTGTATATTCACCTCTTATACTATTACTCCAGGGCTCAGTTAAAAATATTTGTGCAGATTGTCCTTTCCTAATAATATTTTCTACATCTTTTTGAATTTTAGAATCCGATTCTCCTGTTTTACGACTTCTTCTTCTTAAATATTCCTTGCTTCTTAACCAATCAATGTTTTTTTGACGTACAGCTTGAATCTCACTATTTGAAATCTGATTATTTTTAACTAAATCAGATTTTAAATAGTTATTATCTTTTAGTATAGTTAATGGCTTTTTTGTAAGAGTATTTACAGATTGTCCTTCAGAATTAGCTACACCTTCTCTAGAAAATAAATCTAAAAGATGATTTCTAGCATCCCCTTGATTTAAATGATTTTTTTGAACATAGTCCCAAGCTTCAGGTTTAGCTATATGAAAATCCTCAGGTAAATAATCTTGAGGATCTATTCCATACCAGTTATTTTTATGCTCTGTAATAGAACCTCTTGTTCCTATTACAGGATTATCATGAGCTTCTAATGAAGCAGCTAATTTAGATCTTGTAGCAGCATCTATATCAACAGGATCTAATCCATATAATATATTTTTTTGTTTATGAGTTAATCTAGAAACGTAGTCTCCAAATTCTTCTTCACTTAGCTTATTTAAAAAACTAAAATTAGATTGTTTATTAAAAGGAATATTTGTTATACTTGGGGATGTTTTTGGTTGAGATAACATTTTTACAGAACCAACACTAGCAACATCACCTAGTAATCCTAAAGTAGCTAAAGCATTATCACTAGATAATATTTTATTTTTATTAAACCCATAAGGATTTTGACCAGTTCCAAATTGTCCTAATCTTAAAGAAGATGTAATAGGAGCAATGATAGGTGCCATATTAACAAATGTTTCAGCACCTGCAGCACCAGCACCAGGATTATATCCTCCTGGAGTAAACAATCCCATTGTTTGAGATAACTGACTATTTTGTAAAGCTTCTTCTCTTTGACGTTGAATATCTGCAATATTTCTAGAAACTTGTTGTATTTGAGATGGACCAGATCCTATTGTAACATTTTTAGACATTGATCTTTTAATACGATCATCCATTTCTTTTTTACGTTTTAATTCTTCCACTTCATTAGTGGTACGTAAATCTTTTTGTGGTATAACAAAACGTGAATTATCAGATGCAGCTCTTTGTCTTGGGTTAATTAAACCTGTAAATAAACCAGTAGACTGGTATTGGGGAAGAATCTTCCCCCCCTTATTCATTTTAGTTTGATAATATTGTAATAGCTTCTTGCTCATTATCTGAACGACTTAGTTATTTTATTATTAGATAGACGGAATAACATTTTAATATCCCCTGACACTTCTCTTTTAAGAAGCACCTTGGTCATATAGTGTCTGAATCTTTTATGCTGTAAAGGATTCTTAGCGTAGTTTGTATAAGTATCATTAATAGTTCTAACATATCCATTTGCTTTTGTTTCCCAAATTGTTTGGTAGTTTGTAATAAACTCACCACGGTTTCTTGTTACATCATAAAACTGGTTAAACCTATACTTGTTTTCTTCTTTAGATACTGCTATATCAATTTGATTCTGTCTTACTATAGGGTAATCAAGAAGACCTATAGGATCATTCTTAGCTTTAGTAACCAATTTTAAATTACCAGATACTTGTTCTGTATTATATATAACAGCTCTATCAAAGTTGAAATCAAGAACGTGGTTTACATCTCTACAATCATTAGCGTATTTATAACACTCTAATTGATACTCTATACTTTTTAATGTAGAAACATCCTGACCTGTAGAAGCTACGTATTCAATTTCAAATGGATAGTCTCTTCCGTAAAAATTACAGAATGAATCACACCTATCATTATGTTTCCAGAATATTTTATCATCTGTAGATATAAAATGATCTTTAGAAGAAACTATAAAGTTAGGATGCCAGTCATGGAAACTTAACCATGCACCACTTCCACCATTTGATTTTGGATCATAACTAATTGTAAATGAAGCATCTTCAAAATAGGTAGAATCACCAAGATATATTACTAAGCTATTTATCTTAAATCTATCAGCAGCATCATAAACAACTCTTCCTTTATATTCATCTTTAAGTTTATAATCTTTTTTGCAAACGTAAAGAATCTCATTTGTATTATCCCATGCTGTAGTTACACCTACACCCATAACCGGGTTATCGTATAATTCAAAGTTAGGGAAATCTTTTAGAATATTAGATGGTAAGTATTTAGCAAACCACCACTTCATTCCATTCCTAGAGATTTCATTTATACCATTCTTATAATAGAATATCCTACCCTGATCTTGACTCACCCAATATAATCCTGGAGGAGCATTAAGTACAGAATTTACAGATTGACAAGAAGCTTGTTGATAAACTATATCAGAATTAAATACACTCTGTAGATTACCTGTAAATAATCCACCATCGCCAATGTTAACTTTAATACCATTTTCAGTTTGTAATTGATCAATACCAGGAAACACTTGAGGACTACTATTCTTGAATAGAATAATAGCACCACTAGCATTTACTGATTTGATTGCGGTTATATCTGTATCAAAATCTCTATAGTTATTAGCTAAGAAAACTTTCCAGTTATCTTTCTTAAGCTCATCAGCTTGAGGAAGAGAATATATAGCTCTACGAGGATAATAAGAATAACATGTCTCAGAAACTTTAGGATCAAAAGTTCTATCGGTTAAGTTACCCCAAGATATATTATTTGTGGTTAGTCTAGATACAGACAATGAATAATCATACTTATAATAGTTTCCACTTTTAATAATATCAGATCTAAATAAAGATTGAAGATCTGTATTATTATATGAATCGTAATGTCTTTCACTCAATGGTTCACCCCAATCTCTTTGGGCTAAGTTGATTTCAGACTCTACAAAAAAGTCCCGCACACCATTTGCAAATAAGTAAAAATATGAATCTTTAATAAAAAATGATATATTTTTTAAAGAACTACAGTTAGCACTACTCCTATCCAAATGAGCATAGTCATTTGCTAATGTTTTATTTTTCCATGTTGCTAAACTTACTGCGCCAAATGCAGCTACACTAGCAACAGCAGTTGCAGTGTTTATAATTTTTTGATTATCAGTTAACGCATCAGCTGCTAAGTTAGCAAGATATCCTGTATACCCTGCAGCAGAAAAAGGAGCAATAAGATTAGAAATATCATAGTCTGTAGTATCAATCCAATATCTAGGATATGGGATATTTACATACTTCATATAATTAAACTGTGCACCGTTGAGTTCATTAAATAGCCAATCATTAAAAAAGAAAAATGTATTCTTTTCTGTATAGCGATTAATATAAATGTCACCTCCAAATAAAACAGGAGATGTTAATTTATCAGTTTTAACAGGATTAGATGTGTATACACAACTTGTTATTGGTAACTGAATAATACCATCTAACTGACCATACTGACTAGGTAGTGGTGATTTAATAGATGCGTAATATGCTGATGTTGTTCTAGTAAAAGATTTGGTAGGAGTCTTATAATAATCAAGATTACCTATAGTCACCCTGCTATTATCTTCTACAGAAGGTCTAGATAAAACATCATCTATTTGAATAGCAACTGTTCTATTACGAAACAGGTTATTTATTCTATGATCTAATCCAAATTCTTGTAAATATGGATTAACATATTGTGCATCAGATACTCTTCTTCTGGTATTATTTTCTATAGGACAAGTATAATTATCATATAACGCATGAGCATTATATTGATATGCATATTGTCTATATGGAATTAATGTCTTTATTAATCTTACAGCTTGTTCAGCAGCTATACCAAAAAAATAAGTAAACATCGGTATACCAAATGCAAATAAACCTTTTGTTGCTGAAGTGCTTAAACCTTCGTCTTTAATAGTTGTTGTACCACCTCTGATACCACTTGTCCCTGGAGCAAGTACACCAAGTACTACAACTCCTGGAACTGATGTATAAGTATTTGCACCTAACGTTCCTGCAATAGCACCAACTTCTTGTGTTCCTCTTGCAGCTTCAGTAGATTTACTTCCTCCACCCATAATAGCAACAAGTCCTACAGCAGCACCCGCAAGAACAGATGTAAAAACTCCAAAGTCAGTAAGCATTTTATGTTCTGGATGTTTATATACAGGGTTAAAACTACCTTTTACAGTACCAGATATTTCACCATGAATTTTTAATTCATAAGGACTTAAATAAGGATCTCTAAAGTTTGTATCAGGAGAATGAAATGAGAATATATCATCTCTAAAAGTTCCCATTGGCGCATATCCTTTATGAGAACAACCACCCTTAACTTCATTCTTACTTAAGAATGGATCCACTCTAAGGTCATTAAAAGGATAGTTAGAATAGAGACCTTTACGAGTTGTAATATCTTTATCAATATCATACTCGCCCATATTGTTAAGAATACCCTTAGCAATAATAGTTTTATTACCTTCTCTAGAACCACGAAGTATTTCATATCCTACAATAGATTCTATAGGATTACCATAGTTATCTAAAGGATGAGTTATATTTTCAAATTTAACACCTAATAAGTTTATATAGCGACCACCATTAGTATTAATATTAGTTGTACAGTTATCAGGAAATTTATGGTGTCTTATGTTTTGACCACAAAGTTTACCCCATATATCTGGATTTTCATCAGGGTAAGATTCAGAAGATTCCCAATAGGACATCAGTCCTTCTTTAGTAATTTTGGCATTAGGTATTTCATATTCATTTTTACTAGTTACTTGTGATGTATCTTGAACCTGCCACTTTTTAACTGGGTCTTCTTGTGTTTTATTTTCTATAGCATCTTTACCAGCAGCTTCAGAAAGATCACTACCTATTGCAGCTCTACCTGGAATATGATATGATGCAGACTTTTCACCTGTATTATAAACCCAACGTATAAAGAAAGAATAAACTTCATCTCTCATATACGAAGTATAATTACCACCTTTAACATAGTAATCAGCAGCAACTCTTGCTTCAACCCATTTAGTAACAACATTGTTAGCTTGAGGTTGATAGTTAAAATCAAACTTAGTATATATACCTGTTCTAAGAAGATACCCGTTTACACTAAATATAGCATCTGATTTTTCATATGCTGGAGATCTTAAAGGTATATCTGTAATAGGTACAACAGGAAGTGCTTCATTTAATCTATCAATAGTTATCGTCCTAGTACCCGTAGAATAAAATCCTTGAGATCTAACTGTAGTATTTTGAAATACTGTACTTAATAATACTAGTTCAAATTCATCAAATGTAGGATCTGCAAAGTCAATAGTAACATTAATTGCTCCACCTATACCAGCATGAGAAAATGCTGATTGAACATTTGAAGGTGCAAAATAATCAGTTACGCGAATACTATTAACAGTATATGCTATTGCAACTTGATATGATCCATTTGGTAATGAACCAGCACTATCTGATTTACTTAATGAAATACATGGAGCTTTAACTAACGGAGCTAAGCGCAAAGCTTCACAATCTAAATCTGTTGTATATTGTGGAACGTAACACTCATTTTCTTTTTTACGTGTTCTAACAACTTCTTTATATGGAGGATTATCTAAGTTTAATACTCTATCTGGGTTTCTTATATCTGAAAAATAAACAGACCAGTTACAATCAAAAGTATATCTAGTTACACCTGTAATTAGATTTGTCTTTCTAAAGTTTAAACATTTATCGTTGACTACTTTCTTATAGGAGCATTCTGATTCATCAAAGATTCCAATCTCAGAGCTTACATCATCTGTAGAAAATACAACCCATCTATCATCAATAATTGGAATAAGTTTTATTATAGTGTACGGGGCTTGAGTACAAAACTTATTAGAAGGTTCATTACCTATAACACCAACTTGACCAGATATTGTATTATTAACAGCATTTCTAGCATGGGTCCAAACACCTTCTGGATTAAATGATACATCAGTATCTTTTAACATTCCCTTATTGAAAACGTTGGTAGTGTTTGAATTTGTATTTTGAAAGTCTCCCATTATTTAACTATCAATTGTTTTTTGTCAATAAACTTATACACTTGTTCTGTTAACCATCCACACAACCAAGCTTGAGCTTCTTCATCATTTATATCTCTATCTGCTGTTAGTTTTGGTACAGCATGATATATTTCATGAGCTATTGTGTTATGTGTTAAATACTTGATATCTAAACATAACATATACATATCAATATCCGTAGTTATAAAACACCCTTCTGCACTATCAGCAAAGACATCATCTATCTTATATTTTTTATATATAGAATTAACCGTCTTTATTAAATCATCTGTTATAATGATTTGAATAATACAGCTATACATTGGTATTTTTATAACTTTAACGACTTTAAATTTTTTATTATCGTTTAAACATGTTGTAGTATTTTCCATACATAGCTTTTCTGTTTGTTTCCCAGAGTTTTTGCATCTCAGCATAATCAGGAGTGTTTACAAGTGATAATGCATTGTTTCTAGCAGCTCTAATACGTTGTTCTATTAGTTGTAGTCTTTGAATAACATCTTCCCCGTTAATATAAAGATTCTCAAGTATCCTTTGTTTTAAAGCATACTCATAAAATTCATTAACAAGGGGATGATCAAGAACTAATAGATTACCTTCCTCGTCTTCCAAATTACCTAAGTAATTAATATGCACTGTAGCATTTTCTAGATGATTAGTATATAAAAAACCATCTCTTAGATAAGCATGCGGTGCTTGAGGATATCTAGAACCATTCTGTGTATTAGGACAATCAGAAGATACTAGTTTACTGTTTTGTATATTTAAAGGATAAAACACATCGTAGATTCTTGTTTCAGATCTTAAAGTTTGAACAAGATAAACATAATCCCCACAAGCAGATACGCAGGGTTTAACGCAAGGTTTATCATTAGTGTATTGAGGATCTATAATCCTTTCTTCAATTTGTGTACCACTAATAACTGGTTCAGTAACCTGATACTGACCACAAAGATTAGCATAGTTAAGAACAAAAAAATCAAGAGGTAGTCTTGCTTTACCTTTATTAACTTCTAGAACCTCATCTTTAGGTCTATATATTCTTAAACCTAATTCATATGTAACTCTTTGCGCAACTTTAATAAGTTGAGCAGGATCAATCATACCTTCTAAATCGTATGTATTAAAGTCAACAGCAACCTCATCAAGAAGTTGTTGAAATGTTTTATATTTAAGATCAGTCTTTGCCATTTTATTATCTTAAGATATTTTGTTTATTTGTATCTACATCAGGAGGTATTTGTAATGTAATACCAAGATCTTTAATTACATTACTTTCCATTTCTGCATGTAGATAATCGGGTACATTAAATGACTGATCTCTTCTTAAAATACAATCGTTACATGTATCACAATTATAACCTGTAATATCATCTTCAAATATTCCTTCTAAACGAACAGCTTCCCATTCAATATCTGGAAAATATAAGTAATCATTAAGATACCAATAGTAACCTGTCTTATTATATTTAAAAGAAGATGTGTTAGATATAGATGCGTATGTTGTAGGATTAGTGGGTTGAAGTTGCTGAGAACCATCTATAGAGGTTACAGCACGGATCAATGGACCATAGTATCCCTGCATAAATGCTGGTACTTTTTTACATGTTCTTTTTATTGTACAATTTGATTTTATACCAGAACAATGTGCATCTACTTTATCTATTTCTATTAACTCTAATAAATCAATAGTTTGCATAACTGATGCCATTTTCATCAATTTGTTTTTAGAATCTTCTCGTTTCATTAACCAGTGAGCATGCTTTATTAATAGACTGTATATAAAACGGTCAGTCATAAAAGCATCCTGCTTAACAGCTTTTACTTGGTTACGGATTCTTGATATTACTTCTCCTATAGTAATCATTATAATATTTTTAATCTAAGTCAAACTCATTATAAGTTTCTAACATATTAGTTTCAATCTTTTCCATATCCATCTTATAAGACTTTCTCTTAAAGATCTCGTATATATTTTTCTTGTTTTCTACAACAAGATATTTTAAATACTGATCTGGATAAACCTGTCCAACAGATCTAGAAAATTGTCTCACAGCTTTAAATCCCCATAACTTAGAAAACTGAAATCTATATTTAGTTCCATAGTTAGTATAAAAGATCTTAGCTAGATAACTATCTGATTCCCAGTTTCTATGCTGTATCAGTTGTTGTAGTTCCTTAGACGTTTTATAGTCTTTGTTAACCTTTTTAGCTGGACAACTTCCGATGAATATATATCCCAGTTGTTCTGGAAGTTCTACTCCATCTCTATCATTTATCACAGTTTGCCAGATTCTCCCGTTCACTCCCTCAATAATGCTCTTTATTTTCTCATTAGTCAGGTGCGCAAACTTGGAGTTATCTTTTCTAAAAGCAGTATAGAAATCAGCATTAAGAATGTTTAATCTTTTTGCTCGATATCTGGGTGCTTTAAGATCCGGTTTTCTAAATGGTGTACTAGTCAAAGGATATCTACATTAATAATTTACGAAAAATATAGCAAGAAAACTAATTAAACTTAATATGTTTAACTAATATTTTAAACGGTGTATATAAACTCGGAGATTTTACCTTTTGTAAGATCATGCACTTCCATAATAGCTTGTCTCTTAGACCCTGTGTATTTGTTATGGTAGTGCCAATAGTCTGATTTACAGAGACTTGGGAGGTGTTTAACTGCAAATCCATGGATTTCAGTTTCTGTCTTATACTCTACAGTTCTCTTAGTGTGAAAGTGTCCAGTATAAACTGTCCTATATTTAGTCTCACCCCACTCTTTAGAGAACTCAGTAGCATATAAAAGAGGTGAGTTTTTAGAAGTTACATCTCCATGTTCAAAACCAAAGAAGTTGTCCCCTGAGACAACCACCTTGCGCTCAGAATATTCTACATCAAAATAGATATTAGCATCTTGAAAGCACCTAGACAGAGCATGAGCTAAATGATAAGAGCTTAATCTATCATGGTTACCTGGAAGGTATACAACATGTAACTGTGTACAAAACTGCTTTAAGAAGTTTATAGACCAATACAGTGAATCAAATGCTTGATTATAAGCATCTTGCGCGCGCATGGAGTTGTCTACTGGGGTACCTTTAGTAGTAGATCCATTAAAACCATCCATGTTCAAAAGGTCACCACCCACTACATATATTATCTTAGACAATAAACAACTTGAATATGCACGGTATGTAAGATTCTCAACTGCTTTTTTAAACTCGGAAACTATGTCTTCATTATTCTCTTTACCAAAGTGAAGGTCCTGAAGTGACAAAACCCCTATAGTGGGGTTTGTAAACTTATCATTTAAAATGACTTCTTTAACTGGTAGATATTTAGGTTTAAAGTTACCAAGTGTATTCGTCAGTAACTCATTTGGATCTAGTTTCTTCTGACTTACTAAAGCTGAAACTAACCAGTAGTCTTTATGTTGTTTATTCCAATATTGACTAAGCTTCCATTTCTCGGTGTCTATTTTTAAGATTCTAATAATCTCTTCTGGACTTTTAGGTTCTACAAAAGCTATACCTTTAATCTCTGCTGTACCCTCATCTAGATTCTCATTAAACTCTACAACCTTTTCTTTTTGGTGGTTTAATGTACTAACTAATTGATCTTCAAGCTCTGCAATATAAACATCCATTTCCCTATCATCAATCAAATCCATCATACGCTTAGATAGTATGTCTTTCATCATGTCGTCCATATCATCTTGAATGACTGACTTGACATTTAGAATCTGATGCTTAATACTATGATATTTCTCTAATGTTATACCTAGTTTTTCTGCACAATAAGCATCACTTTTCTTAAGTTTTAAAGTATCATAAACCTGGTTAATTAAGTTCATATAAAGAATTTAAAGGTTAAGTTTAACAATATTACAAAAAAAATTTTAATATACACATCTTTTCTACAAAAAAATAACCCCCAGATGTAGAAACACCGGGGGTATTTATTGGAGGGTAAACCAACAAACCTCCGCATTTATTTAAATAATCTATCTATCCATGTCTTAGCATCACCCCAATAAGAATCTGTGGGTTCTGTATTTTTACTATATATACTAAAATGAGATGTAAAATGTTTACCATGATTAATATGAACTGCAGGGTTAACACAAGTCCACTTTAATCTTTTAATATCTGGTTCAACTAATATTCCACCTAATCTAATAGCTTCTTTTAATAAGCTCTCAAAATGAACTATTGCTTCTGAAAATACCATAGTCATTTGATGTAAAGGTTCATGATCAGCATTTTTCTTTTGCCATCCTCTATCACAAATACCTCTATAGTTCATATTAGTCATTACAGCACCTGAAAATTCTGGGAAGTCAAAATATCCTTCAGGATAAAGAACATCATGTTCTAAGAAACTAACATATTTGTATTTATTAGTTTCTCTTGCTGTATATAATAATTGTAATATTTGAATTACTATATTTAAATGATTACTTGATTTTGTCATTGCTGTAACCTCATAAAAAGGATTTCCAGAAATAGGAGACCAAACACAAGTTAGAATATCTGCTATATCTTTAAACTTTTCTAAAGATAGCAAACTTTCTTTTACTACAACTGGTACATTATTATTTGAATAAAATATACCAAGCTTTGTTATATCATCTTTTGGTAATGAAATATACCCATTTTCTTTTACAGAAAATAAACCCTCAGAACTATCTATTTTTAAATATTTAACAGTACCTGAATTAGTATCACCAAATATATCATTAGAAGCTTTTACTATTAGCTTATTATCTTTTACTAAAGATCTAACTTTATTAGTTACATCAGCACCTCCATATGTAGCTTTATTTATAATAAACATGACACCTCTTTTGTTTTTAAGATTTCTTCAGAATATTTAAAAGAACAAAAATCTTTATTGTAATCTTCTAGATTAATATTATAAGGGAGTTCTTTTTGATATTGTCCTTTAAAAAATAGTTTAAGAGTTCCATTAACAACACCAGCATTATGATAAATAGGATGCTTATCCCATTCTTTTAAATGTGAAGTAGCCCACGAAAATGACATCAAAGGAGTCACTTGTGTCTCTTTACCAAATAACCATAAATTCCAAAGAACTGCCCACATATCAGCACACCATATTTGAATAGCATGTCCTGGTTTATCTTCAACTATTAACTTATTTACATTATAATAAAGACTTTCTGAATCAGTATAAACCTTTTCCCAATATTTTGCAGGTACATTTTTTATTATATATTGTGCACCACCGCTATCTTTTTCCTGACTTATTACATAATCTTTATTTACCCCAACAAGACCTGTCATTAAATCTAAATACTTTTCACCTTTGCTACGTACATAGTTAGCACCTATGTATGAAACAGTATCACTTATATAGCAAATATCATCATTTAAAAGATCTTGGAATTCAACAGGTTTAGTTAAAACAATATCACAATCGTAATAGAATACTGTTTCATTTTCTAATTCAGGATAACGTAACCAATGCTGGTGTAGAATATAGGGACGTACACTTGATATGTAATGCTTTGTTGTTCGCTCATCTTTATAGAAAAAGAAACGTACATAGTTATAATGTTCAGCTAACTTTTTCCAATTATCTGGAATTGTTCCATAATGAGCGCAAACAATTTCGATATCGTTTGGGTTAACTCCATTTCTCATGAAGTTATTAATCATCACCTCAACTTGCCATGTATAGTAGTCTATGGCGGGTTGTACGCAAATAAATTTCATATGTGTTGGTTTGGTTTAAAAACATAGTTTATATTAAATTACATAAACCGTATCCTTGAATTCTATAAATTGTACCACCTATAGTGATATCTTGATTGTTAGAAGTTATTGATGTTGCTGGTGATAATAAATCTAAAACTACAATTTTTGATCTAGAAATACCAGAAGATGAAGTAATTGCAAGATCATGAGTCAAATATCCTGCTGTGTTACCAATACTAAATGAAAGACTAAATGGTACATCAGCAGCACTAGGTACACCTGTACAATTAAGACCAGTGTAAGTATTAATTAAACCATCCCAAGTCATATTATCCGCAACTGTACCAGATACAACATATCCTGTTACATTAAATGAACTACTGACAACTTCTCCAAAAAATTCAATAAGAACATCATAAGGAGGAGCAGTTGTAGTTGTTGTTATGCAACTAGAAGCAAGAGCTACCACACCTGTTCCAAAAAAATGATGCCCATGCATTTCATAAACTGTGTCTATAGCATGATCAGAATAAAAATATTCATCAGCTATTACTGTTCCAGCAGCATCATACCAAAGTTCACATTCTGCGATGATAGGATTACAACTACTATATACAGTAATTGAATTAGTTGTAGTACAAGCATCTAATGCACTAACACTTGAATAGTATAAAGTGTATGCTGTTAAAGGTGCTACTGTTGTAGTAGTTGTTACACAGGAACAATCAAGAAATTCAGAACCAAATACTAAATCTGTATAAACTGCTGTATCTATTATTGTACCTATACATTCAAAACATGTAGATCCATTAAATATAACTGACCCAGTTACAGATGTTGGTTTATAATATTTATTAACAACTGGATTTATATTTCCTGTTACATAAAGTGTTGTAATACCGGAGCATCCAACATCACTTAAAATATAAACCGTTCCAGGTGGAGGAGGAGCTGCTGTTGTTGTAGTACTTGTACTTGTACTTGTTGTTGTTGTAGTTGGTGGAAGTGTGCATGAACCATAAGAAGTTATTACCCCTAATCCTCCAGATACAATAGCCCAGTTAACACCATTAGAATAGTATCCATCAGGCATAAATCCTCCGTATCCATCTGTAAGAGTACATCCTGGTAAAATTGGTGAACATGTTGAATATAATATTACTGACATATTTGATTTTTATTTACCCTACAATAATAGTTAAATTACCAGAAATAACATCATAAGAGCCACTATAATTAGTAGGTGTTAAAACAATAGTTACTGTAGTAGTTCCTCCACCAACAACAAGAACATCAAGTACACCTGTTGCTATAAGCGTGTCTGCTGTTATATTAATAGGATCACTACCTCCCGGAGTTGTTATTGTAAAGATAGCTGAATTTGGTGTATTTATGTTTCCAGATACGCTAAATGATCTAGTTTGATTTAAGAATACCGATGCATTAGTACCATATCCAGCTAAGTCAACATTAACAATAGAAACAGATTCAATTCGATTTGTAATACTAAATGAACCTGTTAATATATCATGTGCTTGTGTTGTAGTTGTTGTAAGTAAACAATTTGCATAATCAGCACAAGCATCATATCTATCATCTACACTATAACCTGCACAATAAGTATATAAAGGTGCTGCTGTAGTAGTTGTTGTTGTAGTTGTACCACAAGGTGTTTGTGAATCAATAGTACCATTAAATATTACTAATGAACTAGTAATAATACACCCTGTAAATATAAAATCTCCAGAAGGAATATTTCCTTGTATAGTATTACCTGTACAAGTAATAGCTTCCCAACTACCTCCGCCATTTAAACCAAGAAGTACAAACTGAGTACATTCTACAGTGGTTGTAGTGGTTGTTGTTGATGTTGTACTAGTAGTACTAGTTGTTGTTGTTGTACATTCTGCAATAACTAATTCAATAGAATTAGTACATTCTCCTGTAGAAGTAACTGTTATAATTTGAGCGTTATCTAAAACAGTAACATAAATACCAGATAACAATTGTGCTAAACTTACTGTACTAGGATACACTATTCCCACATCTGCTGTGAGATTAAAATTAGGACCTAACTGTGCTCCTAATCCCGAATTAAGTGTTACTAATACATTCATTTTTTATATATTTTATTTTAACATATTCCTCCAACAATAACATCCCATTGACTAGCTGCACCCAATGTAGGATATACACTAGAACAGAAAGATATAGTTTGACCAGATGCTACATTAGGATTAAAAATAGTAACTCCTGTATGACAATCTACCCATGATGCACTTCTAAATCCTTCATCATTATTTGTACAAGAATAGGAATGACAATTAAGAGTAGTTGTTGTAGTAGTAGGTGGAATAAGTGTTGTAGTAGTTGTAGTAGTTGATGTACTGGTAGTACTTGTTGTAGATGTTGAAGTTGTTGTAGTAGGTGGTGGAATACATGCTGCACTACCTCCATTAAACTCACAATCATGAGGAGCCATAGTAGTAGTAGTAGATGTGGTAGTTGTAGTACAATCACCCTGATCTACAATACTTAATCCTGGAACTACGTTGTATATAAGTGAATCTACACAAGCGCATATAGTATCACTTACACCAGGAGATACTATAATGCTACTAATAACAGTATGATCTTGACTACACGTTTTGTAGTAAATAGTAGCACTAACTAATGTAAGGTTTTGTATATAGAATTTATTACATACACAAGGTATATCTAAAGTAGTAAAACAAGAAGATGCTGCTAAGAAAACTATAAAGTTAGAAGGATTATATTCTATTTGTTGATCACAAACGCAAACTGTTATAATCTCACCAGCAGCAATAGATGTAAAATTATGAACCACCCTATCGCAATCTGTGTAATTATAATACTGAGTTGTTGCTGTGATGTTTTGAACTATATATGTTTCACATTCACAAGGAGCTTGTGTAGTGGTAGTAGTAGTGGTAGATGTTGTTGAAGTGGTAGTAGATGTTGTAGTAGATGTTGTACTTGTTGTACTAGTAGTTGTGCATTCTGGATATAACTCATTGAATATACTCCACAAAATATTACGTACACTTTGTCCTTCGGTAATATTTAAGCATTCAATTGTTTCAGGAAATATTACACATTCATCTTGTATAGCTTCTTCACACGGAATTGCATCTGGACATAAAGTCGTAGTGTATGTAGTCGTGGTTGTGGATAAACACGAATGACAAGGTGTGTAGCAAGAAGGTTGACAGGTGCATCCCATTATATATTTTATTAACTTTTATATAGGTTCTAAAGTTGTTGTACTAGTAGTTGACGTACTAGTTGTAGTAGTTGTATTAGGATCACATTCTGGATGAAGAGTATATAAAATACTTAATAATATTTCTGTAAGTGACATTCCTGTAGTGAGACCTAGACACGGTAAATCCGGTCCTGTGTATATTACACAATCAGTTGTTAATTGCTGATCACATCCCGGTTCAGCGCAAGGTGTTGTAACAGCTTGTAAATACTGAGGACACCATTGTTCATGACAATTATTATTACAATTACAACTCATATTAGTTAGGGATTAGGTGTTTCACCACAAGTTATTTCTGTAGGACCTGCTTTAGCATAAAACGGATTACTATGTTCTTTTACTTCCATTATAACTGTAGAAAGTAATTCTGATGGTGTTTGAAAATATAACCATACATAAGATCTTCTACTTAAATCTACTTGTGTTACAGCAGTAAATTCAAATAATGCAAGATCTGTTATATATGAATTATATGTAGCCAAAGGAAATGCAACTCCTGGATTTTCACCATCAACAACAAGTTGATTAGCAAAATCAAAAACAGTAGTTCCAACAGTAAGGTTTGTTATTGTAGTAGTTTCTTCATCAAAAGGATGATTTGGATTATTGTCATTATCTACAACAAGTTTAATATAAGAACATGCATATTCACTAAGATCTGGTATTGTACAGTCAGATGTTGCTGTTGCATCACCACTTGCAATAATAGATTCGATAGTTGCACCGTTAGGTAGAACAAATTGTTGACCCGGTGTAATAGTTATTGTTTGAGTTATTCTTGTAGGTGTAATTGACATAATTATGAAAGATTTGTATCGATTGGTGTATAAGAATATGTAATAACAAGATAAGACCCTTCTGAACCTGATGCTGTAATTGTACAGAAATCACAAGTTGTAGCAGGACCAGCAATAACATTAACACATTTAACACAAGTGATGCTACCATCTGTCAAACATGCGTTCATAGAAAGCGTTAGTCCAGTTGATACATCAAGAGGACTAGCTGAAATATCTACAGGGTAACCATTTGTTAAAGCTTCTGAATCATTAAATACATCATCACGTAGTTTAATATAAACTGAATATTTATTACCAGCTCCATCTACAATGTTTAATGTATTACCAAGAGTAGCATTACAATCTGTAAATGCACCTGGTACTGAAGATTTCTGAGCAAAGAAAAGACGTATTGTACTAGCATCCACTATTTGTACATCAAAGTCTACAAGAATATCATCACAACTAAATGTACAACAAGTATTTTGAATAGTTGCAACAGCTGCTCTAAGATCACATATAGCTAACCACATTTTATCAAGAGTACCTGCAATATTAGAAGATGTACCACTCCATAGGTCAGATGTTGGATCAGTAAGTTTTTTTACTGGAAGAGGACATTCACCATCAATTGCATTAAGAAGTTCACCGGGTGTACCAAGAGCACCCTTAAGTGTACAATAGTCAGACTCAATAGCTTCTATTGCAACATCCATATCTTGAGGACCTGGATTTATACAAGTGAGAGTCACTTGAGGAAGTGTATCATTTTCTAGTGTTGTAACCCTTCCATCAAGACTGTTTATCTGATTTTGTAAAAAATCTATATCTGTACTAAAAGCTGTTATTTGATTTGCTAGGTTACATACTTCAACCCCTATCTTTTTAGTGTATTGAGTATGAGGGAGGTCTTTAATTAAATCACCATCTCCATCATAATACTGAAAACATGCTGCCATTCTCACTAAAGGATCTGTACCATCTTCACTAGGAACAAGATTATTTATTATTTCCTCAAGTGTACATACTTTATCAATAAGAAGCTGTAATACTATAGCAAGTGTTTTTTCTGGTTGAGGACATGCTAAACATGACTCAACCAAACATTTTAAATCTAAACCTGTAAGGTTTAACTGTTCTTGAAGAGCGCATATTTCTAGAGCTAACTGGTATACAACCTCAGAAATAGTTTCACCAGAGCATACAGATATACATTCTAAATCAGGACCTTGCCATACAACGCAGTTCGTAGATACTGGCGAGCAAGTTTCTTTATTTATGTTTGACTTAATAGGAGGAGGCATAGTGTATTGTATATCAATGAGTTATAAATAAAAAGTTATATTTGGTATGTAAATAAACTACACAACAATGCATACATAGTCTATAATACAATATAACGAATTTTTAGAACAAAAACAAAAAATGCATATCCTTAAATCCTTTTTTTTAAATAACCAAATATTTTTTATATTTGTGAGATAATAAAACCAGCATGACAATTTTATTTGTAGCACCCCATCTTTCTACAGGGGGAATGCCCCAGTATTTATACAAACAAATTGAAACCCTATCTGATTTTAACATCTATTGTATAGAGTGGGATAATGTAACTGGGGGTAAATTGGTAGTTCAAAGAAACCGAATCCTAGATGTATTAGGGGATAAACTAATCACTTTAGGGGAAAATAAAGAAGAACTACTTGAGATTATAGAAAAAATAAACCCACAGGTTGTACATCTTCAGGAGATACCAGAAATGTTTATGAGCTATGAGTTAGCTGAAAAACTATACGCAACTGGTCGGGAATACCGAATAGTTGAAACCTCCCATGACTCTAGCTATGATGTTTCTAATAAAAGACATTTCCCAGACAAGTTTATGATGGTTAGTCAATATCAGGTAGATGCTTATAAGTGTTTAGATATTCCTTGTGAACTAGTAGAATACCCTATAGAATATAAAACCAGGACAGAAACTAAAGAAAAGTTAATGTCTCAGTTAGGACTTGATCCTAACAAGAAACATGTTATCACCGTAGGATTATTTACCCCTAGAAAAAATCAAGCAGAAGTGGTAGCTTATGCTAAGATGCTCCAAGATGAACCCATCCAGTTTCACTTTATAGGAAACCAAGCTGATAATTTTAAATACTACTGGGAACCTTTAATGAAAGATCTTCCGTCAAACTGTACATGGTGGGGGGAAAGAACTGATGTAGATTCCTTTTATCAAATAGCAGATATATTCTTATTTACTTCTAGAGGATTTGCTACAGATAAAGAAACTATGCCCCTTGTAATAAGAGAAGCAATCAGCTGGAAAGTTCCATCTCTTATATATAACTTGGATGTTTATTTAGATTATTTTAATACCTTTGAAAATATTAAATATTTAAGTAAAGATAGTATAAAAGATAATGCTAACGCTATTTTAGCTACACTTAATATAGATAAAACAAAGATAATGAAAAATTATGAATTTACTAGTAGATGGAGTTGGGATGAACAAAAAATGTTTTTTGCTAGCAATACCCTAGTTGATATTCCAATAATAGTATCTATAAGAGAATACATGTCAGATGGTGTATTATGGGCATGTAACTATGATACTGTTTATCCCGGAGTGGAATATTGGATTTCACCAGTAAGTAGAGATATACATCATTATGATACAGATGCTCAAATAGCGGGTACAAAAATCTGTATATACATTAAAGAAACAGGTGAAAAGATTTATGAAGAACCTCATTTCAAAAAATTTGTAAGTGTACCTAGAGCAGATTTGAGTTTGGAAATACCTTATCATATGAACTATGCAGAGTTCTTTATTGAAAAGAAATATAATAGATGGTTTGATAGGAAGTATGATAATGTTGTAGATGCAGGATCTAATGTAGGCGTGTTTGTTGAATACCTACTTTATAATGAAATTACTGAAAAGATAATAGCAGTTGAATGTGATAGTAAAGCATTAAAAGATTTGAATAGAAACTTTAAAAGAGAATCTAGAGTAGAGATAATACCTAAAGCATTAAATCATAATAATGATGAGATTATATTCTATCACTCTGAAGAAAATCCAGTTATAAGCAGTACATTATCCCCAGACAGATTAAAGAATCATGTAGCTGGAGTTAAAGGTGATGATGCAGTTATAGTGGAAACAGTAACAATAGCTAACCTTATTAATAGATTAGGAGTTATAGATCTTTTAAAGATTGATATAGAAGGTGCTGAATATGAAGTTATTGAGAAATTAGATCCTAGCTTATTCAACAGTATTAATAATCTATTTATTGAGTGTCATTTCTTTGAAGATGATTATCTAGATAAATATAATAATCTTGTTAATAAGTTAAGACAAAATGGATATAACGTAGAAGAATTTGAGGAAGGACAGTCTGTAAAATATATATCTAAAAGTGAAATGATATTTGCAACTAAAAAATAAACCATGAAAGAAGTAGTTATTTTATCGTGTTGGACAAGCACTGAGTATAGAGAAAAGGCATTGATTACAATGATCAATCAGTTAAAAAAATTAAATAAAGAAATACTGATTGCATCTCATTATGTAGTTCCTGATTACATAGTGAATATGGTAGATTATTATATCTACGATAAAACAAACACTATTCATACAATGAAAACATTGGATACCTATCCATGTGATTATTACTTTGAAAGTGATTACTTTAGATTAGAAGCAGTGAATATATCACATTCTGCAGCACTATCTAGAATATTTAATATTGCTCTTAACTTTGTTAAATCTTTAGATTATGATTACTTTACCATACTAGAAGGTGACGCTGATTTTGATATAGAAGATTTGAAAAAGTTAGATGGTATAAAATCTCAACTTGTGAATCAAGATAAAAAACTTTTCTTCTTTAAACTTAGACCTTACGAGTTTCCTTATTGGGAAAATAATGGTATAACAGAAGTGTATGAAACTTCTTGTTTTGGAGGATATGTTGATGAGTTTATTTCTAAGTTATCATTTCCAAAAACTTTAGATGAATGGAATCAAATGTTATTAAAAGATAGAAACAATCATAACTTTGAATATTTAGTAACGGAAGCATTCAAATATAATAAAGATAAATATCTTATACTAGACTCTGCTAGAAACTTCTTTACTAATTCTAAAATGAATACTACTACAGTTTTAGGTTTAGATGGAGTATATTGTGATCCTAATAATGATAATGCTCCTGTTTTGTTTTTATATAATGATTCTGCTACACCAAAAACTTATAGGATATTCTCCACTATATGTATGCCTCCATCATTAAAACAAGACTTTACATTAAACGGACAGACTTGGTGGATAACAACATTAAATCTTAATCAATATAATGAAGATATAAATGTTATTATATTTGAAGGAGATAAAATTGTTGGTAATCATAAAATGTTTATAGACAAAGAATATATTAATCAACAAAAAAACAGAAGAAAAATAATATATAAATGAAAACATATATAAACAGTATAATAAACAATGCTTATCTAAAGCATGACTTAGTCCAGTTGCCAGCTGAGATTACAAAGTTTTCTGAATTCTATTACAGTTTGAGATGTAAAAATGTACTTGAGGTGGGTTCTTATTTAGGAGGAACCTTTTATCTTCTATGTAAGTTTTCACAACCTGATGGTCATAAAATAAGTATTGATTATCCTTACTATGATACACAGGAAAAAGAAATGGAAGCTAAAAATGTTCATGGTAAAATGAAATCATTTGCTGAAAATGTAACTATAATTCAAGAAGATTCTCATTCAGAAAAAGCATTACAGAAACTTAAAGACACTTTAAATGGAGAACAGTTAGACTTCTTATTTATTGATGGTGATCATACATATAAAGGTGTTAAGCAAGATTTTGAAATGTATTCTCCCTTTGTAAAAAAAGGTGGTTATGTAGGATTTCATGATATAAATGATAGACCTTTGCATAGAGATCTTAACTGCTATGTGCATGAATTCTGGGATGAATTACCTAAAGAAAACACAATAACTTTTAACTCTAAAGGAGTTTCTATGGGTATTGGTGTTATACAAATACTATAATATGAACACAATAGAAACTGTTACAAGCTGTCCTATAACTAATAGTACAGATAGATTTACCTATATAGACTTGGGATATATGCCCTTAGTAAATAATCTATCTCTTACTAGAAGAGGATCTTTAAGCTGTGATAAATATCCATTAGCTGTACAATATTTTCCTGAAAGTAAATTATCATGTTTAACACATAATGTTAATCCTGATTTAATGTTTTCTGACTATTCATACAAATCAGGTGTAGTAAAAGCGTATGCTGATCATTGTAAAGAAATGTACTGGTTTGCCAATGCTTATTTATTCTTTAATGATGGTGATAAAGTTTTAGACATAGGAGGAAATGATGGGACACTTTTAAAAGTATTCTTAGATAAGAAATCAACTTTAGATGTTCTTAATGTTGATGCTTCAGTAAATATAACTAAGATAAGTGAGGCAAATAATGTTCCTACGTACACAGCTTTTTGGGGAGTAGAAACAGCAAAGAGATTAAATAAAAAGTTTAAACTTATAACTTCTACAAATGTATTTCAGCATACACCCCCTATAGCTGACTATACAGAAGCAGTATCTTTAAGTTTAGAAGATAAAGGTATATGGCTCTTAGAATTCCCATATTGGAAAACTAATATGGAAACACGACAGTTTGATCAGATATATCATGAACACGTATATTATTATCTAATAGAACCCCTTAAAACTTTATTTGAAAAGTTTGGACTAGAAATAATAAAGGCTATAAAGTACTCCATACATGGAGGGAGCTTAAGACTTTTAATTGCTAAGAAAGGTGCTTACAATCCTTGTGATGGAGTGAAGGATTTTATACAAAAAGAAAAAGACTTAACTATAGAATATTATAAAAACTGGGGTAACATAATAAAAGACCATATAGCCTGGTGTAAACAATATCTAACTAGTCTTAAAGAAGCAGGAAATAGTATTGTAGGTTTTGGTGCTGCTGCAAAAGGATGCATATTTTTAAACAGTGCTAAAATAGACTATAACATAATAGATGTAGTGATAGATGATACTGATCTAAAACAAGACAAATATATACCTGGAACAGGTATACAAATTAAAAGTAGAGAATATTTAAAATATAACAAAGTAGATTACATTCTTATATTAGCTCACAATTTTAAGGATGCTGTTATGTCTAGTTTAAAAGATGAGTATAAAGGTAAATACATTATATTATTTCCAGAAATTCAAATATTAGAAAATGATACTATTCCTGTATAGTGATAAAAACTGTGAGCATCAAGCTATAAGTTGTATTAAATCTCTTACAAATAAGTTAACAGATGATGTTAAAATAGTATACTATACTATTGGATTTAAAAGTAATTTTACTTTTAAAAACCTTACTTGT
>Ga0315293_10001440_pt1 | contig 23123 bp, 25 predicted proteins | sample YL17G13_20_MG_FD_203071 | JGI IMG/M metagenome (GOLD analysis project Ga0315293, IMG submission 203071) | Sediment microbial communities from Yellowstone Lake, YNP, Wyoming, USA - YL17G13_20 | ecosystem: Environmental > Aquatic > Freshwater > Lake > Sediment | place: USA: Wyoming | collected...
ACAGCCTCCGGGGTCAACGAGGCGGCGCGCAGTTGGGTCTCGCTCGTTTCGACCTGCCGCTCATGCGCGGCGCGCTCCGTCCGCTCCGCCTGCAACTCTGCCTGCCAGCGCGCCAGGCGTTCGGCCAGCGCCGCCGCCTGCCTCTCGGCTTCCTGGGCATGATCGAGCGCCGCCTGCAGTTCGCCGGCGCGTTTCTCGCGTTCCGGCCGCTGGCGTAGCGACCGGTCCAGCGCCAGACGCTCCTCGTCCAGCGCCTTGGACTGCGCCTCAAGCTCGCGCAGCTTTGCCTGGTTGGCGCGGTATGCCTCCCGCCGCTGATCAATCTCGCGCTGCAGTTCGTCCAGCAGCCGGTGGCGGTGATCATCGGTTAGCGCTTGGCCACACGTCGGGCAGACCGGCTCGCCGGCCGATTCGAGCGTCGCCGCGCGCACCTTGAGCGGCTCGGTCTGAGGACCGAGCATCTCGTTCACGCCGCGCAGCCGCGCCGCCTCGCGATTCGCCACGCCAAGCTGGGCCACGCGGGCGTCGAGGGTCTCCTGCAGCACGGCAAAGCCGGTCAGCTCGGCGCGCAGCGCCTCCAGCGCCGCCTGCAGTGCCGCCCGATCGGCGCGCGCCCGGGCGGTTTGCAGCTCGCGCTCGGCCTCGGCCACCTCGCGTTCGGTGCTCGTGATCCGGCGCGTGCGGTCATCGATCTGCCGCTGCAGAGCCACCAACTCCTGGCGAACTTGCTGGATGCTGGCCCACTGCGACTCGGCCGCCGCCAGTCGCTCCGAGGCCTGCAGCGCCTCTGCGCCCGCCGTCAGCAGGGCCTGCTCATGTTCGCCGCGCCGGGAGAGCTCGCGCTCGATTTCCTCCAGCCGGCCCTCGAGGCGATGCATGTCGGCCCGCGTCGTGTTGATGCGCTCCTTGGCGCGCCCCTCATAGACCTCCCACGCCGACAACCCAAGGATGGAGGCCAGGACCTGCTTGCGCTGCGCGGGGGTCTTGGTGGTGAACTCGTCCGCCCGGCCCTGCACCAGGAAGGCCGAGTTGACGAACGTGTCGTAGTCCAGGCGCAACAGGGACTCGATCTTCTTCTGCGTCTCGGCCATGCGCGCGGCGGAGAGATCGCGCCACGCCTCGGCCGGAACGTCCCAGGCATGCAGCGACAGGCTCGACACACCCTGCTTGCCCGCTTTGCGCTGGCGGATAACCTGGTAGCGCTGCGCGGCGTGTTCGAACACCAGGCGCACCTGCATCGTCCGGGCGCCCTGATGCACCAGTTCATCCGGCGAGTTGCTGCGCGCCTTGCCCCACAGCACCCAGGTGATGGCATCCAGCAGCGAGGACTTGCCCGCCCCGTTGGGACCAGCCAGGCAGGCGACGTGAATACCGTCCAGCCGCAGCGTCCCGGGCGTGCGGTAGGCCAGGAAGTTCTCGATCTCGATCTCAACCGGGATCACGCAGCAGATCCTCCGCCCGGGCCAGCAGGCTGCGCATCCGATCCGATGCCACGTTGCGCGACTCGAAGTAGCGCTGGATCAGCTCCAGCGGGGTCAGCGCTTCCGGCGCCAGGTCCCCCAGCCGCATGCGGACGTCGCTCTCGACCTCGCGCGCCACGGTGACGCTGGCCGCCTGGCCCAGCGCCGCGACGACCTCGCTCTCGCGGAACCCGGCCTGCTGGTCCTCCCGCAGCTGCACCTGGACGCGCACCACCGCCCCTTCGGCATGCGCCCGCTCCACTGCCTCGACGACGGCAGCGGTGGCGTCCTCCGCCGGACGGGCATCGACGCGAAGGGTTTGAAAAGGCCGCGCTCGGACGGGCACGAACTGCCAGCGGGCCGCGCCGCGCTCAACCTCCACCCAGCAGAATCCCTTCGGCTCATGCTCCTCGCCGAAATCGATCCGCTCCAGCGACCCACTGTACACGACCGGCGGCGCTCCGCCGGGATGGAGATCCTGATGGCGGTGGATATGGCCCAGGGCAACGTAGTCCCACGCAGGGTCGGCCAGCGTCGAGGTCATTACGGCCACGTCGCGGCCCAGCATCACCGTTCGCTCGGAGCCGAGTTTCGCTTCTGCCACGGAGAAGTGACCGGCCAGGATTCGGGGCATGTCATGCCGGTCCGCTTCCTCGGCCAGTTCGGCCAGGATATCGGAGACGGTTTGGCGCAGGGCCTGTTCCAGCTCGTCGATCGTCTTGCCCTGGTGCTCGTCGTGCGCCAGCAGCCGGTTGCGCATCGGGTAGGGCATCCACGCCAGGAAGAGCGGGCCGCGGCGTGTGGTTACTTCCTGCCAGCTGCCCTTGTGCCCGACGATGACGCCGGGCACCGACAGCGCCTGGAAGATGTCGACGGCGCTGGCTTTGACCGCCATGCCGGGCATGTCGTGGTTGCCTACCAGCAGGAGCGTCGGCACCTGATCGGCCAGGCGCTTGATCCGTTGAGCGAACTCGCGCTGCTGCGTCGGATCGGGTTCGCGGTTCTTGAACGCGTCGCCGGCGAAGATCGCCAGGTCAGCCTGATGCTCGAGGGCGTAGTCGACGACCTCGTCGAGCCGCTCGAGGAAATCCCGTACCCGGCTGGACGTCCCGGTGGCCGGATCCAGCCGTCCGTAGTTCTCCATGCCGACGTGCAGGTCGGCGAAGTGCACCAGGCGGATCGGGTCGCTCATGCGTCCATGGCCCCGTGGCCGTCGCGTTCCACCCAGCGCTCGAGCCCTTCCGGCGGCGCGTAGGCCGCCAGGCCGTCGAGCAGCGCCGTGGAGGTCGACTCGCAGACAATCAGGGCGCGGTGTTCGGCGTAGATGAAGCCCTGGTGGCGGGCATGCTCGATCATTGCCAGCAGTGGATCGTAGTAGCCCTCGACATTCAACACACCGATGGGCTTGCGGTGCATGCCGATTTGCGCCCAGGTCAGGATCTCGAGCAGTTCCTCCAGCGTGCCAAACCCGCCGGGGAGCGCCACGAAGGCATCACCCATCTCGGCCATGCGCGCCTTGCGCTGGTGCATCGAGTCGACCAGGATCATCTGGCTGAGACCGGCATGCGCCAACACCGGGGTGTTGAACTGCCGCGGCATGATGCCGATGACCTGGCCGCCGGCCTGCAGGGCGGCGTCGGCCACGGCGCCCATCAGCCCGGTCCGGCCGCCGCCGAAGACCAGCGTCAGCCCGCGGGCCACCAGCGTGCGACCCATGGCGCGTGCAGCCTCCACGTAGACCGGGGGGATGGCGTCACTCGATCCGCAGTACACGACCAGGTGCTTCATGCTGCCGATCTCCGTCTCCCGCGAGCAGGCCCGCTGCGGGCCCGGGACTCAGGACTCTGCGTTCAGCAACTCCCGTATGCGCTCGGCCACCGCGTTCATCGCCGGCCTGGATGGCGAGCGCCTCAGTCCCAGGGGCCGCCGGAATCCGAACCCATCGCCGGCGGCGCGCGGGATGACGTGCAGGTGGCAGTGGAAGACCGACTGCCCGGCCGCCGTCCCGTCGGCCAGCACCAGGTTGACGCCTTCGCATGGCACGCCCGAGCGGCGCAGGGCGCCCGCCAGCCGGCGCGCCACCGCCATCATCCGGCCGGCGGCCGCCTCGTCCAGATCATCCAGCCCGGAAGCATGCCGCCTGGGAACTACCAGAATGTGTCCCTCGGCGATCGGGTGCGCATCCATGAAGGCCGAGACCCATTCATCCTGGTAGACCAGGCTGGCCTCGGCCTCTCCGGCGACAATCCGACAGAAGATGCAACTTGGGTTGGCGGTCATGCGAGTGAGGCGCGCGGCGGACGCGGCCGGATTGTATCATGCCGAGTCAGCCTGGCGCACGGGCGTGATACACTCCCGGCCAGGACTTCCAAGGACTGAAGCTATGCCGCGACGCATACACCTCGCCGCCGCCGTTCTCCTTGCCGCCCTGCTCGTCCCGTCGATCGCCTTCGCCCAGACGCCGGCGGTGCACGCTATTCTGTTCTACTCGCCCACCTGCGGGCACTGCGAGAAAGTGATCCAGCAAGACCTTCCCCCGCTGTTTGAGACCTACGGTGACCAACTGCAAATGATCGGCATCGACGTCACCACGCCCGAAGGCCAAGCGCTGTTCCTCTCGGCCATCGAGGCTCTTGGAATTCCCGAGGATCGTCGCGCCGTCCCGACGCTCGTGGTGGGGAAGGCGGTCCTGACCGGATCGCTCGAGATTCCCGAGCAGCTTCCGGGGTTGATCGAGCAGGGGCTGGCCCAGGGCGGCGTCGACTGGCCGGCGATCCCGGGGCTGGCGGAGCTTCTGGCCGGGATGCCGCCGGAGGCGGGCCCTCAGCCGACGCCTGCACCCAAGTCGGTCAGCGAGCGCGTGCTCCAGGATCCCGTGGGCAATTCGCTGGCCATCGTCGTCCTGATCGGCATGACGCTCAGCCTGATCGCCGTGGCGGCGCGCTCGATCGTGCGCGCCCCCGTCGCCGAACTGCGCGCCGCCGTCTGGCTTGCTCCGCTGCTGGCGGCGGTCGGTCTCATGGTGGCGGCGTACCTGACGGTCATTGAACTGAGTGGTGACCCGGCGGTGTGCGGCCCGGTGGGTGACTGCAATGCCGTGCAGCAAAGCACATACGCCTTCCTATTCGGCGTGCCGGTCGGCGCACTTGGTGTCGTCGGCTTCGCCGCCTTCATTCTGCTGTGGGCCGGCGCACGCCTGCTCTCGGGCCGGGCGCTCGACCTGGCCCGCGTGGCTCTGTTCGGGATGGCCGTGATCGGGACGCTGTTCTCGATCTACCTGACCTTCCTCGAGCCCTTCGTGATCGGCGCCACCTGCGCCTGGTGCCTTACGTCAGCCATTCTGCAGACGGGCCTGCTGTGGCTGACGGCCGATCCGGCGCGGGCGGCTGCCGCTCGGCTGCGGGGAAATGCCTTGTCGATGGCTGATCCCCGGTCGGTGTAACCTCGAGGGCTGGCTGCACGTCCAAAGGAATGGGATCCATGGCGGGCGCTCCACCGATTTCCCTCGACGCCCTGCGCGCCGGCGATCCGGCGGCGCTGGCGGCGTTGTTCGAGGCATTTGCCGACCGGATCTACCGTCTGGCGCTTAGTGTGCTGCGCGATCCAGCTGCGGCGGAGGACATCGTTCAGGAAACCTTCGTCTCGGCCATCACCCACCTGGATCGCTTCGAGGGCCGATCGAGCCTGGGGACCTGGCTGTACCGTGTGGCTTACAATGCCTCGCTCGATCGCCTGCGCCGCCGACGCGAGGAACCGCTGCCCGCCGACGAGCCTGAGGACGAAGCGGGCGAGGCGATCCCGCTGCCTCGATCGCTGGTTGAGTGGACGTTGACCCCCGAGCAGCGGCTGGCCGACGGCGAGGTCGCCGCCGAGCTCGACCGGGCGATCGGGGAGCTGCCCGAGAGCCTGCGGGTGGTGTTCCTGCTGCGCGACATCGACGAGCTGTCGACGCACGAAACCGCCGAGGCCCTAGGCTTGAGTGAAGGCGCCGTCAAGGTCCGCCTGCACCGGGCGCGGCTGGCGCTGCGCGAGCAGCTGTCCGTGTACTTCAGCGAGCGTGCGCCCCAAGGGGACGTGGCATGAATTGCGAAGAGTTGATCCGCTACCTGTCGGACTACATCGACCGCAACCTGAGCGATGAGCTTCAGGCGGACGCCCAGGCTCACCTGTCCACCTGCCGCAACTGCCACGTGGTCCTGGATACCACGCGTCAAACGATCTACCTGTACAAGCAGACCGGCCGTCGCGGCATCCCCGTCGAGCACCGCGTCGATCTCTTCGCTCGCCTGCAGCGATCGCTCGCCGATCGCAAGGACTGCTCCTCCTAGCCTTGCCTCCTCTGGTCAATTCCCTTCGTATGGGCTCCGGACGCGTGAAGCCTCGCCTCGCCCTGTCACGACACTTGCCTTTGCCTTCCTACCCGCCGGCTGCCGATGCATGTCGATCGCGAGCACCACGCCTCCAGGCGTTGTCCCGTCCGTTCAATTCCGCTCGTAAGGGCGCCGGAACCGCGAATTGTCACCTCGTTACCGCGGGACGTAACCTTCTGCCGTGCCTCTCGTCTATATGGCAGACGAAACCGTTAGCGTGTGGAGGATCGAGCAATGAAGTACGTGAACGAAGCAGGTTGGGATCGGATCGTGCGTGTCGTGCTGGGGATCGTCCTGCTCTACCTGGGCTGGGCGGGCGTCGTCACCGGCGGCTGGGGGACTTTCCTCAAGATCATCGGCTTCCTGCCGCTGGTTACCGGCCTGGTCGGCTTCTGCCCGCTGTACTCCCTTCTGAAGATCCGCACCCACAAGACGGCAGCCTGACCGCGGCCCGTCTGAGTACTGCGAGGGGGGGGTGCGGCGCGCCCCCCTCACCTTCCGGAGACAAGAGCATGACTGACCCGACCCTGGCTGAACGACTGGCGACCCACCCGCGCCCGGTGATCGTCGACATGTGGGCGCCCTGGTGCGCACCCTGCCGCCGGATGGCGCCGATGGTCGAGCGGCTGGAGAGCGAATACGACGGCCGGGTCGACGTGTGGCGGGTCAACGCCGACGAGCAACCGGAGGTCGTGCGCGGCCTGGGCGTGATCGGTATACCGACCATGGTCGCCTACAGCGCCGGCAGCGAGGTCATGCGCAAGGTGGGCGCCGGATCGGAAGCCGACCTGCGCGCCGTGTTTGAATCCGCCCTTTCGGGCAGGGCGCCGGTGCGGCGTGGCATCGCCCTCGGCGACCGCGTGCTGCGGCTGGCCGCCGGCACGGCCGTAGTCGTCCTTGGGCTCGCCACCGGCCCCTCCCTGCTGCTGCTGACGATCGGCGGCGTCGTGCTGTTCACGGCCGTCGCCGATCGCTGCCCGGTGTGGCAGGCCATCCGCCCTCGCCTGGCAGCCCGGATCGGGCGCGGGGGCACTGCGTCTCCCGAGGCCTGACCGATGCTCGAGCCGCTGGCGATTCTGGGAGCGGTGGCCGCCTACAGCGCCGTCCACAGCCTGCTGGCATCCTTCGACGTGAAGCGCACGCTGCGGGCGCGCCTTGGCCCGACGACCGATCGCGTCTACCGTCTGGCGTACAACGTGTTCGCCGTCGTCTCCTTCCTGCCTGTCCTCGTCCTAATCGCCTGGCTGCCCGGCGAGCCGCTCTACCGACTCTGTCTGCCCTGGTCGGCGGTGGCTCTTCTCGGCCAGGGCACCGCGCTGGCGCTGCTGACGATCGGACTGCTTCAAACAGACCCGTGGTCGTTCCTTGGCCTGCGCCAGTTGGCGCGGCATGAGGCCTCCGAACCACCGCGCCTGATCGTGGCGGGACTGTACCGCTGGGTGCGCCATCCCCTGTACACCGCCGGACTGCTGTTCATCTGGCTCACTCCGGTGATGACTACCAGCGTGCTGGCGTTCAACCTGGCGCTGACGGGCTATATCCTCGTGGGCAGCCGTCTGGAAGAACGTCGGCTGGCCGTCGAGTTCGGGCAGGCGTACGATGACTACCGATACCGCGTTCCGGCGCTGGTGCCATTCCGCCTGCCCTGGCCCGACTGACCAAGCCAGCCAGCTGCAGCAGACGGCGCATCCCCTGCTTGGATCAGGTGCCCGCAGGCGCGACAATCCTCTTCGCCACTCCAACCACGTCTGAGCGGATAGGATAGAAACCGCATCAAGGAGACCTGATGAAGCCCTACCTGCTGGTCCAGGACCTGGCCCAAGAGACGCCCGACCTACCGTCGGACAGCATCCTCAGCCGCACCTTCTACGAAGACGCAACGATGAAGGCCATTCTGTTTGGTTTTGCCCCCGGGCAGGAATTGAGCGAGCATACCGCCTCCCACCCCGCCATCCTGCACTTCATGCACGGCGAAGCCGACCTCACGCTGGGTGGGGAGGCGCAGCAGGCCGGCGCCGGAACCTGGGTGCACATGGATGCCAAGCTGACCCACAGCATCAAGGCACGTACACCCGTCACCATGCTGCTTCTACTCTTCAAGTAGCACCTCGCCTCAAAGGGAGGCACTCACCATGGCCGATCGACCCGCGCTGGATCCCATCCTCGGCCGAGGTCCGTTCCACGACTACCGTTGGATTGACCCATCGGACATCCTCGTTTCGCAGTGGGTGCGGATGAAGTGCCAGTTCGGCTGCCCTCAGTACGGGAAGGCGGCCTCCTGTCCCCCGAACACCCCCAGTGTGGATGAGTGCCGGAGCTTCTTCGGCGAGTACCGGCATGCCTTGATCTTCCACTTCAAGACCGCTGAGTCCGAGACCGCGGCCCGGCATGCGTGGAGCGCTCGGACGAATAGGGCCCTGGTCGCCATGGAGCGCGACGTTTTCCTCGCCGGGTACCCCCGTACCTTCGCCCTCTTCACCGACGCGTGCCATCTGTGTGACGATTGCGTGCCGCACAGGTCGGAATGCAGAGAGCCAGCGCTTGCCCGGCCATCGGCGACGGGGATGGCCATCGACGTCTTCGGCACTGCCCACAGCCTGGGCTACCCGATCGAGGTGCTCACCGAACGATCGGCGCCGGTGGACTACTTCGCATTCCTGATGGTTGACTAGCGCGCAGGAGAAATCGAGCGGTACTGGCACCCGAGGCCGGTCCCGGCTGCTTCATCTGCCGCAAGCAGCGCGGAGAGATTGCTGTCCCGGGCGGCGCCCTCCCGAGGATGGGCTGGTGTACGCCGGGCACGCGCTAATCCGCCCTGGGGAAACGACAGCTTACCTCAGCTATCTGATGGCTGAGCCCAAGCGGCATGTGTCCGGCCTGGAGTTCCTGAGCGACGACGAGGCGCGTGCCCTAGGGTCGACGGTGGCGCGCTTGAGCCGGGCGCTCGTCGCCGTGGTCGCGGCGGAGCATGTCTACACCTTCGTGCTAGGCGATCAGGTGGTACCGCGCTGCCCTGGCGCTCCCAGAGAGTATCGAGGGGGGCGTGTGGACGAGTGGCCTGAGGCGCCGCGCGCCTGCCCGGCCGAGATCGAGGCGTTGTCTGCGCGCCTGCGGATGTGGCTCGCGTCAGACGGAGCCCTTCAGCCGGCCGCACGTTAGGCGACAGCCCACCAGTCCCGTCCTTCGACCAGCCCCAGGTCGTTGATCTGCTGGCGCACCACCGCCCGGGCGCCGCGCGCCCCGACCGCTGCCAGCAGGATCGGCCTCGGCGAGCGGCGCCACCACTCCAGGCAGCCGTCCGGCCCAAGGACGGGCAGCCCTCGCCGTGTCCGGCCAATCTTCGCCGGATCGATGTCGATGAAGGCCGTCACCGGCGCCCCTTCCGCCAGGAGCAGGCGCGAGAGCCGCTTGCCCACAATCCCCGCACCCCTGACCAGGATGGACTCCCGGTCGTGCAGTGGCCCGCGCAGCAGGTAGAAAACCTTGGCTCTCAGGAAGCTCTCGATGGCATAGCGCGGGCTGGCATACGTCAAACGCCCGGCGTGTTCGCGCCAGTAGAACAGTACCCGCGGCACCTTGGCAAACCGGCCCCCGGCAGCGTGCAGGCGCAGCCACAGGTCATAGTCTTCTGGCCAGCCGTGCTCCTGATAGCCACCCACGCGCTCGCACCAGCTCCGCCGCATGACGACTGATGGGTGAACCAGCGGGCTCTCGACGTAGATCTCGCGGGCAATAGCCTCCGGCGTCGTGAGCCCGTTCAACCACTCGAGGTAGAGCGAGAAGCCGGGGCCCACCGCCTCGGGCGGGAAGGCCTCCACCAGGCATCCCACGACGGCCAGGTCCGGCCGCGCCTCAAGCAGCGCCGCCTGTTCCGCCAGGCGTTCGGGATGCGAGCGGTCGTCGGCGTCCATGCGGGCGACCAGGGGGGCGCGGCACTCGGCCAAGCCGGCATTGAGCGCCTCGATCAAGCCGCGGGGAGGCAGGTGGAGGACGCGCAGACGGGCGTCGGCTGACGCCCAGCGGTCAAGCCGCTCGGCGGAGCCGTCGGTGGAGCCATCGTCGACGGCCACCACCTCGAGCTCTCCAAGCGTCTGCCGCAGAACCGACTCAACGGCTTCATCCAGCGTGGCGGCTGCATTGCGGCACGGAAGCAGAACGGATATGCGGGGGGCCATGGCGGGCATGGGGTCCACCCCGACTTCGGAAGTCCGAGCGGGCTTCCGAAGCCGGTGCGGTTACACGACTTCGACTTTAGTGCCGCGCCCAAGGCGCGGGTCGAGCGCGTCGCGCAGGCCGTCGCCCAGCAGGTTGAATCCGAGGACGGTCAGCGTGATCGCCACGCCGGGGAAGAAGACCAGATGGGGAGCGGTGAAGACCTGGTTGCGCTCGGCGCTCAGCATCGAGCCCCACTCGGGCGTCGGCGGCTGCGCCCCCAGGCCAAGGAACGAGAGCGCCGCGGCGCTGAGGATGGCCGAGGCCACCTCAAGCGTCCCGAGCACGATCAGCGGCGTGATGGCGTTGGGAAGGACCGAGACGAGCAGGATGCGGACGGTTCCAGCCCCCAGCGCCTTCGAGGCAGCCACGAAGTTGGTTTCCTTGACCGACAGCACGCTGGCCCGCATCACCCGGGCGAAAGCCGGGATGGTGACGATGCCGATGGCCAGCAGGGCGTTGATCAGGCCCGGTCCCAGGACGGTGACAATCGCAATCGCCAGCAGCAGCGATGGGAATGCCAGCAGGACATCCATCACGCGCATGATGACGTTGTCAATCCAGCCGCCCAGGTAGCCGGCAACCGCGCCCAGCGCCGTCCCAATGACGACGGCGAACCCGACGGTCGTGAAACCAATGATCAGCGAGAAACGCGAGCCGAACACGATTCGGCTGAAGTAGTCGCGCACGTTGCCGTCCACACCCAGGATGTGTTCCGGTTGGTCTGCGGGACACCCCAGCAGGTGGATGCACGGACCTGATCGCTTCTTGATGCCTTCCTCGAGGCCGATCAGCACCTGGTCCGGTGCAAACGGAGCGATCACCGGCGCCAATATGGCGGCCGCCACCAGGATGCCCAGGATGGTCATGCCGACAACGGCCGACCGCCGCTGGAACAGCCGGCGCAGCGTCGTGCGCCACAGGCTGGTCGGTTTGCCGCCCAGCGCTTCGGCGTCCAGCCGGGCCCCTTCGGCCACCACGCGGTCGCTCGCCGTCATGCCCATGCCCTCACTGCAGCCGCACGCGCGGGTCAAGCAGCGTGTAGCTGAGATCGACGATCAGGTTCACAACCACGTACCCGAAGGCGATCACGAGAGTGAAGGCCTGGATGATCGGGTAGTCCCGAGCCGTGATCGCCTCGAACAACGCCCTGCCCACGCCCGCCAGGCCGAAGATCGTTTCCGTGAGCACCGCCCCGCCCAGCAGGCCGCCGAGAGACAACCCGATGATCGTCACCACCGGGAGCAGCGCGTTGCGCAGCGCGTGTTTCATGATCACCGTGCGGTGCGGCACGCCCTTGGCCTTTGCCGCCCGGATGTACTCGCGCCCGAGCACCTCCAAGAGGCTCGAGCGCGTCATGCGCGCAATCACCGCCATGGGGATCGTGCTGAGCGCCATCGACGGCAGGATCAGGTGCTTGAGCGTATCGCCGAGCACCTTCCAGTCGGCGGTGATGATCGAGTTGAACACATACAGGTTGGCGAAGAAGTTCAGCAGTTTGAAGACGGCCGTATCCTTGGCCAGCGTCCAGCCGTAGGCATCATAGAAGGGGATGGCACTGATTCCAGCCGTCAGGCGTCCCGAGGGCGGCAGCCACAGGGGCGTGTCCTTCAGCACCAGGGCAAAGAAGTAGGCCAGCATCAGTCCAAGCCAGAAGACCGGCATGGATACCCCGATGTTGGCGCCGACCATCGTCACCACGTCGGTCGGGGTATTGTGCTTCATGGCTGAGAGCATGCCCAGCGGGATGCCGAGGATCACCGCCAGCGTCAGCGCCGCCAGGCTGAGTTCGACCGTCATCGGCAGCCGCTCGACCAGGATCAGGGACACGGGCCGGCTGAAACGGATGGAGTTGCCGAAGTCCCCTTTCAGGACGTCCTGCATGTAGATCCCGAACTGGACATAGATCGGCCGATCGAAGCCGCGCTCATGCATGAAGCGCTCGCAGACCACCGGGGTGGCTTTCTCCCCCAGGATGGCCGTGCACGGATCCCCCGGGATCATGCGCGCCAGGGCGAAGGTGACCAACAGGATCCCGAACAGCACCGGGATGGACGACAGCAGTCGCCTTACGGTGTACTGCAACATGGCATGATTCTACCGTCTGCCGTGCCAGCCACAAGCAAGCTCTGGCAAGGTCTCTCGGCTCCAGGCGGAGTGTTAAGCCACGCGGGGTGGCCGGTAGTGGCCACCCCGCGTGCACATCTCAGAGTACGGCGAGAGGCATTGGGCGGGCTACCCCGGTGCGGGTTGACCCCACATATTGCCCCACAGCCCGATCCAGTACTCGAACGTGCCCGTGTTGCCGACGTGCAGCGGGCTGGTCGAGTCGATTCCGGCCACGAACGTGGTGACCACGTCGTTGGCATCAAACGCGGAGCCGTCATGGAACTTGACGCCCTGGCGCAGCGTGCAGACCCACTCCTTCAGGTCGGCGCTCGGATCACAGGACGTCGCAAGCGCAGGCTCGACGGCCGTCCCGTTGATCTCGTAGGCGTACAAGCCCTGCATCACCTGCTCACAGGCGCGCAGGCTCTCGCCGTCGGTCTCGTCCTGGCAGAACAGGCTGATCGGCTCGGCGTTCTGCATCCAGACGAAGGTCGTGCGATCGCCCGGCTTGGTCACGCCAAACATCTCGTTGGTCAGCGGGCTGGCCTGCGGGGTCTCTACGTCGGCGCGGTAGGCCGTGGCGGAGCCGCCGTGGGCCACGGGGACCATCGGGACCAGGTCGCGTATGGCATTGTTGGCCTGGACGTACAGTGGCTCAGATGCCGCCGGATCGGCTAGCTGGGCCGCCTGGGCGAGGGTTTCGTAGATCTCGGGGAACGGGTTGCCGAACTGCACCTTGGTGCCGCCAAAGTGGTAGTCCAGGAAGTTGGTGATGTGCGGGTAGTCGGCGCCCCAGCCCAGCAGGTGGAAACCGTTCAGCTGACCGTTGCTGGAGGCATCGATGAAGGCGCCCGATTCCATCACTTCAATCTTGGCGTCGATGTTCAGGTTGGTCTTGAGTTGGGACTGGATCTCCTCAGCCACGCGGGCGACCTCAGGCAGGTAGCCGCGGACGACGTCGCGGTAGAACAGCGTCGTCTTGAAGCCGTCGGGGAATCCGGCGGCTGCCAGCAGTTCCTTGCCCTTGGCCGGATCGAAGGTGTACCACGCATCACCCACGCAACCGTTCGGGATGGCACAGGGTGTGAAGTGCGAGGCGGCTTCCGAGCCGGCGGGGTAGAAGGTATCGACGATCCGCTGGCGATCGATGCCCATCGCCACCGCCTGGCGGACTTCCTTGATATCGAACGGCGGGTAGGTGTTGTTCATCCCGATGTAGAACACGTTCAACGCCGGGCGGATCTTGAGCTGCAGGTTGGCGTCGCCCTCGACCACGGCGAAGTCGTCCGGGCCGATGTTGTCGATACCGTCCACTGTCCCTGATTGCAGTTCAAGCAGGCGGGCGGCCGACTCGGTCGTCCAGCGAAAGACGACGGTGTCGGTGACGGCCGGAGTTCCCCAGTAGTCGGCGAACTTGGTGAAGGTCACACTTTCGCCGCGCCGCCACTCACCGAGCTGGTACGGGCCGGTGCCGACGGGCTTGTCCAGCCGCGCGCCAACGGCGGTGTTCGCTTCCAGCCATTCCTGCGGGTAGATGGCGAACGGGCTGAAGGCGATCTTGGACAGGAACGACGGGTCCGGGACGCACATCGTGAACTTGACGGTGAACTCGTCCACGGCTTCCACGGACTTGATCAGCGTGCCGTTGGCGCAATCGCCCGAGGCGGACAGGCCTTCGTACGGCGGGGGCGCTTCGGTAGCTACGGGGGCGGGTGCCTCCGTGGCGACCGGCGGCGCCTCGGTGGGCGTCGCCTGGGCACAACCTGCCAGGACCATGCTCACCAGCACCAGCAAGCCAATAGCAGAAGTTAGCATTCGGCGTGACACAGATCCTCCTCCTGAGTTGTCGTAGGAAACGGCTGACGATCCGGCCAGGATCACGCGGGCCCTCACCTCCCTTGTGGCTGTACCGATGGGAAGGGCCACGCCTCCGGGGTTCCCCGGAGCGTGGCCGAGCAGGAGCAATATATAATGATAATGCAGCTTCTTGCCCCCGTCAACGCCCACCTGGGGCACGTTATCCGGCCCACGGCAGGGGCCGCACGATTGCGTCCCTTCCACCCGGCGCCTACAATGGCCCCACCCTTCCGCACGAGGTGCAACATGACGCCACGCTTCCCCTGGGGCCGGACCTTCCTGCTGGGCTTCGGCTTCTTCGGCATCAGCATCATCTGGCCGCTGTTCAACAGCCTGATCCCACCCATGCTCGAAGACCTCGGCCTCTCGGCCCTGGTCATCGGCTTCATCCTCACTTGGGACAACATAATCAACATGTTCGTCCAGCCCTGGATCGGGAGCCTGTCGGACCGCACGCGCTCGCGCTTTGGCCGCCGCAAGCCGTACCTGATGCTCGGCGCCCCCCTGGCGGCGCTGTTCTTCATCCTGGTTCCCTTCGTCCGGGAGAACTTCGTCCTTATCGCCCTTGCCGTCCTTGGGACCAACGTTGGCATGGCCCTGTTCCGCTCCCCGACCGTCGCCTACCTTGGCGACCTGTTCCTGCCCGGTGAGCGCAGCAAGGCCAACGGCGTGATCAACCTGATGGGCGGGCTGGGCGGCGCCGTGGCGCTGTTCGGTGGCGGGGCGCTGTACAAGCTCGGCGTGCCTCTGCCGTTCATTGTCGGGTCGGGCGTGATGCTGATCGCCATCCTGGTCGTGCTGCTGGCCGTGCGCGAACCCGAAGCGCCTGCCCCCGCGCCCGGTGAAGCGGGCTTCGGGCTCCGCGCCGCGCTGCGCCAGGTGGCTGCCGGGCCGGACCTCAGCGGCCTGTACTTGCTGGGCGCCATCTTCGCCTGGTTCGTCGGCTGGAACGCCATGGAGGCGTTCTTCACCATCTACGCCCGCAACGTCCTGGGCGTCTCGGTCGGCAGCGGCACGCAGATGCTGACCGCCTTCGCCGCGGCACTGATCCTCTTCTCCATTCCCAGCGGCCTGATCGCCACGCGCGTCGGCCGCAAGCCCACCATCCTTGTCGGCCTGGGCGGAATGCTCCTCGGACTGGCGGCGGGCGCCTTCGTTCGCAACCCTACCATTCTGCTCGTCGTCCTGGCGGTGATGGGCGCTTTCTGGGCGCTGGTCAACATCAACTCGCTGCCGATGGTCTACGACCTCTCCGGGCTGAAGAGCATCGGCGCCTACACCGGCCTGTACTACTTCGCCTCGTCAGCCGCCGCCATCACCGGCCCGATCCTGGCCGGCCTGCTGATCGACTGGACCGGCCACACCTCGATCTGGATCTTCAGCGCCGTCTTCATGGTCGGCGCCATCGTCTGCATGTCGCTGGTCAAACCCAAATCCGTGCCGACCGCAGCCTGACGACATCGGGCGCCCTGCAGGGCGCCCGATGCTTTGCCGGCACATCCGCGGATCACTACCAGCCGGTGTCGTCCTCAACGATTCCGGGTTGGACGCCGCGCGCGGCTTCGCACGCAGACCTCAGCTGGGATGCCTCTCGGCCAACGGCAGCGTGGCATATCGGAAGTTGACGTCGAGAAACGCCCCGCCAATTGGGGGGTTATCATCGGGGAACGGCTACCCAAGCTGTCGCACGTCCCTACGCCGGGTTGCTCGAATCCGGGCTGCCGCTCGCCACACTCCGTGGTGGGCCGGGCCCATGGAGGCTTCATGGACGAATTCCTACATCGCCCCGGTTTCCTGGGCACCAACGCCAACCTTGCGGCCGACTTGACGTTGGTGGTGATCCTGCTGACCGCAGGGCTGTTCTCCCTGGGAGTCTGGCTGGCCCGAAAGAAGCGGTTGGGAGCCCATCGATGGGCTCAGACGGCAGCAGCGGTCCTGAACGCCAGCCTGGTCTTGTGGATGATGCTCTTGCCCTTCCGCGATTTCGTCGCCCCCGGGATCCCCGGCCAAGTCGGCCAGCCGTTCTACGCCATCTCGGTCCTGCATGGGCTGATCGGCGCCTCGGGCCTGCTCCTGGGGATGTTCGTCGCCCTGCGGGCCAACGGCCTGGCACCGAAGCCTCTGCGCTTCTCCAACTACCGCCTGTTCATGCGCGTCTCGTACGCGCTGTACATGCTGGCCACGCTGCTTGGCGTGCTGGTCTACCTGACCTGGTTCGTGTGGTCGGCGAGCCCTCCAAGCTATAGCTTGGCGCTTGCGCCTTGGATCGTCTGAGGGACTCCAACCCGTATCCACTCCGCAAGGCGACTCGGGCTCTCACCCTGATCCACTCGGCCGTCGCCATCGCCTTCACCCACATGGTCACTCCCAAGACCGCCGCACGACCTGAGCGAGATCGTTGCATCCCACGCCAGGACGGCGACCGAGCGCCCCAAAGGGCGCCCGAACGATTCGCTGAACCCGTCTCGCTTTATCTCCGCCTGCGCCCCGCGACGACGCGCCAGGCAAATCTCCACTCTCCGTACCGGCGACGGGACTACCGACCGACGCTCCCTCGCGACCATCGCCGGGGCTGCGCCGGGCATCGCTCCGACCACCATTGTAAAGGGCGACACTACGGCGTCGGCGGCACCTTCAACAGCGCTCCGATGCCGAACCCCACGAGCGCACTGATCGTCCCAATGGCCGCCATCTCCAGCCCGTTGCGCACCGGGCGGCCGATCGTCAGGCGACCCTTGACCGCCCCGACGGCGAACAGCACCAGCGCCGTAATAACGATCGAGAGCACAATGCTCGGTCCGATGGGCAGGAAGATGAAGGGCGCCAGCGGGACCAGCGAGCCGACGAATGCCGCCAGCCCCACGATCCAGGCTGCCCGGATGGCCACCCGCCGGTCCACCGGCTCCAGCTGGTGTTCCTCGGCCATCATCACCGCCACCCAGATATCGGGAGTGGCGGTGATGGTCTCGACGATCCGTTCCAGGAGTTCCCCGTGGAAGCCCTTGGCGGCGTAGATAGAGCGGATCTCCTCGCGCTCCAGGTGCGGGTGGCTCTCAATGTGCCGGTACTCGCGCAGCCGCTCACTTTCGAACACATCGGCGTCCGCCAGCGTAGAGGTATAGGCCACGGCCCCCATCGAGACCGATTCGGCAAACGTCGCTGCCAGGCCGGCGACCAGTACAATGCGCGGATCCTGGGTCGCGGCGGCGACTCCCAAGACGACACCCAGGACATTGACCAGACCATCCTGACCTCCCAGGATGATGTCGGAGATGGCCGATGCCCGCTGGTGCGCATCGCCTCCAATATGGATCCTCGCCCCGTCGTACTCCAGGCGTGTGTTCATGTCCTCACCGTCTGGCATTACGAACTCTCCCCACCGATTGGATTTGGCGCTGCGGGCTCGACATGGACGACGATATCCACGCGCGGCGCCGCCGCACGCACGGCCTCCCGCACCGCGTCCGCCAGCGCATGAGCCTCCCACAGGCTTGCCCGCCGGTCCGCCAGGATGTGAACATCGACGAAGGTCTGGGGGCCGGCCGTACGCACCCGCAGCCGGTGGACGCCCTTGACGCCGGGGGTTGCCTGGATGGCGGCCCGCACGGGACTCACCACGGCCGGCTCGGTGCCATCCAGCAGGCAGCGCACGGCGCTCCCGCCGAGGCGGATGCTTACCCCGATGACGATCACAGCCACGCCCAGCGCCGCCACCGCGTCGGCACTCTCAAGCCACGCCAGATGGCTCTGGCGCTGGGCTACCCACACGCCCGCCAGCCCGAGCAAGACCACAGACGAACTCCAAATGTCCGTCTCGAAATGCAATGCATCGGCTTCCAACGCCTGGCTGTCATGCTTGCGCGCGGCCCGGCGCAGCATGCGGCTGCGAGAGACATCGACGATGATCGATACGGCCATGACCAGGAAAGCCCAGATCGATGCCTCCACCGCTTCGCGTTCCAAGAACAAGCGGCGAACGGATTCCCATACGATCCACACGCAGGTGATCAGCAGCAGCAGCGTCTCAAACAGCGCCGACAGGTTCTCCACCCTGGCGTGGCCGTACGAATGCTGGTCGTCAGCCGGACGATCCGAAACGCGTACGGCGAAGAGCGTCATCAGCGCCGCACCCAGATCGAGCGCCGAGTGGGCCGCTTCCGCCAGGATGCCCAGACTGTTCGTCGCCACGCCGACGATGATCTTCAAAGCCGTCAGGAACAGCGCCGCGAGCACCGAGCTCCCTGCGGCCCGGGTCTTCTCCTCCAGTGCACCGGCGCTGGAGGTGCTGATTCGCATCGACATGCTTGCTTTCTCCTCGCGCGTACACCGCATCATTCGGCGGACCTGGCGTGACCGATGGGCATCCGAAGCGCCCAGGACCTGCGTGCCCCCAGGCGAGCGGCGTTCCGCATCCCAAGGTCACACTCCGATCCGAGGCGGTCTTCAGATGGGGCGAGGAGGCTGGAGGAGTGGCAAAATCGGAGTTGGGGCAGGACGAACGCGGCTCGCGGAGGTCAGGCTGAGAAAGAGGTCGGAGCCGGTCACGGACGGCAGGGCCAGCAGCCCGCGATCACCCTCGGGGTGGTCGTCGGCGGCATGAACGTGTCCCGCCTGCGCACCATGGCCAACATCCACGCCGTCGGGCAAGTCCACGGCGAAGGCAGCCGCCCCCTGGAGCGCGAAGGCGACGGCGCACAGCCCGATCAGCAGTCTGGCGTGCCGCGCGCCGTCAGTCTTCCAAGACATGCGCCACGCCCTGCCGGACGAGGGATACGATGTGTGCATCGGTCATGCGGTAGAACACCTGCCGCCCGCGCCGCCGCGCCTCGACCAGGCGCATCTGCCGCAAGCCGCGCAGGTGGTGCGAGACGGCCGATTCGCTCACGCCCACCAGCCCGGCCAAGGCGGTCACATTCCGCTCGCCTTCCATCAGCGCCAAGACGATCTGCACGCGGCTGCCGTCGCTGAACGCCCGGAAGAGCTCGGCGACATGGGCGGCGGCGTGGGCATCGAGGGGAACAACTCTACGTTTCATCGCGTCCTGAACATCTGAATAGGTACTCAGGTATTCTACAACCAATCAGGCCTGCATACGGCAGGCCATTGGTCATGGGTTCGCAGTGACACGTGGCGAAGGGCTCGAAGGAATGGGCACAGCCAACTGGCTGTGCCCTGGTACCGGTTTGGGGAGATTGCACCCGCTGGCTTACGGCGCGATGACGGCTCCCGACGCCAGCACGGCATCCTTGGCGATCACCACCACCCCGTCGCGCACTGTCCAATTCTCGGCATCGAGGTCCACGCCGCGCGGGAAAGGCTCGACGCGCACGTTCTCGCCGATGCGGGCGTTCTTGTCGATGATCGCCCCCTCGATCCGACACCCGTGCCCGATGCCCAGGGCCGTGGTCCCCGGCGGCACCTGCGGCCCGCCGCCCTCGTAGTAGTCTGCCCCCATCAGCACCGTGTCCCGGATGACGACATCGTCTCCGATCACGCTGCGCAGGCCGACGATCGAGTTGCAGATCTCCGCTCCCTCGACGACGCAGCCGTCGGCCAGCAGGACGCGGTCGAGCTTGACGTCGTAAATGCGCGAGCCGGGCAGAAAGCGCGGCCGCGTATACACCGGGCCTGACGCGTCGTCGAAGCTGAACAGCGGGCTGGGCTGCGCCAGGGCCAGGTTGGCGTCATAGAAGGCGCGGATCGTCCCAATGTCCGCCCAGTAACCCTGGAAGGGAAAGCCGAAGACCCGGTGCGACTGGATGGCGGCGGGGATCACGTCGCCGCCGAAATCGGTGTACGGGCCCGCCATCAGCTCGGACAGCACCTCGGCCTTGAACACATAGATCCCCATCGAGCCAACAAACGGTCTGGCAGGATCGTCGCGACTGACGAAGCCTTCCAGCGCTTTGGACGTCTGCGGTTTCTCGACGAACGAGCGGATGCGGCCGTCGGTGCCCAGTTTGAGGATCCCAAAGCGTGAGGTGTCTTCCGCCGCCACCGGCTGCACAGCGACGGTCACATCCGCCGACTCCGCCCGGTGCATCTCCAGCAGCTTGGCGTAGTCCATGCGGTACAGATGGTCGCCGGCGAGGACCAGGATGTCCCGCGCTCCCGTCACCTCGATCTCAAACTGCTGCTTGCGGACCGCGTCGGCTGTGCCCTGGTACCAGTCCTCGCTGCTGAAGGTCTGCACCGCCGCCAGCACCTGGACCCAGCCGGGGTGAAACGAATCGAAGTTGTAGGTGCGGGCGATATGCCGGTGCAGCGATACGGAGTTGAACTGGGTCAGGATCGAGATCTGGTGGATGCCGGAGTTCAGGCAGTTGCTGACCGGGATATCGATCAGGCGGTATTTGCCGGCGATCGGCACCGCCGGCTTGGCGCGGAACTTGGTCAGCGGCCACAGGCGCGTGCCGCGCCCTCCACCCAGGATCACGGCGAGCACGTCATCGTAGGCCATGCGCGACCCTCCACCCGGCAGGCGAGGAACGGTTCCCGAGAGCCTAATTCTAGCCCAGGCCGAGGATCCCCACGCCGAGCACACCGGCCAGTGTCACGGCCGCCCCGATGAGCGAGGCGGCGAAGTTGACGCCGTCGTTGTCGAGCCAGCGCCAGCCGCGCAGTGGCACGGTCGGCGTTCCACAGACGTGCACGGGGTACCGCTCGGTCTCCTTGCTGCATGCGGGGCAGGTGTAGATGGACTGCACGGTTGCGCCGAGCAGGCTGTCGAAGAGCGAGCCCGCCAACCCTCCCAGCGCCGCCGCGCCGATCAGGCCGGAACTCCCCTGGGCCAGGCCGGCGGGGACGCCGATCAAGAGTGCGCCCCCCAGCGCGGCCAGCAAGCCGGGCAAGCTGATCGCACCCGACGTCCCGGCTGGAACGCGCTCACCGGTGGTGATCCGGCGCGGGGCCTGTCGGGCAAGCACACCCAGCTCCGTCGCCCAGGTGTCGGCGTTCACCGCCGCCAGCGCGCCCGCCAGCCCGGCCAGCCAGAGCGGGCTGTGCGTCAACCCGTAGCCGACGGATAGCAGCGCGGCCAGCGCCCCGTTGGCCAGCACCTGCCCGTGATCACGCCGGCCTCCCTTGGAGAAGGCGATCGCCACACTGCGCTTGCGCGCGCCGCCCACACGCGACAGCCCGCTCGAGGACAAGAAGAACAGCAGCAGCAGGACCGCCGGGAGCGGGCCTCCGACGCCGAAGGTCAGCGTGCCGACGATGACCGCCGCGGCGGCACCGCTGCGCGAAAGCGACCCGGCAGCATGTGCGCCGACGGCAACAACGACCGCCAGCAAAATGCCTCCGGCCAGTTGAACAACGTTCAGCGCAGTCCTCCTGCCACACAAACCGGCTCGCCTGCCGGCTGGACAACCTGTGGACAACCATCCGGCAGCCTGGGGAAAACCGGCCCCGGCCTGTGGATGAGTCTAACTGGCAGCCGCCAGGATCTGGAAGCTCGCGCCCCACAGCAAGGCCGCCACAAGCACGGCGATCCCCCACAGCCCGTATGCCAGGGGCCGCTGGTCGTCCTTGCGGTACAACCACAGTCCAATCACCAGGTCAGCCAGCCAGCACAGCCCGGCGATCATCGGCAGGAGCAGCAGGCGAGTGGGCGAGACAAGTGTTTCCGGCCTGCCAAGCGGGTCGAACCCGAAGGGGACCTGCGCCGGAAGCGTCGACGCCTGAAAAGCAAGAAAGCCCAGGAGCAGCAGCGTCAGCACCAGGCCGGCCAGCACCAGCATGCGTGCCCACCGGTCAGCCCACACTCGGTTGAACAGGAAATCCGGCCGCAGGCGCAGCGCGTCGATGCGCTCGAGCGAACCCAACCGCACGACGTCGGCATACGCCTGGCGGAAGCCGTCGCGATCCCTGGGCGAGATGGCCAGCCAGCGATCCGGCAACTGGACCAGCAACAGACCCTCGGGACCCGTGGTGGCGAAGAACTCGACCTCGCCCACGCCGGCGACCGATCGGCGGCCGACGACGCAGCCTGGCCACCACAACCCACGTCCCGGCGCAAGCGGCGCTTCCCCCGGTCCCGGCAGGCGCACCTCCAGCACGTCACCCAGTGGGACCTGCTCCACGGCCAGACCCCAGCGCATGCGGAAACCATCGCGGTCGAGGTGGTAGCGCGCCGTGAGCAATCCGTAGATGCGGTAGGCCACCAGCAGGGCCGCCGGCACGCCCAGGAGCGGCAGCGCCATCCAGACGGCGATCCAAGCTGAGAAGCCGACGCTGCTCAGTTGGATCACGCCCAGCGCCGCGGCGCCGACGGCCAGCGAGAGCAGCAGCAGACCCAGGAATGTTCCGATCCAGCGTGGGGGTCGAAAGGTCATACGCAAGACACGGGGGCGCTTCGCGGCGCCCCCGTACAGCCTCCCTCAGGACTCGTCGCTACTTGGCATGCGCCAGGACTTCGACATACACCGGCTCGATCCAGTGCCGGTACTTCGGCACACGTCCGCGCAGCAGATCGTCGAACAGCTTGCGCAGATGGCCGGTGATCGGGCCCATCACCCCCGCCCCGACGGCGCGCCGGTCGACTTCCGTCACCGCCGTCACCTGCGCCGCCGTCCCGGTGAGGAAGAACTCCTCACACACGAAGACCTCCGTCCGGTCGATCGGCCGCTCGACCACCTCGAGGCCGAGCTCCTCGTGGGCCAATACCATGATCGAGCGCCGCGTGATCCCCTCCAGGATGTTCTCGGTGACCGGTGGCGTGATCAGCTTTCCGTCCCGCACCATGAAGACGTTCATGGCGCTGGCCTCCGAGACATGGCCCTCCTGCGTCAACACCAGCACTTCGTCGAAGCCCGAGCGCGCCGCATCGGTCTTGATGAAGGCCGAGTTGACGTAGGCGCCGCAGATCTTGCCCCGCGCCGGGATGGCGTTGTCGTCGACCCGACGCCAGGACGAGAAGGTCACATGCGCGTCGTCGTCGCGCTCGATGTACTTGGAGAAGGGCACCGAGAAGATGCTCAAATCGTCACGCAGGTCATGCAGCCGCACGCCGATGACCTCGGATGACTTGTAGATCAGAGGGCGGATGTAGCAGTCCCGCTGGTAGCCTTCGGCGCGGACGACCTGCAACGCAAGCTCGACCATCGCCTCGGGCGTC
>Ga0315293_10001441_pt1 | contig 23118 bp, 16 predicted proteins | sample YL17G13_20_MG_FD_203071 | JGI IMG/M metagenome (GOLD analysis project Ga0315293, IMG submission 203071) | Sediment microbial communities from Yellowstone Lake, YNP, Wyoming, USA - YL17G13_20 | ecosystem: Environmental > Aquatic > Freshwater > Lake > Sediment | place: USA: Wyoming | collected...
TGGCTGATTTTACTGTTAATACTGCTGCCGATTCCCGTGTATGCGGCTGCTCCGAAATTAGCACAACAGATAGGCGTAAAAAGCGGGCGGGGCAGGGAAACTCCGTACAGAAATGATTATACATATTTTCTCCTGCCATGGAAAACAGGGTACACAGGAGCGGACAGATTTGCAAATGATGCGCTTACCGAGGCAGCGGATAAGGCAATAATATACGCTGACGGCAGTACCGCATATTCGCTTTTGCTTGCTCAGGAAATAGGCGGAAAACGGCCTGATGTTACCATCGTTTCGGGGCATGGGACAATTAACAATCTTAATGACTATAACGATAATATTAGTTCTAAACTATATACGCAAAGAGTTGTTTATGTAGTTTCGCCTGTTGCTGGTTATTGCCCGCAATTTTTACTCGAGAGGTATGATTTTGAAAAGACCGGTGTTTTGTATAAAGCCGTTGAAAAGAAGAAATAAATCTGAACAGCGGTTATTTTTGTCGATATTAACTGTGCAGATATAATGAACACAAGTAGTTGTAAGAAGTATGTTTATATGCGTAACCGACAGGGACGGAGTGCGTCCGGACTTTGAATAATATGCCAAAGTTTCCGACAAAAGAAGCAGAGGGCAGCGGATGACTCGGATAGAGGAACCGACGGCTTGTTCCCTGGAGTGGACGACTTGCAGAACCCGCTGATGACCGGCGGAAGCCAGCGGACAACTCACTTTGCCCAGCGGATGAATCGCTCCTTGGAGTGGACGACTCACGGAACCCGCCGATGACCCACTGAAGCCAGAGGATGACTCACTCCGTGGAGTGGACGACTTATTCCGTGGCAAAACAGCGTTTTTAGCCTAAAAAACCAGAAATTAGAAGTAAAAAAGTTAACCACGAAGTTCTCGAAGAGCACAAAAAAATATTGGATTTCTTGATTTAACTTCGTGAACTTCGAGTTCTTTGTGGTAAAATAATCAGCGGTTTGAAAAAACTCAAAACTAAGAACCAGCGACAAGATATAAAAATGAGTTCCGCAATGGGCGGGGCATCAATGTTTAGCTACTTTAATGAAAGGATTTGAAAAATGCCAGATTACATTCCAGGTTCAGACACAGGATTTCAGGCGTGGGTGAACAACTTTATGACCTATGTCAACGGCCACGCCGTCGATTTGGGGATAGTGCCAATCGATTTGGCGCCGCTAGTGCTGGCCCAGACGGATTTTACCACGAAAATGGCCGCCAATGTCACCGCCCAGCAGGCAGCACAATCGGCACGGCAGGCAAAGGATGACAGTCGCGATGTACTCGAGGCGGCGATAAGGCAGTTAGTGCAGCGGCTTCAGGCATCTTCCAGTGTCAATGATGCCGAGCGGGCAGCGCTTGGAATTACGGTATCCGATACCATCAAAACGATGGCGGTTGGCGGTATTTCGAGCCGTCCGGTGGGAGTGGTCGATACCAGTCAGCGGCTGCGTCATGAGATTCGTTTTTCTGATGAGGCGACCCCGACAAGGCGTGCCAAACCAGCAGGTGTGATGGGCTGTGAGATTTGGGTAAAGATATCCGCTGCCGGCGAAGCGGCTCCGTCTGGCGCCGGTGGACTTAGCTTTTTGTCGTTGGATACGGCCAGTCCGTATATTGCCGAATATGACGGCGCCAATGGCGGAAAGACCGCCCATTATATGTTGAGATGGGTCAAAAGCGGCGGTGAAAAAGGCCCATGGTCAGAAACCGTCAGCGCAACGATATCAGCGTAAAAACAGAAGTATTAAGGCTGAAGTACGAAGTATGAAGTTTTAACTTGGCTATCAGTTCTTGATAATATCGAGAACTGATAGCTTTTTTGCCTTTTGACAATCATGAGGATTTTTATAATATTTTTATTTGTTGTTTCACCTGTTTTTGGCAATGCCAAGGCCGCACAGGCTGGAGTTCCCAATTATCAGAAAGCTACCCTTGCAGAACATACATATTACATATCTAACCTTGGTGACGACAATAACAATGGGCTCTCTATGGCAAAGCCATTTCGTACAGTTGCAAAAGCTATCCGGCAGGCTGGGCCGGGTGATACTGTATATCTGCGAGGCGGTATTTATAGGCAGACTATCTCGCTTGGTGCAGATTCATCTGCACAGTTCAACACAGGCGCCACCGCATCATCACGCATTACTTTCAAATCGTACCCCTCTGAACGTGCGATAATTACCAGTATGCAACTCAGGGACAAGCCTGAATACTGGCAGCAGGTTCCCGGCTATAAGAATGTGTTCATGACTGCTATCACACTCACCAGATTGTCTGGCACATACAAGCCTGAACGGGTTCCAAATTGTTCGCAGGATGGTGTACCGCTTATGCTGATGACGGATACGTACAGCAACGGCGATCCGAACCTGCTAAAAGGTCCCGGTCAATGGGTGCGCGATACGCGGGCACTAAAGATTTATGTCTGGTCGCGTGATGGCCAAAATCCCGGCCTGAGCAAAACAGAAATAAGCGAGTTTCCCCGAGGCGGCACGGCCACAATAGCTCTTTACTGCGAGCATTCACGTGCCAGTAAAAAAACACAGCCGGATTATATTACCTTTGAAGACCTCACCATTGAGGGCGGATATTGTTCTTTAAGTGTAGAGACAAACAATATTGTGGTAAGGAATTGCACAGTCCGCAATTGTTATGGTGACGCCATACAAGTGGGAGGAGCCAAACCCAAAGATACTAACAACCCTGACGCCCCTAATGACATGGGATATTACAATTCTCTCAACGGCCTTATAGAGGGCTGTGATATTTATAATTTCGGCGAACAGGGAATAGATATTACAGGCGGGGATTATTGGGTTATAAGAGACAATCAGATCCACGACAACGCCAGTAACCGGGGTGATTTACCTGGCGGAACCAAAGGCGCTGGCATCATTTTAAAAAATAATTGTATTGGCGCTACTGTCGAGAACAACAAGATTTATGACATCAATTCATCGTATGGTGCGATCACTATTGGCGGTTCGAGCTGGGGTAATATAGCTGATGAGGCAGTCGATTGTATTGTTTGCGAAAATCAGATATATAGAATAACTGGCCCTTATGCCGTTTTGTTCATGGCAGCTGATAAATGTGTTTTCCGCAATAATCTGGTAAGAGACTGCTCTTTGTCAGAAACAGTAATCAGATTTGCCTGCGGTAATACGACAAAGCTAAATTACAAAAACAGAGACTGCTCTATACTTAATAATTCATTTTTAAATAATAATGTTTCTCAACATTTTATGTATTACTCTCCTACCGACAGTGTGGTCAATCTTACAAGTGATTACAGCACAATTTCTCCGAAGATGAATTATTACTGGAATGGTAACGGTTTAACATTTGATGGATTCCGTTCGCTTGGCTATGAAGCGAACTTAAAATAATTGGACAAATTGAATATAAGTAATGACAGCCTATAACGGAATAATTACAAAGAACATCTCTGAGGTTTGTGGCAGTATATCAAAAATATGATTTTTTGACAGTGGATTCATGCGTCAACGAACAAGACTTATCATTAATGTGCTGAGCAACTACGGTGCATACGCTGTCTATGGTGTAGCTAATTTTTTTCTTGTCGGTTATGTTGCAAGGATGTTCGGTAAAGATCTGTTCGGCGTGGCGATGCTTGTTTTGTCATTAACACAAATAGCCGAGCTTATTGACTGGGGTGTATGTCTTTCATTAACCAAACATATATCAGCGGATGTGGAAAGAAAGGATAATGAAAGGTTTTATGGTCTTGTAAATACCTCGATTGCCTGGCTTATTGCATGCGGGACGATTGGAGCCGTTATATGTGTCATTCTATCAGTTTTCATTGAGCGGATAAGCAATATGCCTGCTGAATTGATACCCACAGCAAAAACAGCGTTGCTGCTTATGGGATTACGTGTTCTATTATGTTTTCCTTTTAACACTTTTCAGGGGATATTGTGGGCAAATCAGCGATATGACCTGACCAATACCGCAAGGTCTATAGGAATAGCACTTAGGGTAATTATTGTTGTAATATGGTTTAAATTTATAAGCGCAGGATTAGCTGAGTTGATTTTAATAACCATTTTTACAATGATTATTGAAAGACTTGTCTGGGTTTACAATTCATACCATATATCAGGCCGAATTAAGCTCGGTTGGCAGTATGTTTCAGTAAAGATGTTTTGGGTATTGTTCAGTTTTGGCGGATTTGTACTTGTGATACAGGTTTCGAATCTGCTTGGATATGAAGCGATCAAGTGGGTAGTAAGTATCGAGATGCCTGTTATGGAAGTTGGTGCATATACGCTTCTTGCTACTATGGCGATGTTTGCAGGGAATATGGTAAGGTCAATTGCAAATGTGCTAATGCCCACAGTCAGCAGCCTTCATGCGTCAAATCAGCATGATAAAAATATCATCCTTGCAGTATTAAGCACCAAATATGCTATGGTTATAGCAGGGTTATTTTGCATAGTTCCCTTATTTCTTCTTAAGCCGTTTTTGATGCTTTGGATTGGCAAGACATATCCCGTTGAATATCTAACAAATATTGCATTTGCAGGAATGCTGCTGTTGATTGGCCAGTATATCATGGATTTATCGACCTGCAATAATCAGACATCAACGGGTATGGGCAAGGTTGCTTTTATTGCAATGATAACGATGTGCTGGGCTTTGGGAGGACTTGGGGGGGTTTGGATATATCTTCACTGGTTTGGAAAATCAATCGTAGGGGTAGTAATTATAATTGCTGTTGCGAGAATAACCGGTTCAATAGCAAATCTTATCTATGGATTAAGGATGATAGGAATACCTTCAAAGATTTTTATAATGGATTCATTTTTAAGACCGACAATAGTAAGTGCGACGATATGCCTTGCAGGATTAGCTTTGACGAAAATTATGAATGTCTATAATCCTTTACAATTCGTTGCTGCAATTTTAGTGCTTGTTACACTTTATGGTATCGGTATATGGTTTGTTGTTTTTTCATTTCAGGAAAGAACGGAAATAATAAATAGAGTTATTTCTGTAAAGCAAATGATAAGTGATAGGTATAATCGAAACTTTAATAAAGGTGATTAAATTTTATAGATTAAAATTTCATAATTGTTAAAATATCGAATTATAATAATTATCATGTACTTGGAGATATTATGCAGATTGATACAATAGATTCAAACAAGCTTAATAATATTGCGCAAATTTTAGGATTCAGGTCTTATGGACAGTATAAGGGACAAGCGGAATTTCTTTTTGAAGGGATTTCTTTTTGTGAGAAAACATTTTTGGATATTGGATGTGGAAATGGTGCGTTCGCCTTATGGGCCGGCATAAATGGGGGAAAATATGTATTAGGAATTGAACCAGAGTCTTCCGGTAGTACAAAAGGATCCCTTGAGATATTTAGAGGAATTGTTTCAGATTTTGGTTTACAGCAACGAGTGCAGGCAGATAATAAATTTCTTCAGGATATTAAAAATAAAACTTTTGATATTATTCTTATGCATAATGTAATAAATCATCTCGACGAAGAAGCAGTACAGCGGCTTCATTTTGATAGTACAGCTCAAAAGAAATATGTAAAAATATTGACTGGTTTACGTAAGCTTATTACAAATAATGGCCAATTAATTATTGCCGATTGCGGTCGTTATAACTTTTGGAATATGATCGGCTTAAAATCTCCATTTGCACCCGGAATTGAATGGGAGAAGCATCAACAGCCCAAAGTTTGGATTCCTATTTTTGAACAGGCAGGATTTGGTTTCAATGATCTTCGTTGGAGACCTGTACGTGTCATAGGAAAAATAGGAGCTAATAAACTATTCCATTTTTTCACGATTACACATTTTGTTATCAGATTTCATGCAAAACAATTAATGTAAATATGTGACTGTTATCAAGACACACCAAAAAAGAATTATTTTCTTGGTAAATATGGCGATTTTTGCAGTTAATGTTACGCGACAAATCATTACATTCATTAATAGACTGCAGCGGGACAGAGATGTGGACTGTGGAGTTAAGACCTCTGCTTGCGGGAAAAACCCGTGCAGTTTGGTTATTGCGTATCAAGGAACCGGTTGTGTGGGCCAATTTCTGAACGGAGAGTAGAGATAAGGTAAACAATGGAAAAATGGACTACTGCATCATCATACCAGGGCGAAGTTTTATCGCGGCTGGATGAATTCCGAAACGATAGTCTGCGCAAAAAATCCTTCGTTTATACGCTATGGCTGGTGACAGCTCTTGTCTTGGTAATTTCATTCTTCTTTCTCGTACGAAATATGCAAACGGCCTCGTTGCCGCCATTGCTAATGATTTATTATGTGATACTGACGGCACATATTATTTTTCGACTCCGGACAGGAGGCAAGGCCAATATTCTAGCGCCGGACATTATCTTGGTCAGTTTTTACACTATGTTTCATATGGGCTATGTAACGCTTTTCGCATTCGGCCTCATCGAGTATAGCGATAAGATAATCTGGTCAGAGGAATCAATTCCCAAGGCCATGCTTGTAATCAATCTGGGACTTGTCGGATTTCTGCTGGGCTATGAGATGATGAGCCCCAGGCAAAACAACATTGAATATGAGGCTGCAAGAGTCCCAACCTGGTATTGGTTTAATGCGGGTATTTTCCTTTTGGCAGCAGGGCTTGCGGGGCATATAGCTTGCCTCTTCATGATAGGCATTCCTATTATCATGCAATACGGTTATGTCGTCATCGCAAATGTTGCTCGTTACAGTTCCGCAGGGCTTGAGAGGATGTTGTGGGCAAGCAACCTGACGGGAATTATGGGGACAATCGTCTGCGTTACATTCAGCTCATTGCGACATGGTAAGATTTTTCACTCAAAGCTTGCTTTGACTCTGACAATAGTATTTGCACTGTTTTTTCTGCTTGAAGGCGATAGAGGCTATTTTGTGCAGATGGTAATGCCTATTATAATAATCAGACACTATTTTGTTAAAAAGATCCCGCTGTCATTTTTTGTCATTATGATGCTCTTCGCCCTGACCCTTATGGCTGGAATCGGTATCGTGCGAAATATCGTTTTCGATCCTTCCAAAATGGTCAAAGAATATGAATACTACCGGGCTGCCGGTATCATTGACTGGCGAAATCCGTTTATTGAGACAGGCGGTTCTTTCAAAATACCTTCTCTCATAACCAGCCAAGTGCCGGCAAATGAGCCATATTGGAAAGGGCAGTCTTATATCAGCGCAGCGATTCGTATCATACCTTTTCTTGATGGCGTAACCAGAAACCTGGGACTGCGCGGGCCGCCATCTTACGGAGCCTCTCCCGCGGGATGGATTACCTATACAATTGCCGGTACTGAAGCGTCTGGTTTTGGTTTTAGTATTTGTGCGGAAGGGTATCTGAATTTTGGATATCCCGGGGCATTTCTCGAATTGGTAGTACTCGGATTTTGGGTACGATGGCTAACCGTTCGGTTTAGCCGCCGGCCATCCGCGGCCTGGGCAATAATTATGCTTGGTTGTCTGGGCGCATCATTCATGGTAACTCGAAATGAGCTACAGGATATGACCTCTTTCTGCATGCAGGTATTTGTATTGGCAGGTCTGCTAAGTATGTTCTGCAAAAACGAACAGGTTGCAGCGTATCATGACACGGAAGTTCATTGCGACTATGGCAATTCACAGGATTGTCAGGAAATGAGATCTGAGCAATGCTGATATACTCGTGTTTATCAACGTATCGATCCTATAAAGATCGATACAAAATGTTCGCTTCAATGTGCAATTATGGCGCAAAAGTCAGGATAATAATTTTCCACGACGACCATCCTGCGGCAGAGACCTTGCCGCAAGGACTTGAGCAGCTTGTAATTCCACGGGGCACCCGTTTTCTGACGCGCCGCAAATATATAAAGCAGCACTTAAATAATCTGCCCGACGATGAACCAGTCGTTCTGCATGATACTTTTGTGGCTGAAATGGCACTGCACCGGCGGCACCGGCTAACTTTAAAACGAGCCGAGAACATACGAAACGTCCTGAGCCTTTATGCAGCCACCTCTGACTTTTTGTTTGCAGGACACTGGCTTGGCAAAACTAAAGACAGCCGTGTCGGCTTGCGGGAATGGCCGTATTATCTTAAAAAACATGGTTTGGTTGTTATGAGTGAGATAATTTCATGCCAGCTTGTTGATAAAATTGTAGGCAATTCAATGAGCGTGGTTAACAGTCTGAAAAAATATTATCATATATCGCCACAGCGGCTGCATTGCATTGCCTCCGAGGTTGATACAGACTTTTATTGCCCAGGTCCTGCAAAGAAGGGTGAACTTGGTCTTCCTGAAGGTCAGAAAATAATCCTTTATGCGGGTCCTTATCAGCGACTAAAAGGAATAGATATTATTCTTAAGGCATTTGATATTTACGCAAGAAAGAACAAAAATGTCAGACTCGTTATGGTCGGCGAGATTAATGATACCGGACATTGCTGGTTTGGCGAATTGCTCGAATCGCTACCTAGCAAGTCGCGTATCGACATTCGAGAAAAAGTCTCTCCGCAGGTTTTGCGGGATATTTACCGTTCCTGTGATATGTTTGTAACGGCCAGTTATCACGAGGGTTCGCCAAGAGTGGTGAAAGAGGCAATTGCATGTGGATTGCCCGTAGTTGCAAGTAAAATAGAAGGCAATCTTGCAATTGATCCCAACGAGAAAAGCCTTGTCTTGGTCAAAGATTGGAACCCCCAGTCTTACGCGGATATGTTTGAAAAAGTGATCGAAGATGATGATTTCCGACGTGCACGAGTAGAAGCGGGTTTAAAAGCGGCTCAGAATTTAAGTCCCGACATGGTGGCGCAAAGATATCTGGAGCTTTATAAGTCGTTGTTTTAAATGACAGGAAATTCCTTAAAATCTCTATCATAATGAAAGAAGAAAACAGTGTTATTAATGCCAAAAACAGCGATTTTTATTCTTTTTATTAGAGGCTCTTAGAAAAAATGGAAAAAAATCGAAATTTTTGCTATAATAACAGTGATAAAGCATAAGTTTTCAGCGTATTTAATCGTGAGAAGGGTAAAAAATGAAAAAGACCCGGTCTTTACGTCACTATTTTACCAAAAAATGGCTTAATCTAGTTTTAATAGCTATAGCTTTCTCGGGAATCTTACAGGGTGACTGTTTTGGGTTCGCGCAATCAGACTTAAATAAAGATGGTTCTGTGAATTTCTTCGACTTCGTGATCATGACGTCGCAATGGCTCGAAGACACAAACATCATCATCCATGACCCCAACGCTCTGTCTGGGTCTCAGCCTGTTGATATGCTCAACGGCACTCTTACCCGTAATTCCATCGCTTTTCTTGACGGTAAGCAGTATGTTGCAAACGCTCCGCGCAAGAAGATTATGGCGGCGAGTAGTGCTTCTGATTTTGAACTTGTTACATCAATAGATGTTAATGGTGTTGGGGCCATTGCTCCTATTGTGCATTGCTTAAGCGGAGGGTATTTGTGGGCGACAACATCAAGTAAAACCGGACTTTATAAAAGTCAAGACGGGATTACGTGGGTTGAGGTACAGAGCAGTTCTGCATTGACAGGTATTGATTTTATACATCCTCATTCCAGTGGCGCGATATTCGTTGTACATGGGGAGCCGAATGGATACAAGCTTTACAAGTCAGCGGATGGTTCGGATCTTACAAATGCACACCTGCCTGCGCCAAAAGTTAATTTTGACAAGCCAAACGGGTATTGCACTTGCCAGTATTATAATTTTCACGAGGCTGCTAACGGAACAATATGTATTGGAGAGTATGGTGGTAATGACAATAGAGGCGGTTGTAGAAGTATTTGGAGGTCTTCAGACGGTGGTGATACTTTTAGTAAAGATCCTGTCTATATCGAAGCAGATACCCGTGTCAAACACAGCCATCGCATCTATAAGCAGGAGGCTTCAGGTAGATGGGTCGCTGTGTGGGGTGATGGTGGGAATATAGATAAAACATCTTACAGCGACGACGATGGGTTAAGCTGGGCTGATTTAGAGACAAATACAGACTATAATTTTCAGCCAACCGAATTTTATGAATACGGTCATTCTACGAGGCTTTTATATGGCTCAGATGAATCGGATAATTTTGGGGTTTACGATGTATTTACGAAACAAATAGAACCTTTATATTGGGACGGTCCCAGCCTTGAAGGCGGTCGATACTGCTGGGCAATAACGCAGTATGATGGTATTTTCTACGCATCGATAATGCAGACCGCTATTACGTCGGCAATTCCGGTGGCAGAGCGCAGGGCTTCGATCGTTATAAGTAATGATTTGGTGCATTGGGATGTTTACCACCAATTTAACGATGAGCTTGGCATTTATCGTTATTTGGGTGTACTTAACAATAAAATTCATTGCATCGTGTGGCCGGCCACAGGTGCTTTGCAATACGGAAGGTTTACGCCGACAGCAATTAAAACTTATAACGCCTTATGCATAGACCCGGCAACGACAAATTTATTGACGGCCAATGCCTCAAGCATGGAAACGGATGCATCATCGTGGATTTGCACGGGGACAAAAAACTCATTTTCTACAGATTCCCTGCACGGCTCAAAATGTGTCCAGTTTAATAGTTCCGTCTACGCAGATACTTTAAGATTTGCCAATGGTATCAATACCGATGCGGGGCAGTTGTATAGCGGCCATGTGGCAATGAAAGGCTTCCAGACTAATCAGGGTGGCTATATGAATTGGACGTTATATGGTTCAAACCGTACAGATACCAAACAATATTGGGGTCTTGGCCGTGAGCAGTGGCAGGATTTACCACTTAACCCGCTCACTATACTACAAGGCGATACATCACTTGACATTTATATCAGGGGTTATGGCGCTGGCCTGTTGAATATACCGAACCCGACGAATCTGCTTCTGGATTGTGTGCAGGTTGAACGTGGTGCGCCTACTCGCTGGCAAGTGGGCGGGACGGCGAGAGCCCATGAGGTTCTCGCTAAAACCTACGCTTTTGGTGATAACTGGACAGAATATATTATCTGGGCGCCAGCCACAAGGCTGGATTACTTTTTGCCAGGCTGGGGCAATCAATATATAAAGTGTTGGTATAACGACGCAAATAACTATCTTGAACTTTATTATGACCCTTCAGACTTTAAGTTTAAATTACAGGCAACCATCGATGGTGTTCTGCAGGATGCGGTTTCGACAGCCAACACGTATAAATGTTATACAAATGCTTCTGTAAGGTTGGTCATAAGGGGCGGTCAGCAATTCTGGTTATCAGTAAATTATGCGGGCGGCTGGGAACATCTTGAAGGCATAAGTGCATTCACCGGAATTGTCGGGACAAAAACGGGCAATTATGCAGATACTAATGTAATATCAGGCTCTTATCTTTCCGACCTGCTCTACGATTACGTTATGAGTGATAAACGGGTCGAGATGGAAGCCGAATATAGTGGCACAGCACTATATGACATGTTGGACGAGTAAAGCTTTGACTGTTTATGGTCACAATATAACTTAAATAAACCTCAAACTTTAAGGAGTAGATGCCAAATGAAACGACAGGGGATTTTTACGTGCATTTCGCTTACAAAACGGTCTAAACAATTCATTGTAACACTGATACTGTTATCAACCTGCTCAGTTGCCATACAAGTGGAATTGAAAGACTTGGTTGTGCAGCGAGGCATTATAGGGTGAATCTCGGTTTAGGAGGATTATGTTATGAAAACCTTTAAGAACACGTATGGTTGTCTTGTATTGACCGCTTTGGTCTGTCTTATCCTGTCGATACCGGTATATAGCGGCGAGGCCGTGGGATGGGGGAACAATGATTACGGGCAGGCAACGCCGTCTGCGGGCAATGATTATACGGCTATCGCCGCCGGATATGGGTACAGCCTTGCCCTGAAAAGCGATGGAAGTATTGTGGGATGGGGGAGAGATGATTGCGGTCAGGCGACACCGCCTGCGGGTAGTGATTATATCGCTATCGCCACCGGATGGGGGCACAGCCTTGCCCTGAAGAGCGACGGAAGTATTGTGGGATGGGGGAACAATGATTATGGGCAGGCAACGCCGCCTGCGGGCAATGATTATATCGCTGTCGCCGCCGGAGAGTTGCACAGCCTTGCCCTGAAGAGCGACGGAAGTATTGTGGGATGGGGGCGGAATGATTACGGTCAGGCGACACCGCTTGCGGGTAGTGATTATATCGCTGTCGCCGCCGGAGAGTTGCACAGCCTTGCTTTGAAGAGCGACGGAAGTATTGTGGGATGGGGGAACAATGATTACGGGCAGGCAACGCCGCCTGCGGGCAATGATTATACGGCTATCGCCACCGAAGTGTATCACAGCCTTGCTTTGAAGAGCGACGGAAGTATTGTGGGATGGGGGAACAATGATTACGGGCAGGCAACGCCGCCTGATGGCAATGATTATACGGCTGTCGCCGCCGGATATGGGTACAGCCTTGCCCTGAAAAGCGATGGAAGTATTGTGGGATGGGGGAGAGATGATTGCGGTCAGGCGACACCACCTGCGGGTAGTGATTATATCGCTATCGCCACCGGATGGGAGCACAACCTTGCCCTGACCCTGAAGTCTTGTGCCTTTGTTCTGGCCGGCGATATCAATAATGACCGCCGGGTGGATTTTTACGACTTTGCCCTGATGGCCGAGAACTGGCTAATCGACTGTATAGCGAATCCTTCCGACCCTGCCTGTGCGCAGTACACTTCAGGTGGGCAAGAAGATGTAAGAATGGCGACTTATGTAATAGCACCATTTGATGCGCCAGCTAATGTGAAGAGTCAGGCAGATTATATTTGTGATGGCGTAGCCGATAATGTGGAGATTCAGGCAGCAATTGAAGAGATATTTCTTGCTGGGATAAGAGGAGTTGTAGTCTTAAAAAGAGGCACTTATTATATTGCTGATACCATTCTAATGCGTCCTTATGTTTCTTTAGTCAGTGATGATTGCAGTCACGGAGCAATGTTTGATATTGGAGATATAAATAAACACGCCATAGAGATACCGATGCCAAGCGCCGGTAATGGCGCTGGCAGGGCGCGAATCGAAGGTATTTGGATTCACGGCCGCAACCGATGGCAAAATAATTGGAAGACTATCGGTTTGAAGAGCAGTGGCAATAAAAGGGGTTGCGGTTTTTTCATTCCTTCATACGCAATGGCTCTTGACGGGCCTACAGGTGCTACTGTGAAGATTACAGCCGATACTTCAAACATAGGTTCACTGATGTATTTAAAGGTTAATGGCGTTAATGTTTCTGGTAGTCCATTTACGCTTTCCAGTGATATAGGCTCACTTACTCCTTTGATAGCGACTATAAATGCGATTCCGGGTTGGACTTGTACCAATATTACCGGTAAAGGCAAAATCGCCGTCCATGATGTCGTTAATTGCACGAAAGTTCCGAGTAACTGTCTTGAGGTTAAGGCTGAAACCTCTTGTGCAAGTTCAATAAATCTCTTCCTTGGTTTTCCTTATGATTACTTTTTTAACCGATGTATGGCCTTAATTACAGCCCAGACCGGTTTTAACATTCAAAGCGGTCATTCCATACACCTTGATAGGTGCGTATCCGAGTATGTAACTGGCGACCCTGATAATAGTTATAAAGGTGCTTGCGGATTTGTTATAGAAAGTGCCTATAACATTGATGGAGTGAGAATTGCCAACTGTTTTGGTTATGGTAATAATGATGCCTCGTACTATTTTGACTGTCTCGATTTGGCAAGCATGGATAATAGATGCAGTGGTCAAGGCGAAGGGAGTTATGGTTTTCACTTAAAATATAGAACTATTCTTTCTGGTTGCGCAGCTCTGAATTTCAGTGAGACGTATTCAGCGGGAACACAATTAAGAGATGGTATTGGATTCTATGTCGATGATTCTCTTAACATCATAAATGGTTGCGTTGCCGCTGAGTGTCGAAATGGTATTAAATTGACAAGTAGTGCTGGGCAATGCGTTATCGCAAATAACGTAATTCGTGCATCAAGTGCTATCAGCGGTACGGTCTATGGAATTGATATAAACCTCGGTTACCGAAACAATATAAGCGGCAATAGCATATCCATGACTACTACCGGCACTACTTATGGCATTCGGAATTACAATTATGGTAATAGATTTGTCGGCAATGTTATTTATGGTTGCGATACCGAATGGTTGTTACCACCCTTTGGTTCACCGTATATGATTGCGATAGGCAATTCTCCCAAACCGCCCTTTTGGAAAAGTAGCACCGCTTTTCTTGATATGACAAATTATGGTTCGATGTCCGGTTCGGTAATTGCAACGAGTTTACCTGCTACCAATCAAGCGTTCCTTTTACCGCCTGCTACCTTCGGATTGGAATTCACTTTTGTTGTCGAAGGTAATGGTTCTACAAGTGGTCAGGCTCTAATTACGCCGCAAGCCACTGAAAACATCGTTTTGGATGGTGCTTCTGCCGCTGATGGCGAATGTGTCTATTCCAGTACAGTGGGTGATATGATAACATTAAAATGTCTAAAACCTGGATTCTGGTATAATATAGAAATGGTCGGCACATGGTTTCAGAACGAATATACGCTGAGTATCGATACGGTAGGAAGAGGTACGGTGGCCAAGAGTCCTGACAAGCCGACCTATAACTATGGTGATGTGGTTACCCTGACGGCGACGGCCGATGCAGGCTGGACATTCGACTCGTGGAGCGGCGATACAACTGATGGTACGATAATCATTGACGGCGATAAGACGGTTACCGCCACGTTCCAGCATAACTACACGCTGACTATCAATACGATAGGAAGCGGCACGGTGCCCAAAAACCCTGACAAGCCGACCTATCACTACGGTGATGTGGTTACCCTGACTCCGATGGCCGATGCAGGCTGGACATTCGACTCGTGGAGCGGCGATACAACTGATGGTACGATAATCATTGACGACAATAAGACGGTAACGGCCACGTTTACTCAGAACGAATACACGCTGATGATCGATACGGTAGGAAACGGCACAGTGGCCAAGAGTCCTGACAAGCCGACCTATCACTACGGTGATGTGGTTACCCTGACTCCGACGGCCGATGCCGGCTGGACGTTCAGCGCATTCAGCGGCGGTACCACAACTAACACAATAACAATTGACGACAATAAGACGGTAACGGCCACGTTTACTCAGAACGAATACACGCTGATGATCGATACGGTAGGAAACGGCACAGTGGCCAAGAGTCCTGACAAGCCGACCTATCACTACGGTGATGTGGTTACCCTGACTCCGACGGCCGATGCCGGCTGGACGTTCAGCGCATTCAGCGGCGATACCACAACTAACACAATAACAATTGACGACAATAAGACGGTAACGGCCACGTTTACTCAGAACTAATATACCCTGACGATCGATAAGGTAGGCAGCGGGACAGTAACAGGATCGCCCGCCGGGCCATATCATAAAGCTCTGGCAACAACATGGCAAGTCAGGTCTGGCGGCTCTCTGGCTTCTGGAACGAGAATATGTAGAAAAAAACGTTACATAGCAAAAGCACACCGATGTGATCCACGAAGCCGTTCAGGCAAGTTTAGATATAAGAAGGTAGGACTATGCAAATAGCGGTTTTGGCTTATAACTTAATCGGTGCCGGAGCATTATCTGTTGGCAAGAACATCATTGACCAATTACCAAAGCTCGCTCCGAACTGGGAATTACTCATGCTGGTACCTAAGGGACGTATGTACAATTTGCACGAGAATCTGAGTAATGTATCCGTTTTAGAGATACCCAGAACCGGATTGTTCAAGCGGCTAATTTTTGAAAAAATCACTCTTCCAAAAATCATCAAAAGCTACCATCCCGATGTCGTACTATGTCTGGGCAATATCGGATTGCAGCATCCGCCATGCAAGCAGGCGATATTGATTCATCAATCGCAAATTGTATATTCCTCAGATCATTATGGGCCTATTCCCTTAATGGATTGTGTAAAGATGTGGTTGATAAAACGATGGGTCAAAAAGAGCTTAAGACATACCGATATGATCTTTTGCCAGACGCCTGTAATGCGTGATAGATTCTCCAAGGTATTTGGCTATCCTCCTGAGCATATCAAAATTATGCCCAATGCGGTTTCGGAATTTGCCAAAACCGACTATTCGCCCGAAAAAATACCTGATGTATTTAAAAACAACAATAATTTCAAACTTTTTTTCCTAACCCGTTATTATCCGCATAAGAATTTAGAAGTCCTGATAGATATGTTTCGTAATCACCAAGATAAACTGCGGGATGTGCAATGTATAATAACGATTTCTCCCGACTGCGCAAATGCACAAAGATTCCTGTCACAAATACAGAAGTATAATTTACAAAAGCACATCGTAAATGTTGGACCACTGAAGCAGACAGAACTCGCTGCATATTTTCACAATAGCGACGCATTACTATTTCCCACCCTTTTGGAAAGTTTCAGCGGAACCTACCTGGAAGCAATGCATTTTGGATTACCTATATTAACCGGCGACCTTGACTTTGCACGGTATATATGTGGCGATGCTGCCCTGTATTTTAATCCATGGGAACCAGCGGATATCACTGAAAAGATACTGCTGTTAAAAAATAGACCAGAAGTACGGTCTCAGTTAATAGAGAGAGGTAAATTGCGAATTTCAACTTTTTTTAAAAGCTGGGATGAAATCGTATCAAATGTTATAGTGGAAATGGAAAAGCTAAAGTCCTGATAGAGGAATAATTAGAAGTATTTTTTTGTAAAGTAACCACGGTGAAAAAAATAAAGAAACCTCGTATATTATTCTTAAATCAAATGGCAGGGCCACTATTTCGAGAACTGGCAGAGGATATTTCTACGCACTGGCCTGTTGGTGAGCTTTTCACAGGTCATTCGGATACCCTTAAAGCACAGCAAAAAGAATTTATGAGAATTATACCTGCCCCAGCTTATGAACGCGGCAGTTATATATTAAGGCTTTGGTCGTGGTTTAAGTACCTTTTTTGTGCGTTTTTCCAATGTCTAAGAACCAATAAAGATACTGTGTTATTTTTGGTTGTTCCTCCCTTTTTAGAGCCAACCGCTTATTTTTTTAAGAAACTGAGAAAACAGCGATTTGTAGTTTTGGTATATGACATTTACCCTGATTCACTTATTAATTTTGGCCACCTGAAAAGTACGGGTATGATAGCACGCCTATGGCGCTATATGAACCGAATGACCTGGGAAAATGCAGATATTGTGTTTACTATAGGCTCTAAGATGGCAGAAAAGGTGGAAAAAATGTTTGATTCCAGTAAGACTGCCGCGGGCAAAGTGATAGTGATTCCAAACTGGGCAAGCACTGATTGGATAAAGCCATTGGCCAAAGAAAAAAATGAGTTTGCAAAAAAATATGACCAAATAGGAAAGCTGACCGTAATGTATTCCGGCAATCTTGGCCAAACACATGATATCGGCACAATACTTAAGGTCGCCAAGGAATTAAAGGGCAACGATTCAATACGATTTATGATAATAGGCGATGGAGCCAAGAAAAGCATTGTAGAGCAGGCAAAATCTGAAGATGATTTAAATAATTTAACGGTTTTAGGATTTCAACCCGAGACTGTTTTACCTTATTCACTGGCAACGGCGGACATTGCCGTCATAACGCTTGATAAGGGGTCGGAAGGTTTGAGTGTGCCCAGTAAAACCTACTATGCGATGGCCTCGGGCGCCGCCCTGATCGCATTATGTGAAGAAGATAGTGAAGTAGCTCTAACAATTGAAAAACATGATTGCGGTTTTGTCATAAAACCAGGCGATACTGATACAATGGTAAAGGCAATATTAGAATTGCTTAGTGACAAAGAAAAATTAAAGCGATATAAAACAAACAGCCGGAGTGCCGCGGAGAAGTTTTATTCGAGAGATAATACGAAGCAATATATAGATGCGCTATCCTCATATCTGAATATTTAAAAATGAAACAGGGGTCAACAGGGAAAATATAATGGCTAACATCAGACTATCTCATATAGGTGTTATTGTGAAGGATATTAAGGAATTCAGCAGAACGCTGGAAGATATCTTCGGTGCCAGACCCGTCAGTGAAACAGTTAAAGATACGGAACAAAAAGCTTTTCTAAAAATGTATAAATCCGGTGAAAGCTTTATTGAACTGATATCTCCGGCCAGTGAAGATTCCAATGTGCAGACAGCCCTGAAACGAATGGGAGAAGGATTGGCACACTTGTGTTTTGAAACAGATAATCTTGAAGAAACCCTCGATTTGGTGCGTAAACACGGAGCTCTTGTTTTTACAAAACCGACACCGGCTGTATTGTTTAATAGAAGAAAGGTGGCCTTCGCAATACTTCCTAACAAAATGATTGTGGAATTCCTCGAAGTCGGTGAGATTCATTAACCGTTACAAAACTGATGTCCCTTGATAAAATCAAAGCGGTCCCACTTAAACATACGGATACCCTCGCTGCTTGACAAAAAAAAATTGAAGTATCATTACGGCATTCGTCATTATTATCGAATTTGAAAGAGATATTTTTTATGAAGGAATCTTTGCCTGCAGGCGAATATAGAATTGTTCCCTTTTCCAAAGAATACGTCGATGGCGCAGTTGAGATGCACATACTGGCTTTCAGGGACTTTTTCCTAACTCGTCTTGGACGCGGTTTTTTAAGGGAACTTTATGACGCTCTGGCTGAGGATGAAAATACTGTAGGGTATATTGCTCTTGATAGCCATAATCGTGTAAGAGGAGCATGTATCGGGTTACTGAACGCCAAAGGCTTTTATAGAAGACTCGTGAAGAAAAAATGGTGGGCCTTTGCTTTCCAGGCAGGCTACGCGGTAATCAAACACCCCAAAATTATCCCTCGTTTGTTTCGGGCATTGCGACATGAGAGTTTTCCGCCGCCATGTAACATCGAAAAACTTGGTGCTTTGCAAACCACGTCTGTCGAACCGGGTGCACAAGGATTGGGTGTCGCTATTGTTCTGATGCGTTCAGTATGCGACGAATATGTGCGCCGAGGGGTCGATGTCGTTTATTTAAACACTGATGCGGACAATAACGACCGTGTGCGGGGGTTTTACAAAGCTATGGGATGGGATTTCCTGGATTATTACACTACGAATGAAGGCAGAAGAATGTGCTGGTATCTATGGCAGAATCCAGCCAAAAAAGTCCCTCTCTCCAGCCTAAGGTATAAAACCGATGACGAATCATAAAAACGTTGAAGACGTTGCTGTAGCACTGACACAGTTCACACAAAAGCTTCCCTCGCGAGCTCAGTTGGCCAGGATTTTCGAGACGGATGATTTACAACGGGCCAGGCAGCTTGTAAGTAGCTGGAATGCTTCACCGCTGGCAGAAAGAAAGGATTGGCCTGATACACAATCGATAACTATTGCAGTTTGTGGTTTCTCTACTTTAGAGTACTTAAAGCCGCACCTGATGTGGGCGACACTGGCCGATGGGATTGTCTCCGATGTAATCATTGGCCAGTACAACCAGCTTTATCAGGATTTGTCCGTACAAAGCCGGGTTTCCCAGCCCGATGTTGAAGTACTTTGGGTTTGGGAACAGTTGAATGACTTGTTGCCGCTTGAAGTGTCTAAAAATGCCGATATCCTTTTGTCGGACCGTGGAATTGATGCTGTTAATGCTGCCATTGATTCACTTGTCCATGCCATAGCTTCTGTTAGGAACAAAACCGGCGCTCTGATACTGGTTAACGATTTCTTTTCCGATAGGCCTTCGCCATTTGGCATTGCTGATTCAAGCAGAGAGGTACATTTCGAGCAGATATTTAGAATTGCAAATGACCGCCTTCAGAAAGGATTGGCAACAATAACACACAGTGTGATTTTCCCGTTGGCTGGGTTGCTCAGAGATTTTGGGCTTGAACGAGCGGTGGACAGACGGTTGGAGTTGTTGGCCGACTGCAGGTTTACTCCCGAGTTTTTCTTCAGGATTTCGAGGGCTTTCAGACCGTATGTGAGAAGTCTCAAGGCCGCTGTGAAAAAGGTGCTTGTATTAGACCTTGATAACACTCTTTGGGGAGGAGTCGTTGGCGAAGATGGTTGGGACAAAGTTAAAATCGGCAGCGAAGGTGCGGGAAAAGCATATCTGATATTCCAGACTGCGGCACTTGAGCTTTATAACCGCGGGGTTATACTTGCCATCAACAGCAAGAACAATCTCGATGATGTCAAAGAACTTTTCGAAAGGCGACAGGAGATGGTTCTAAAGCCCGAACATTTTGCCTCTATCAGGACCAACTGGCAGGATAAGGCCAAAAATTGTTTGGAGATTGCCGAGGAAATTAACGTTGGACTCGATTCTTTGGTTCTCTGGGACGACAATCCAGCGGAGCGGCTGTTCGTCCGGGGAAGCCTGAATCAGGTGTATGTGGTTGAGCCGCCTGACGACCCTGCTGATTGGGCAGATTATCTTATACGCTCAGGCCTTTTCGATTCTCTTCAATTCAGCGTCGAAGACGCAACACGGGGACAGATGTATGCGCAAGACAGACTTCGCAGGCAGACAGCCGCAGCCGTGCAGGATATGGAATCATTCCTGTCATCGCTTGAGCTGGAAGTAGAGGTCCAGCCCGTCTCCGAACAGAATATCCCACGAATCGTATCTTTGCTCTCCCGTACAAATCAGTTCAATTTGACGACGAAAAGACATACTGAACAAACCATACGCGATTGGGCGGTTCGTTCCGATTTTCGAATTACCTGTTATGCTGCGAAGGACCGTTTTGGAAGCTATGGAATAGTTGGGGTTACAATACTTACAAGGACAACAGGCGCAACTGAAATTGATTCGCTGCTGCTGAGCTGTCGAGCGATGGGAAAAGGTATCGAGAAAACGATGCTCTCTGTTATTGCCGGTCAAACAAAGCAGTTCGGTGTCAAAAAAATCAAAGCCGTGTACAAAAAAACAAAGAAAAATGCGTCTATAAAGGATTTTTTACCTGATAATGGTTTCATGCTTATTGCTGAAGATGGCGACGATAAGCACTTCGAGTTCGATTTATCACAGAAGGAACTGGTGTTACCAAAGCACATAACCATCAAACAGGTCGATAAATAATACGGAGCAAAATATGGCCGAAACAAAACAGAGAGTAATAAGAGTTCTGGCCGAAGTTCTCAACAGGTCTCTGGAGAGTCTGACCGAAGCAAATAGTTTCATTAAAATTCCGGACTGGGACTCCCTTTACCATCTGAATGTTATATTGGGTCTGGAAAAAGAATTCTCCATTAAGTTCGACATCAATGAAGTAATGGAAATAACGTCTGTTGATTCAGCGGTGGCCTTAATAGAAAACAAGATTTAAATCTGGTTGTGTCCTTACAGATTCTGGTTGTTGCCATGCATTATTTAGAGAATTTTCAATCCAACTTTGCACATATAGTCGGTTGCAAGAAAGCTTTTGCTTTCTGGAAAGGCCGGGTGGCGATGTATGCCATTCTCAAGGCTTGCGGGGTCAAAGGTGGCGATGAAGTCATTCTCCCCGGCTATACCTGTGTGATGGATGTCAATCCTATCAAGTATCTCGGTGCAAAACCCGTCTATGTCGATATCGAGCCAAATACGTTCAATATGAACTCCGCTCTGCTCGAAAGCAAGATTACACCAAAGACCAAAATCATCGTCGCCCAGCATACCTATGGATATCCCTGCGATATGGATGCCATCATGGCTATTACCACAAAAAGAGGCATTGTCGTCATTGAAGATTGCTGTCTTTCGTTCGGCTCAATGTATAAAGGCAAAACCGTCGGCACGTTCGGCAAGGCCGCCTATTTTTCATTCCAGTGGAATAAACCCTTTACGACCGGACTTGGCGGGATGGCATTAACAAACGATGCAGACCTTGCCGAAAAGATATGGCGATTGTGCGATAGTGATATGTGTATGCCATCGGCAAAAGAAGTAATGATGCTTGCCGCACAGCTTGCCGTGTATCGTATGTTCATTTATCCGCGAACAACCGCCCTTGCCCAAAATATCTTCCGCTACCTGACCAAAAAAGGTGCGGTAGTCGGCTCATCTTCAAGCTGTGAATTTGAACCTGAAATGGAAAAAGATTTCTTCAAGGCGATGAGTTCTGTTCAGGCAGTAGCCGGTATGAGGCAGTTGAAGAAATTGGAAAAGAATATTGAACATCGCCGTGAAATGGCGGAGCTTTATGATGAACTACTATTACAAAAAGGCTGGCCGACAAGAAATTACGACAAAGAAGTTATGAATCCTGTAATGGTAAGGTATCCTGTAAGAATAAAAGAAAAAGATAAAGCAATCCAGCAGGCCGCTTCTGCGGGTATCGAATTGGGAACTTGGTTTGAATGTCCGCTTCATCCGATAGAAACGCCGCTTGAAAAATATGATTATCAAATTGGTATGTGCCCGGAGGCCGAAAAGGCAAGCCGAGAAGTTGTTAATCTTCCACTGCATCCAAGAGCAACTAAAAAAACAGTTCGGCGGACAGTGGAATTTATTGCCGGTTTTACGCCGGTTATTGATTGATTTTTGAATTTAAGATACAAATTGACAGCCACGAAGTCGTCAGCAGCATCTACATCGCCCAAACCGCCGTCTCAGCCAAAAGCTCATCGTCAGCATAGACCCTAAAGTAATCCGCTACAAGCATCATATCCCAGACAAGTACTACAGAGTTATTGTTCCTGCAAATCTTAACATCAAACTCATAATTATTGAGCTTGGTCGTTTTAGTCCTGTGCAACTTATGCCCATTTTTTTTGCCGAACAGGCTATCTATGTTACCAGCAAAGACTGAGGCACCTCCAGGCCGTGTTCAGTCATTAGTCTGAAGTCAGACATCATTTTTTTTGCTGAGCCAGATTTTGTAAATTTTATCGGTTTTTCAATTATCTTCTTGCTATGGTAGCACAACTTTGATATTTTTATGCGCATATTGTCAATTTTTGAAGGGTTTTAACTGTGACAGGCGAATTGAACGCACTTATCATTACCGCTGCATCCATCGCTTTCTTCCATACATTATTCGGGCCTGACCATTACGT
>Ga0315293_10001442_pt1 | contig 23117 bp, 38 predicted proteins | sample YL17G13_20_MG_FD_203071 | JGI IMG/M metagenome (GOLD analysis project Ga0315293, IMG submission 203071) | Sediment microbial communities from Yellowstone Lake, YNP, Wyoming, USA - YL17G13_20 | ecosystem: Environmental > Aquatic > Freshwater > Lake > Sediment | place: USA: Wyoming | collected...
AATACATAATCATAATGCGGAAAACCAAGCTATTTTTCAAGATTCTGCTAGAAAAAATGAAAAATTAATTATAGATAGACATTTAGATTTAATGAAAGAAACTCATAATAAAGAAATTGTTATTATGTGAAATTAGGAGAATTAATGAAAAACACTGTATCAATATGTTTATCTATTTATAATCAGGAAAAAATCATTGAACAAATATTGTTTGGGATTTTAAGCAATGCATCAATGAACGTTAAGGAATTTATTATTTTATTGGATGGATGTACAGATCAATCTGCACAAATTGTTCATGCGATTATTTCAAGTGTTCATCAAATTGATTGTAAAATTCTTGAATCTAATGATGTATGGGAAACTAAAGCAAACAATATAACTTTTAAAAATGCTACCTGTGACTACATTTTAACAATACAAGATGATATGCTAATTCAAGAAAAAGATTTTGATCAAAGAATGTTTGAGCCATTCGAAGCAATTGAAAATGTTTTTGGAGTTAGCGCAAGAAATGCACAAGATGAAACAATTAAAGATGGAAAACTTTATTATTTTAATTTGGCTGGAAAAGATGCGGGTATTGCTAGAAATATTTTTGCAGTTAGAGATGTTATAATTAGGGGGCCAATTTTATTTCATCATGAAGTTTTAAGATCTTTAAATTATTTAGATGAAGAATTTGCTCCTGCTTATGCAGAAGACAAAGATTTGAGTCTAAGGGCTTATAGACAAGGATTCTTAGTAGGTGCTTATGCAATGAACTATTATTCTCCTTTGTGTTGGGGGAAAGCTCGCAATTGGGGTACAGAAAAACAACAATTTTGGGAAAAATCAATTTGTAAAAACGAACAATTGATAATAGAAAGACATAGTGATTTATTGTTAGGGAATAAACATGATCAAGACATTATTATAGGGAACAAGATAATATGAATCATATTGATTTACAAAATTTTGAATATATGTCTTGGTTAAAATTTTTAAAAGAATCTAGCAATTGGACAAAGGAACAGATTGATAAACACCAATTAATTGAAATCAAAAGAATAATTAATCATGCTTATTATAATACCAAAGGTTATAACCAATTTTATAATAAAATTGGATTCGAACCAAAAGATATTAATAACATAAAAGATTTTGAACATTTACCATTCATAGAAAAGGCAACTATACAAAACAATATTGAAGATTTTTCTGTTTCTATGGAAAAATTTTCTTATACTACTACTGGGGGGAGTACGGGAGTTCCATTTGGATTTTATAGAGATTCCAAATCTTTTTCAAAAGAATTAGCATCTAAAGCACACCAATATCGCAGAGTAGGATGGAATGAAACAGACAAACAGTTTGTATTTCGTGGGCAAAAGATTGATACTCCCGAACATATGGAATTTGTACCAGAATTTAATGAATTACGATGTTCTTCATATCATTTGACCCCTCAAGATATGATGATTTATTTAAAAGAAGCACATCAATATGAACCAGATTGGATTCGCGCCTATCCATCTTCTCTTTATATTTTTGCAAATTTTTTAAAGGATAATGGATATAAGTTCCCATCAATAAAAGGAATTTTATGCGCCTCCGAAAATTTGTATGATTTTCAAAAAAAATTATTTCGGGACGTATTTAATAATACAAGGGTATTTAGTCACTATGGAAACTATGAACTAACCGCACTAGCGGGATTTTGCGAGTATGAAGATACATATCATGTTTTACCTCAATATGGATATGCAGAACTAATAGATGAACAGGGTAATATTATAACAGAACCAGGAAAAATGGGCGAAATAGTTACCACGTCTTTTATTATGAATGCTACCCCTTTTATTCGTTACAAAACTCAAGATTTTGCCATATTGGATGAATATGAATGTTCGTCTTGCAAAAGACCATATCAAATATGGAGTAGAATAGTCGGAAGACTGCAAGAATTTTTAATAACTTCTGATGGTCGTAAAATTTCTGTAACTGCTATGAATTCACATGATAATATGTATGACCATATTATTCAATTTCAATTTCATCAATCTTGTCCCGGAACAGTAGTTTTCCAATTTGTTCCAAAAGACAGTTTTTCTAACTATATGACAGAGGGTATTCATGATAGGCTAATGTATAAATTTGATTACGATATGCATATAGTTATGCAGCCAGTTGATAAAATACAATTTGTTGGACGTGGAAAATCACCATTGGTAATAAGGACATTCAATCAATAACCCATAATTCTAAAGAACAGAGGTTTCCTGTCGAAAATTTATGAATAAGGTAGCAGTAGTTAAGGTTAATAATTATTATCACGTTAAAAAGGACATCCAAAAATTATTTGATTTATTAGAATTACCATTGGATAATCCTTTAGGTTATCTTATTAAGCCAGGAATGACTGTAGTTATAAAACCAAATTTTGTATCCCATAGAAATTTAAGCGGGGATTCAATATGGGCAGTTGTGACACACCCATCCATAATTCAAGTTATGGTAGAGTATTGTTGGCAAGCATTGCAAGGGAAGGGAGAGGTTATAATAGCAGATGCACCTCAATATGATTGTGATTGGGACAAGTTGATGCAAATTGAAAAACTTGACAATGTCAATGCTGAAATATTAGATTTACGTCCATATTGGTCTAAGGAAAAGCATTTTAAATCTATGAAAAAATATTTAGATGGAGATCCTAAAGGAGCAGCGATTTGTTTAATAAAAGGAAAAATAAATAAAAAAAATATAAAAAAACTATATGGGGCTTTCTATAATCGAAAAGAAACTATGGCACATCATAGTCTTCAATACGGAAGTAGTTATTTAATATCTAAAACTATTATGGATGCAGATGTAATTATTTCTATTCCCAAAATGAAAACCCATAAGAAAGTAGGAGTAAGCCTCAATGCTAAAAATTTGGTAGGAACGGTAGTAAACAAAAACTGTTTGTCTCATTATACTTTGGGTAGCCCCAACAAAGGGGGAGACCAATACCCAGATGATCTGTTTACTTCAATGGAATTGAATCTTATTGATCTTGAAAGATGGATGTATGATAATTTATTAGCTAACGGGAATATTTGTTTAGAATATTTACATCGTTTTATTTATTGGTTGCATAATCATACCTTGCGAAAATTAGGTATAAAAGTGAATGAGAATAAAAGATTGTTCGATGCGGGAAATTGGCATGGTAATGATACCTGTTGGCGAATGGTTGCAGATTTGATGGAAATATTTAAAAATAAAAAAATGTTTTCGATAATAGATGGAATTATCGGTGGAGATGGGAACGGCCCTCTTGCTCCTAATGAAGTTCCATCTGGGTTGTTGTTGGCTGGGGACAATTTATTAAATGTTGATTTGACTGCCATTTGGATGATGGGATTCGATATGAGTAAAATTCCATTCTATAAAATTTCAAATCCTCTTTATGATGTCGTATATAATTTTGATATAGATTCTTGTATAAAATTTAAGCCTCACTTGGGCTGGAAGGGATACATCGAATTATGAAAATTTCAATTGTGGGTTTAGGCAAATTAGGATTATGTTTAGCTGTTTGTTATGCCGATGCGGGATATGATGTATTAGGAGTTGATATAGAAGAACAAGTAGTTGATTATATCAATCGTGGAATTACTTCTTTACATGAAACAGGATTGAGTGAATTATTAATAAAATATGGACGTAAACAATTTCGCGCAACAACTAATCATAAAGAAGCAATTGAAACTACTGATATAACTATTATTTTAGTTGCTACTCCAAGTAATCCAGATGGAAGTTTTTCTAATCGTTATATCAAATCTGCATTAAAATCTTTAGCAATTGCGTTCAAAGAAAAAAAGAGTTCGCACTTATTTATTATAAGTAGTACAGTTATGCCTGGCTCAATTAATGAAAGTTTTATCTCTATTATTGAGAAGTATTCGGGTAAAAAATTAAATAGGGATTTTGGAGTATGTTATGATCCAGACTTTGTAGCATTGGGAAAAGTGATTTATGATTTTAAAAATCCAGATCTAGTAATAATTGGAGAATCGTCTCAAGAATGGGGAAATTTGAATGAAGAAATTCATCAATGGATGTGTGAAAGTAATCCTACAATCAAACGTATGTCAATTGTTAATGCAGAAATTGCAAAGGTGTGTTTGAATGCATATATTACTACTAAAATTAGTTTTGTTAATTCAATTGCGAATTTATGTGAGCAAATTCCAGGTGCAAATGTAGATATAATTACAACAGCTATTGGTACAGATAGACGTATATCTCCATATTATTTCAAGGGAGGATTGAGCTTTGGGGGAACATGTTTTCCTAGAGACATAAGTGCATATATAAAACTATGTGATGAATATAATGTTCAATCAAAAATAATTCGTGCAGTAGATTGTGTGAATGATCTTCAGGATGATTATTTAAAAAATATAGTTGTACGAAATATAAACGAAGGTGACGTTGTGGGAATTTTAGGATTAGCGTTTACTCCTAATACTCCTGTTATTGTTGGATCTCCAGCGATAAAATTGATTCAAAAATTAATAGACAATAATTTAAGAATAGTTGCTTATGATCCATTGGCAATTCCACAATCTAAATCTCTTTTAGGCTCTAGCATTGAATATGTTCATTCTATTGATAGTTGCTTAAATTATTCAGATATTGTAGTTGTTACATTAGCGTTATCAGAATTCAAGCAAGTTATAGAAAGCTATGTTCCAAATAAACAATTGACTATAATTGATTGTTGGCGTATTATTGATTCATCAAAATTAAATTCACAAATTAAATATATTGGCTTAGGAATAGGTCGGTAAAATCATATTGTCAAATTGCTTGACAACATTTGATTTTTGTGATATATTTATATTATTACAAAACAAAAGGAGAGGTTATGTCAGAGGTTATGTCAGATGTAGATACACAGGTAAAAGTTGCAACAATACCAGGATTTACAAATCCCAAGATATCAATAGTGACAGCAACATATAATAGATTAGCAGCGCTACAACGAACTATTAGATCTGTATTAGTACAAAGTTATCAAAATTTCGAAATGTTGATTGTCAATGATTGTGGTGAAGATATATCAAAAACTGTTGAAGAATTTAATGATCCTAGAATTTTTTGCTTTACTAATGCAAAGAACTCTGGATTAGGGTATAGTAGGAATGTGGGCATGACTCATTCTAGTGGAAAATATATTACATTTTTAGATGATGATGATATATTTTTGCTCAATCATCTTGAAATTTTGACTAGATATTTGGAAGGAACAACATTTAAAATTGTATATACTGATGCAATCAGAAATGTACAAAGAAACAATGGAGATGGAAGTTATACTACGCTAACGAGAGATGTTCCTTATAGTTTGGATTTTAATGAAGATCTGATATTAATTCAAAATCTTACTCCAGTTTTATGTGTAGGATTTGACAGAGTTCTAGTTGAAGAAATTGGTAATTTTGATATAGGCTTGGCGGTGTATGAAGACTGGGATTTGTGGATACGTTTTTCACGTAAGTATCCTATGTTACATATACCAGTACCTACTTGCGAATTTACTTGGAGAGAAGATGGAACATCTATGTCAAGCAGTAAACAAGAATTTACATCTTTGATTCCAGAAATTTATAAACGATATCAGGATTTTAAAGATAGAGATAAGGGGATTAAAAATCGTAACCAGGTATTAAATTCAAGGGGATTACCAATTATTATTGAATAAGGAGGTAATTTATGAAAAGAGGCAAGAGAGGCATTAGTAAAACAAAACTTTTTAAAATTTTGTCAGAAAAAGAATTATCGATAGAACGCGTAACTATTGGAGATAAGCGTGTTTGGAAATTGTCCAATGGAAAAATTTATGATTCTCTTGTACAAATATCTGAAGTTTATATAAAATGACAAATCAACTGATGTCAGATGAACTTGGATATCTTGACTTTATAAAGGGAACAATTCAAGAGACTCCTGTTCTTATAGATGTGGGAATGGAAGAGGGAAGATTTTCTCAAGAATTTATTGATAGATTTTCAAATTGTACAATTTATGGATTTGAACCAATTTGTGAACTAGTAAAAGCAACTAGCAATAGGTTTAAAGATTTGTTGTTTGATAAAATTTTTATATATAATTTTCTTTTGGGATCTGAGGTTAAACTCAATAGTATTGTATATAAAGCAGAAGGTGGATGCAGTAGTAGTTATATTAGAGAAAAACTTCCGGGAATACCTAGAATAGTGCCAACTCTAAAATTAGACATTTTTTCTTATTTATTTCCTGAAAAAATTGATTATATTAAAATAGATGTTGAGGGTGATGAATTAAATGTTTTAAAAGGTGCAACATTGCTTTTGCAAAGCAAAAGAGTTAAATATATTCAATTTGAAATCAATGACGAGGATGCATTCAACAGATCTTTAAAAGACATAGGAGATTTTTTGAATCTATATCAATATATTATCAGAAATGATAATTTAGATGTGATAACGGATTTTACAAGATCACATAAATATGATGTACAAAATTATTTGGCAGAGTTGGTTGCATAAGGGAGAGAAATAAGTCAACTTGCCACTCCCTAAAGAGAGTGGTTTGTAGGAGACTACAAGCCCATGTGGGGCTGTCCTGATACCGAAAACGAAACAGATCAACGAAATGGAAGAGTTTGAACTGATAACCTGGTTGATAGTGAGGTAATAGTATGACTGAAAAAGAAAAAAAACTGACTGCTATACAATCCGCTATAAAATCATTTGCTACAGACACCCTAACCGACCAGGCTATTTCACTTTTTAGAACACTGGGTTATAACACACAACGGCAAAACCCATTTACACACAAAACCTTTGCTTTCTTTAAAGAATCATTCCTTGACGGAGATTCACGCTTCAATGAAGAGAAAGCTTTAACCAAGGAATGGAAATCTGTTGACCTGTTATTTCAATTGTCCAAAGACGAGTTATCTAACCAAAAAAGTTTATTCGGTACCGGTAAAGTGAAATGGGAGGGAGAAGATAAGGAAACGGTTATAGAAACCTATCTCTTCTTTGCTCTGGAATTGGCCAAAGCGGAATATACCCGCACTGCCCTGGCGCAGATAACCCGCCAGATCAACAAAGTATTCCCCATGCCGGCGATGATTGTGTTTAAGTATGGGAAAAACCTGACCCTCTCAGTCATCAACCGCCGCCTGCATAAAAAGGATGAGCGTAAAGATGTGCTGGAAAAAGTAACTCTGATCAAAGATATTTCAATACAGAATCCGCACCGCGCCCACATTGAGATCCTATTTGATCTTTCCTTTGAAGAGCTGAAACAAGAACATAAAGTCACCAATTTCGTGGAACTGCACAACGCTTGGCAGAAGACGCTGGATACCAAAGAACTTAATAAGAAATTTTTACAAGAAATTTCTCACTGGTATTTTTGGGCCATGGAGCATGTATCCTTCCCCGCTGATGTGGAAAAAAACGCAGGCATCCGCAACGCAACCAATCTCATCCGCCTGATTACGCGTATTATTTTCATCTGGTTTATCCGGGAAAAAAACCTCGTGCCTCAAAAAATCTTTGACCGCCTGGAGATTTCAAAAATTCTAAGGGGATTTTACCAAGATAAAAAATCGCACAATTATTATCTGGCCATCCTGCAAAACCTTTTCTTTGGCACCCTCAACCAGAAAATGGGGGCGCGGAAATTTGCCCAGGACGGCGGCTTAGAAGACAACAAAATTGAATATGGCATAAAAACACTTTTCAGATATCTGAACCTGTTTGCAATCGCCGAAAAAGAGGCTCTGAATCTTTTTGAAGATGTGCCCTTCTTAAATGGCGGACTTTTTGACTGCCTGGATAAAGAAGACGATGCAGGCAAGGTATTTTATGTAGATGGATTTTCCAGAAACCCGCAGAAACAGGCCCTCGTTCCCGACTTTCTCTTCTTTGGCGATGAGGATGAATACGATCTTAACCAGATCTACGATACGAGAAATAAAAGTTACCAGGTAAAAGGGTTGTTTAATATCCTTTCTGGATACAAATTCACCATCACCGAAAACACGCCGGTGGAAGAAGAGGTTGCCCTTGACCCGGAACTCCTGGGGAAAGTGTTTGAAAACCTGCTGGCAAGCTACAATCCCGAAACGCAGACAACAGCCCGCAAACAGACCGGCTCCTTCTATACCCCGCGTGAAATCGTCAGCTACATGGTGGCCGAGTCCTTAAAAGCCTATCTCAAGCAGAAGCTGATCACCGAAGCGGGTATGGACGCGCAAGACGCTGACGTTGCCCTGGGCTTTCTTTTTGAATACAACGAAATGGAGCATTTATTTGATGGAAAGCAGACCGATGTTTTGATCAAAGCCATTGACAACTGCAAGATATTAGATCCAGCCTGTGGCTCCGCCGCCTTCCCCATGGGGGCGCTGCATAGCATGGTGCATATTTTGCATAAACTTGACCCCAATAACGAAAAATGGAAAGAATGCCAGATCAAAAAATTAGACGCCATAGAAGATAGCCACCTGCGTGAACAGCTTATTGCCGACATTGAATCCGCCTTTGAACATAACGAACTGGACTATGGGCGCAAGCTCTATCTGATTGAAAACTGCATTTACGGGGTGGACATTCAGCCGATTGCCATTCAGATCAGCAAACTGCGCTTTTTTATCTCGCTCATCGTCGACCAGAAGGTCGACCGCGCTAAGGAAAACTTGGGCATTCGTTCTCTGCCGAACCTTGAAGCCAAATTTGTAGCCGCCAATACGCTCATCGGGTTGGAGAAACCTCAACAAATGCCGATTAAGAATCCGGCAATAGGCGCACTGGAAAAAGAATTGAAAGAACTGCGCCATAAATATTTTAGCGAAAAGACACGCAAGGGCAAACTTGACTGCCAGAGAAAAGACAAAGACCTGCGCAAAGAAATATCCACCCTGCTGGTTATAGACGGCTGGGGAAGCGAAACGGCGAAGCAGGTGGCAGCCTTTGACCCCTACAGTCAGAACGCCAGTTCCGCATGGTTTGACCCTGAGTGGATGTTTGGAATTACGGATGGATTTGATATCGTGCTGGGTAATCCGCCGTATCTGAACACAAAAAGAGGAATTGACGAAATTTCACTTTACAGATCAAAATTTAAATCAGCTCAAGGTCAGTTTGATATTTTTTCACTGTTTATTGAGTACGGACTTACTATTACAAAAAATATTATGGCATACATTGTACCTAAGCCCTTCATAAACAATGAAAATTACCAAATAATTCGCGAAATGGTTTTAGAAAATTGCTTGACGCGCGTTGTTATAGGTTCTAATGTGTTTGAATCCGCTGGTGTCGAGTCATGCGTTTTTGTTTTAACGCATACAAAAGAAAAAGAACCTATACATATATTGAATTTTGAGGCGGGGGAATTTCACAAAGTGAACGTGATTGACCAGAGAATATTCTCTATTCTTCCTTTCAGAATAATAAACACTGAATTGTCAGATAGAGACATTGAAATCTACCAACGTCTAAATTTAAATAGCACTCCTTTTGGAAGTTTAGTTGATATTGCTAGAGGTGTTGAGTGTGGCAAAAATGATAATACGATTACACGAAAAAAAAATAATTACCCACTCCTGAGAGGTGAAGATGTAAGTCCGTATGCGTCAAGACATAATGATCTGTACATAAACTTTGACCCAAAAGATACATTAAAGTTCAAACCATATAGCATTTACAGCGGTGATAAAATTTTGATTCGTCGAGTTGCTGATAATTTAATTGCCACTTTTGACAACGCTCAATATGTAGTTTTAAATACAGTTTATTGCTGTGTCCCCAGAAACAAATCATTTGACGGAAAGTTCCTTGTTGGATTGATAAATTCAAAACTTCTGAAACATTGGTTTAAAAAGGCATTCGTTTTAACTGATAAATTATTTCCTTATATTAGGAAGTCCCAATTGGAATTTCTCCCGATTCTCACCATCGCTATTAAAGATAAATCTTTGCAGTTGCCTGTTATTAACCTAGTTAACACCATAATTGCTGACAAAATGGTGAACCCAGATGCGAATACTCGTGTTCTTGAAGCTGAGATTGACCAGTTGGTCTATCAGTTGTATGGGTTGACGGAAGAAGAGATTGCGATTGTGGAAGGTTCTACCCATAAAAAATAAAAGAGAAGTCTTCATGGAAAATTAGAGCGAAGAAGTAGTGCAACGAAAAGCATCTGTTTTGGAATGCTACTGCGCAGTGAATGTGACCCAAGCGGTATCGGCGGAATAATTATCCATTAGATCTTTAAAAGACATAAGAGATTTTTTGAATCCATATCAATACATTATCAGAAATGATAATTTAGATGTAATAACAGATTTTACAAGACCACATAAATATGATGTGCAAAATTATTTAGCAGAACTGGTCACATAAAGGAGGGAATAAAATGAGAACATATAAAGAAGAAAAAACTAAAATTTTAATATTAGATAAGGTAATTTGTAACAAATGTGGGAAAGAAGCATTGATTAAAGATTATGAAGTTGTCGCCTTATTTCACGATATAGAAATTGAATTTGGTTACCCCAGTGATAATGATGGGGATGTTTGGAAATTTGATTTATGTGAAAATTGTATAAAAGAAACTGTGGGAAATTTTGTTGTTCCCATAACAAAAGAAATGGATTTTACATACGGATAAAATTATTCCATAAGGAGATTAAAATGCTACCCACAATTGAATTTACTAAAGATATGATTTTTGTTCCTCGTGAAAAAATCAGTGAAGAAGAAAAATGGATAAAACATGTACATTGTGATGGCGCTAGATTTCATGTTTTGTCATATTTTGGAATGTATGATGGAACAACAAAAGTACATTGTAGTGAACCAGATTGTATTTATAATAAAGATGAATAATAAATAAAATTATCTGTTGATGTAATTAATTTATCTATGGAATTATTTGGAGCTTGACAATATTTAAAAATGGCGATATAATAGAATCATGATAACAAAAGAAGAATTAGACGTAAGAAATGCTTGGGATGAGAACGGAAAATATATTTCGGGATATTATATTCATAGTTTTTCGGATATCCGTTGGGCAAGGTCAAAAAACAAATTAGTATTACAGAAATATTCATATGTAAAAGTTAAGTTTTCAAAAGCTTTGTGGATTTATGGAGAATTTAAAACAGAAGATTCTAGGAGTATTTGGTTAGATGTTCATATTGTTGGTAAAAATGATAAAAATTTTTAAAACAATATATTATAATATTCTATGTCTTATAAAATATGGACATTTTCTTTCCTATTATACAAAAAGAAAATGGCATTTGGTACAAAAATAAATTTATCATTTTATTAAGGAATATTATATGATTTCAAATATGGGAATACAAAATTTTATAAAAGATTATAATTATATTGTTGAGTATATAAACGATGCATATAATAAAAAATATGAATTGGCAACAGAATCTTTAACGGTTAAGCATCTTAGAATTCAATATAATAACATTTTAAAATTTGTAGAATGGGATAATGAGATGACCCTTGATAATACTTGGGGAGATTTCAGAAATTCCGTATCTATGATGCGTGGATTTTTAGGCGAATGCGAATTTTGTAAAGAGCAAAATGTGAAGCTATATGATTTAGATAAAAATGAATTAAAATTAATTTGACAAAATATTTTAATTATAATATAATTGTATTAAATTTAAAAATAACAAAGGAGAAAAAATGACCATAAATAATGCAGATGAGTTAGACTTATTTCATAATAATTTAGAGACATACAAAAAAGCTAAAATTGGATTATTATTTGAGGGTATAGAAATTGATTATCCTGGGTATCAAAGAATTAATATTGAATTAAAGATTGAAAAAAAACGTATTGGTATATTCTCAAATACTTATAAAATCATAGCATATAATTCCAAATTTTTTGATTTCCAAGAAACTCCATTTGGACAACTTATAGAAATAAATGGTATTGTTGTGGATTGCAAAGGAATTGTTGTAACACAAAGTATGTCTTATCAGAAATGCTTTATGCCAACTACTATAAGATTTAATCCTAAACAATTTGCAATTTATTATTGGGATGAAAGATAATATTATGTATCAATATAAACACACAAATGGACAAATTATTAGTAAACCAGACCATCCAGTTGATCACATGGGTACTTTTGAATATTTTGATAGTCCTTATGTAGTTGCATGGTGGCATATCAATGACGAGACTGGACAATGCGATAAACATTTAGAAGAATGGTTGGAACATTCAGAAAAAATAAAGGAAATATTATGAAAGTAAGATGTATTAATACAGAATCTGGAAAAGAATTAGTTTTGAACCAAATTTATGAAGTAATAAAAGCGGGTATAATATTTTATACTCTTGAAGGATTGGAATTTGATCATTATAAATATTGTTTTGAAATTGTAGAGGAATAAATATGAACGAAGAAGAATTTATTAATTTAGCAAAAGAAAAATTTGGCGACAAAATAATTGTATCTCATTTGCGTGTTAGCGATTCTGATTTAAATAAATTGAATAAAATTTATGAAAATCATGTTACTCATGAAGACCTAATAAATTACGGAACGCATGTTTGGTTAGCAAAAGAAAAATGTCCAAATTGCAATTCTGATCTGACTGGAATACTTGGAACTTTTAAATGGGGAATAGTTCACGGACAAGGATTTTGTTCTCATTGTAATTCCATTGAATTTAGATTTTATCATTATATTGGAGATCCAAAATTATTAGTTCAGTTGTTTTCTGTTATTGGATTTGATAAAAATAATAATGAATAATAAAAAATATAAATTTTATCAATCAATGGATGAAACTCCTGGTTGGCAAAGCGTAGAAGATGAATGGTCAATTTGTCGGTTCGTGAGAGATTGTGGATTTATTGTTTGGTGTAAATATGGAAGTCTTGATAAATTTTGGCAAGCTAGAAACTATCTGATGTTGCCAAAATTGATAATTAGTATAACTACTGGAGTAGAAATTGAAAAAGTAGAGTTTCCAAATATAACATTTGGTAATTTTAGGAAGATTGTAGTTCCTGATCTTGTAAAGGACTTGATGAAAATACATGATTGGAAAGAATATAATAATGTTTTAGATAATGAAAATGATAATAAGGCTTGGGAAAAAATTTTATAACTTTTATTTTGGAAGATATGATCCATTGCCAGCAATAGACGAACATGTTCATCATTTATTAATAGATGGTAAAAAATTTTTTATACAAAAATATGATTGTAACATTCTTGTAGATGTAATTGAGATAAGATAAGTTTATTCTTGCTTTTAATTTGACAATAATCTAATTTTATGATATACTTATATCATACTAAAATTTTACAAAGGAGATAAAATGTCGCGGTAGAAATGGCATTGACACCCGAGGATAGGAAAGATGCGGAATAAAAGTGTGATTTTATTTGGTTTTGGTGTACCATATATAGGATTAACTGATAACCTAATGCCACCTGTGGGATATTTGAAAATATATTATGAATATTACATTTAAGAAACATCCAAGAAACACTGGTTTATATGCAGTGGGACATCCGTATCAAAACGTTGATATTAAAATAAATAAAAAATGTTTTGGAATTATTTATGCTCCTAATTGGCAAACAGAAGATAGAAAATGGACAATTGGCATTATGATTGTTAAAACAGAACTAGACGATAATCCTAATTGTACATGGAAATGGATTTACTTCAAGCAGAAATTTGATGAAGAATCTCATGCAAGACAATGGATACAAGAACACATTGACAAGATCATGAAAAGATATGATTTGAGATTCGAATAATAATTGTATTTATTGTTTTAATTTGACAATGATCTAATTTTATGATATGATTATATCAGGCTAAAAAAGTACAAAGGGACATAAACAATGTTATTTATATTTACAGAAGATAAATTGAATGGATATAAATATTTGACTGTAGCGAATGATACAGATGAAGCAATACAAAAATTTTATAATTTTTATTTTGGAAGATGCGATCCATTACCAGCAATGAATAAGCATGTTCTCCATTTGACAATAGATGGCAGAAAATTTTTTATAGAAAAATATAATTGTAATATTCTTGAAGATGTAATTGAGATAGGATAAATTTATTATAACTTGACAATAATATAATTTTATGATATATTTATATTAGACTAAGAATACTAAAAAGGAGAAAAAATGAAAACAACATTATATCAATTAGATACAAATAACAATGTCAAAGTTTGGAACATTGATGTACAAGATAGGGGACAATATTCAGAAACGATTATTGAGAGCGGAAGATTGGGTAGTGATAATCTTGTTAGTACAGTTACCAAGATTGATTCTGGTAAAAATATTGGCAAAGCAAACGAGACAGATCACTACTATCAGGCATTAGCAGAAATGAATTCCAAAATAGAATCGCAATTAAGAAAGGGATATGTATATAATTTAAAAGATGCTAAAAGTTCGTCTATTTTAGGGAGTGGTATCCTATCTCCAATGCTTGCTCATAAATACTGTAAAGATGGGTCTCAATCAAGTTCTAAAACATTAGAACAATTAGGATTGGTTGGAAAAGAAGTTGTTGTTCAGCCCAAGCTAGACGGCAACAGATGTATGATAAGATTGGAAGGCAATAATGTTACTATGTTTACAAGAAAAGGGGATATTATGCCTGTACAATTAAATCATATTATTGATGATTTAAAAGGAAAAGATTTTTCAAATCCAGTTATTCTTGATGGCGAACTATATTCAGATGAAATTTCTTTTAATACGTTAAATGGTTTGATTAAGAGAATCAAAGCAACTCCAGAAGAAATAGAAAAAAGAAAATTGATTAAATTTCATCTTTATGATGTTATGTTAGAATATGGTTATGAATTTCGTTTAGGATTTATTAAAAAGTTTGCATCTAATAATATTATAATTGTTGAGAGTAGAAAAATTATAGCTACAATTGGAAATATTCAGGATAACCTTGAATCATTTTTGTTGGATGGATACGAAGGATTGATAATTAGGGTATTGAATAGGGGGTATGAGAATAAGCGAAGCTGGACTTTGCTGAAGGTGAAAGTCTTTGAAGATTCTGAGTATGAATTAGTTGGATTTCAAGAAGATTCTCGTGGGGGGTTCGTAGGAGCATTTATTATGAAGGATAAAAATGGAGCAATATTTAACGCAGGAGCCTCAGGTCAGTCCGTTGAGACTAGAACTGAAATGTGGAACGATCAAGAAAAATATCTTGGTAAAATGGCAACGATTGCATATTTTGGATTAAGTGAATATGGTATTCCGCGTTTCCCAAAGTTCAAATCAATAAGATAATAAAATCAGAGTTTTATAAAGAGGCAATAATAATGCAAGAATATAACCAATTTATTTATGCTTTACAACACAAATATCCAGATACTAATGCCTGGCATGATAGTAATCTTGATCATTTTGGAAGATATGATTCAGATTCCTGGACTATTTGCGATTATCATGATGGATGGATTGATAAAAATAATGCCCGCAAAGCTCTGAGTGTGATACAAAAGAAATTTTCTGATCTTACTTTTAGAGTTGTTGAATATCATTTTGTCAAAGTAATGATTTCTATTATATCTTTAGAATAGACAATATACTGAAATCTTGGAATATTTAAATATGCTATTAAAAGAAACAATAGAAGGAGAATTTTATGCAATATATTGATGCTATTTTAGTGTTTTTAGTAATATTTATCGCAATATTTATAGCACCTATTTGGGCAAAAATCGATTCTATTGCAACAAATCAAATTCTTAGCAATGCAAAGATAAACCTAAATTTAGCTAAATTGATTCAGGAAATTGTAATATTACAAAAAATCGAGAAGAATAGGAGTAGGCATTAATGAAAATAACTGATGTCACCAATCTAGTAGATTATCAAGCCAATGATGGTGAGGACTTGCCTTTGACAAAATGTATTTGCGGAAATGAATATGATGCATGGGATTTTGTATTGGGAATAGAAGAGAATACTCCTACGATTTGCAAAAAATGTGGGGCAAAACTGTATTTTAGTTTTAAAATACGCGTATACAAGATTGAAGATTGATTAATAAAATATTCGTTTTATTTGGAGACATAAAAATATGATCAAAGATTCTATAGAAAAAATCATAGAAATATATTTCTCGGCGATAACAACATCTTCTTTTTTTATAAAAATAATATTTATAAAGAAATGCTGTTGATGCTTAGCGAGGGGTTTTCCAGAGGGTTTATTTGTTCTAAAATGTGTTCTGGATGTTGTCCAATTTTTTCATTGGATTATGTTCCTTCTGAAATAACAATGTTTGTAAATATGACCGAATTTAAACAACGTAGTATATTTTTTAATAACAATAATATTGTAGTTTATTCAGATATGCAAAAAGAAAACAAAGGTCATTTTTGTAAACATGTCATTAAAGAAACGGGCTTGTGTAGAATTCATGGTAAACAACCCTTTTCGTGTGATTTTGAACCTCTTCGATTCAAGCATTTTAAAGATCATGCGTCCTTAAATTTACAAAAATTTTCAAGAGGTCATAGATTTATAAAAATAGATGGGTCAATAGGAGCATTAACGGAAGTTACCCCAAAATCTGAAATATCTTTTTTGGATAACCTTAAAAAACTGAGAAAGTTAGATATTTGGGCTCAATATTTTGGAATTAAAACAAAAATTCCAGCCATTATAAAGTATTGCAACAACAAGGGATATAACTTTGAATCAAAGTATTTCTAATGTTACATTGATATATTGCGGAGTAGGAAATATTCCCTTGGATATAATAGCGATAAATAATGGATTTAAATATGGATTAAGACTGCCTATTAAAAAACGTCTTGACGTAGATTTATATTTTGCTGATCAGGATTGGAAAAATCCCAATAAGGAAAAATATATTGAATATATTAATTTATATAAACCAAAGCTTGCAACTGTAATAGACATAGAACAAGTTGAACAATTAGACGAAGCTATTGAATGGGCTATGTCAATTAGTAATGTCGTTGATCAAGTTATTTTAATACCAAAGTGTTTGGGAATAATAGAAAATATTCCTTATAAAATAAATAAAAAGGAGGTGATTTTAGGATTTTCTGTGCCAACTAAATATGGAGCAACAACACTTAGTCCAAAATTATTTGAAAAAAGAAAGGTACATCTTTTAGGAGGTTCTCCTCATAAGCAACTTTCATATTTAGATAAATTTGATATTGTTTCTGTTGATTGCAATTATCATTCGATGTTGGCAAATAAGTTTGGTATATATTGGACAGGTAAAATAAATGGAGAAACTAAAATGTCTATGCATTACGATGACAATTTTATTTCTCCAACTGAAAGAAGTTTGAAAGCTTTTGAAATTTCCTGCAAAAATATAATGTATGCATGGAAAAATAAATTAAAATATGACTGAGAAAGGAGTTTTATGAAACAGTATAAATTTTTTGATATAATTTTAGGATCTTTTGTAGCAGTATTGTTGATATCCAATATTGCATCTACTAAGATTGTTAATGTATTTTCTTTTACTTTTGACGGAGGAACAATTCTTTTTCCGTTGGCATATATTTTTGGAGATGTATTAACAGAAGTATATGGATACGCAAAATCAAGAAAAGTTATTTGGACAGGATTTTTGTGGATATTTCTCGCATCCATTATTTTTGGAATTGTTGATTATTTGCCCCCCGCTGTTGGATATACTTTATCTGAAAGCTTTCATAGCATTTTGGGTCAAGTTCCAAGAATAGTTATAGCAAGTATGATAGCCTTTTTTGCAGGAGAATTTAGCAATTCTTTTGTTCTAGCCAAAATGAAAGTCCTTACAAAGGGCAAGTTTTTGTGGACAAGAACTATTGGTAGTACATTGATAGGAGAATTTGTTGATACGCTGTTATTTGTATTGATTGCATTTTATGGAGAATTGCCTACAGGACTGGTTGTTTCTATTGTGCTTTCAAATTATATTTTTAAGGTAGGCATTGAAACCTTATTTACTCCTATAACATATGCCGTTGTAACATTTTTGAAAAAGCATGAGAACGAAGATTTTTATGATATCAACACTAATTTTAATCCATTGATCATTGAATAACGATTATGTTTATTTACTCCGTACCATAAAGTTAATGTTGCGGAGTCAATAAAAGACTTCTTTTATTAGATAATTATGGAAAAGAATATAACTCAAGATGAATTATTATACAGACAATCTTTGTCATTAAAAGATAAAATAGATATGACTTGTGAAAAGATTGAACAATGGCATAATCATTGGAATGGAAAAATTTATATATCTTTTTCTGGAGGAAAAGATAGCACAGTTCTTTTAGATATTGTCAGAAACAAAGCATTGATCCCAGATTCTAAACTAGTTCCCGCCCTGTTCTGTGATACCGGACTAGAATATCCCGAAATTCGAAATTTCGTAAAAACTATAGAAAATGTCATTTGGGAAAAACCAAAGATGAATTTTAGAGAAGTTATTGAAAAATATGGTTATCCTATTATTAGCAAAGAACAAAGTCGTTACTTGTTCGAATATCGAACAAGTAACTCCGAAAAACTTAAAAATATACGTATCAATGGAAATCAATGGGGTATGGGTAAAATTTCTAAAAAATGGTTATTTCTTATTGACGCTCCTTTTAAAATTTCATCAAAGTGTTGCGATAAATTAAAAAAGTATCCAGCCCATCAATATGAGAAAAAAACTGGTAGGTATCCTATAATTGGATCTATTGCAGAAGAAAGTTTTATGCGCAGAGAGACCTATCTAAGATACGGTTGTAATGCATATGGAACTAATAGACCAATTTCTACTCCTTTAGCCTTTTGGACTGAAAAAGATATATGGCAATACATTAAAAAATACTCTCTGCCATATTCTAAAATATATGATATAGGTTATGAGAGAACAGGTTGTATGTTCTGTATGTATGGAATTCAGTTAGAAAAAGGGTTAAATCGTTTTCAGAAAATGGCAAAGACTCATCCTAAATTATATAAATATTGTATTAAGAATTTGAAATTGGGTGATGTATTAGATTATATAGGAGTAAAAATATGAAAATTGAAAAGACCTTTTTTGCCAATATTTCTCTTGGATTTAGAGAAAAATATACAGATGTTATTCATAATATAACAGAAGTCGAAAATATTATACAACAATATTGCGATCACGTAGGATTATGTGTTACAATTACACCCACTAAATTTATTTATAAAGATGGATTTGAGGATGGTTGTTTTATCTGTTTAATACAATATCCCAGGTTTCCAACAAAGGAAGATTATATAAAAGATACTGCGATTAATATTGCAAAGATTTTTCTTAAAAAATTTAAACAATTAAGGATATCTATAATTTGTAGCGATAAAACTTATATGATTGAAAAAGAAGATTTATAATAAAACATAACTTTTATTGGATGATTTATGAAATATATTGGAAATAAGGCAAGGATATCTAAAGAAATCACAACTATCTTTAATAAAATTATCAAAGATAATAATGTTATTAATTACATTGAGCCTTTTGTTGGTGGTGCAAATGTAATTGAAAATATTATTTGTGAAAATAAATATGGATTTGATAATAATGAATATTTAATTGCCTTATGGATAGCATTACTTTCTGGTTATAATCCTCCTGATTTTATAGATAAGGAAACTTATCACAATGTAAAAGAAAATCCATTGGACTTTCCAAAAGAATTTGTAGGTTTGACGGGAGTTTGCGCTAGTTATAATGGAAATTGGTTTAGCAGTTACGGTGCGTTTGGAATAAGAACAAGTAATGGGAAAAGAGAAGAATATTATCAACAAGCAGTCAGGAGTGCAAAAAAACAATTAGCAAAGATTAAAGATGTAAAATTAGCTGTTAGAAATTATCAGGATTTAAAAACAGAAAATATGATTAATTGTTTTATATATTGTGATCCACCATATGCTCAAAATAAAAAAGTATATAAGGATAAAGACTTTGATCATGAAAAATTTTGGCAATGGTGCAAAAAACTATCTGTAAATAATTATGTTATAATTTCAGAATATACTGCTCCTAAAGATTTTGAAATAATATGGGAAAAACAATTGTCAAAAATGTTCCCTAAACAAAAGAAGGATACACCAACCGAAAAATTATTTGTTTATAAGAATGGGAAATTAAAAATCAAATAAAACATAACTTTATTGGAGAAATAGAATGGTTGAAGAAAGGTATGATAATTTTAGAAGAATGATCAATCCTATTTTAATAAAAATTATAAAGTTAGAACTTATAAAAATAGTTACAGATAACAATAAATTTATAGGTATTGGAATCCGTCTTGCACAAAATTAATAAAATATACTTTTATTGGAGAAATAAATGACAATAAATATAGATCCGCATGAAGTATGTTCGATATGTGGAAAAAGAGGTTGGACACATAAAGTTACAAGTTGGGACGACAACGGAAAAAAACTTATTGAATATAGATGTCCTGTATGTAATGCAAGAAGAGGAGTTAATCCTGGTCAAAATGGAGGGCTTGAGGAAAAATTGGCGTATCAAAAATATTTACAAGAAAATGAATATATTGATTCTCGTGGTTACGTTTGTCATTATTGGAAAGGCTAGATGTACGGTGATATAAATAAAATTATACTTTTATTATAAGGAATAATAAATATGATACATGGTTATCCGAATGTTTATAGTCTAGGGCATAAAGCAATTGAAGGAATATTTAATGACGAAGTGTTGATCGAAGAAAAAATCGATGGCAGCCAATTCTCAGCAGGCAATATCGATGGAGAATTAGTTTGTAAGAGTAGTGGTAAAATCCAATTTGTAGATGCGCCAGATGATATGTTCCAATTAGCAATAGAATCTGTAAAGACCTTAGATCTGCATCCAAATTGGATATATCGTTGCGAATATTTGTTGAAACCAAAGCATAATACCTTAGCATATAATAGAGTACCGATTAAGAATCTTATCTTATTGGATATTGATACTGGTCTCGAATCTTATATGTCTTATGAAAATAAGAAAATAGAGGCTGAACGGCTAGGATTAGAAATTGTCCCTAAAATATATCGAGGAATTGTAAAAGATTTTGCTATGCTTCAAGAATTTTTACAAAAAGAATCTATTCTTGGGGGTCAAAAAATTGAAGGGGTGGTAGTTAAAAATTATTCTCGTTTTGGAAAAGACAAAAAAGTTCTTATGGGGAAATATGTATCAGAAGCATATAAAGAAGTTCACGATGAGAATTGGAAGGCTGCGAATCCAAGCAAAAGTGATTTCATTATACTTCTTATTGAGACATATAAAACAGAAGCAAGATGGCAAAAGGCTATTCAACATTTAAGAGACAATGGACTTTTAGAAAATTCCCCTCGTGACATAGGAATGCTTATTAAAGAAGTTGCAAACGATATAGTAAAAGAATGCGAAGATGAAATCAAAGAAAAATTATATCTGCATTTTATTTCTTTAATAAAACGGGGAGTTACCAGAGGATTACCGGAATGGTATAAAGAACAATTGGCAAAATCTAGTTTTGAAGAAGTTGGTAAATAAAACATTGATTTTATCTTGACAATTAGTTCAAAGTATGCTAACATAATATAAATAAAAGGAGATTAAATAATGGAAGAGTTGAGTGATGTTTATCCCTTTAGTCTTATTTTTAGAGATATGAAATATAAAGATCCTCAAAATGTCAATCCCGATGACACCCAACTTTTTCGACAAAAATTGGGAATTATTCCAGAAAAAATTATTTTCAGTCCGCCTACGACTATTGTTTTTTGGAGTGATAGATCCAAAACAATAGTCAAAGCAACTGATGAAAAATTTGTAGATGAGTTTGGATTTGCAATGGCATTAGTTAAGAAGTTGTTCCCAAGTAGAAATAAGTTTCTAAAGATGATCAAAGAATCTTATCATCAAGAAATCAAAAAATGACTAAAATTTTCGTAATGTCCAGGAGAGAAGCAGAAAAAGTGAAAAAAAATAATGGAAAAACAATAGCTATTATTTCTATTACTGACCCTGGATCAGAAGTTATAGCTATCAATAATAAATTGTATGATGATATATTGAAAATTCAATTTTATGATCTTGAAGAACCAATTGTTAATTATACTAGAGTATTGAGTAGTAAGGATTCTAATAAAATAGCTAAATTTGCATTCAAACACTGGAATAATACAGAATGTCTTATTGTTCAATGCGAAGCAGGCATTTCTCGTTCTGCGGGAATAGCTGGTGCCATATCAAAATTTTTTACTGGGAATGACGATAAATTTTTTAAAACTCATTATGTTCCCAATATGCGATGCTACAGAATGGTTTTGGATTCATTAATAAATTGTGATCAAAATCAAATTGATTAAAAGGAGAATATTATGGTATATGAAGACTTAGAGACTGCTTTAACTTATAATGGCACAAGAACATTGGAATCTATTATCCTCAGCCCAAAACGAGAAATTGATGAGGTGACAGAATTTGATGAATTTGTAAAAATAAATGGTGTTTTATTTTTAATTAAGTTTGTAACAAGCTAGGAGATATTATGACAAAGGATATTGAAGTAACTATTCAATTTACAATGTGTGATATTGATATAAATACGTCACTTATAGATAAACTCGATAATTTTGAAGACTTGGGACATTTGATGGATTTAGTAAACAATATCATATTAGAAGAAGGGGTCGATAATTTTATTTTTAATGATGATAGTAGATATGAAGTTATTGATGCGGAAATTGTTTAAGGAGTAATAACTATGGATTTGATTTATAGAATCAAATTATGGATTGGATTTAAATTTTTAGGTTGGCATAAACCTAAGGATTATGATTATGGTTATTTTATGGATAGAACAACTGTAGTTATGAAAAGACGCATTGAAAACTGGCTTGATGGCACATGGAAAATAGAAACAATAATGAAAATTTTTTCAGATAAAGGAATTGATTGGTGGGAAAATTCTTAATTTTACTTGACAAGATTTAGGAAATGTGTTATTATAAA
>Ga0315293_10001443_pt1 | contig 23101 bp, 19 predicted proteins | sample YL17G13_20_MG_FD_203071 | JGI IMG/M metagenome (GOLD analysis project Ga0315293, IMG submission 203071) | Sediment microbial communities from Yellowstone Lake, YNP, Wyoming, USA - YL17G13_20 | ecosystem: Environmental > Aquatic > Freshwater > Lake > Sediment | place: USA: Wyoming | collected...
GGTTCTGCCACCGTCAATAACAACGGTGGAACCAGTCATATATGAAGAAGCGTCAGAAATTAAGAACAAAATTACGGCCTTGTACTCATCCTGGTCCGCCATTCGGCCCATTGGAATAAGATTAACAAGCTTCTTAAGAAATTCCTCATTCTGTTGGTTAAACACCCCGCCGGGACAGATAGCGTTCACTCTCACCCCTTGTTTTGCCCAATAAGTTGCTAAATATTTGGTTAAACCAATCAGCCCGTGTTTCACCACTGAATAAGTCACTGGTTTTACCATCTGTTCTTCCTCCTTCAATCCTTCTTTTCTGTAAATGCGTTGGTCTGGCGCAATTACCCCCAAATCAGAAGATATGTTTAATATCACCCCTTTCCCCTGTTCAGCCATATAGTTCCCGAATGCCTGACTGCAAAACAATGCTCCTTTTAAGCTGACTTTTAAATCCTCATCCCAGATATTTTCAGGAAAATTTTCAAAGCGCGTCCAATTGGTTTGAGCATCCTCCACTTTCGGATTATTAGCGGCATTGTTAATCAAGACGTCTATCCGGTTGTATTTTGCCAGAATTTTTTCTTTCACCCCTTCTAAAGCTTCCCTATTCGTAATATCAACTTTAAAATCCGGCTCGCCTCCAATGTCCAGCGATATCGGAATGCCGCCAGCATCTTTTATGGCTTCGGCATGTTTTTTACCCAGAAGACCCTCGCCGCCGGTGATAATGCAAACCCGTCCGCTTAAATTGAATTTATCTAATGTTTCCATTTGTTTGTTTCTATCCAATTTTTATTTTTTATTGATTCTTTTATTTTTAACGCGACCTTTAAACTTTTACTGGCTTCAAAAACATCAACAAAAGTATTTTTTCTTTTTTTAACGCAGTCCAAAAAATAAGACACTTCCTTAATGAATAAATCGTTTCTTTTCGTTCTGTCTTTTTTTGATTTAGCTAAAACTCCCTCTTTATCGTAAAGTTCGTATTGATTTTCCATTAAATCCACGAACAAGGTGCTGTCTGTAAATTGAACTTTAAATTTTCTGACTTCTTTTGTCTGAGCATAGGACAAATTGAGGTAAATCGGGATAAGTTTTTTATTTATTTTATATTCAAGAAAAGACATGATGGTGTCTTCAACGTCCATTTTTAAATCGCTGAGCTTGCTGTCCACGGATAGAATTCTTTTTGGTAATCCGAAAAAATAATAAATTAAGTCAATTTCATGGACAAGACCGAGTACTACGCCTCCTCCCAGATTTTTCCTGGCAGCATATCCTTTCCGATAATCCTCGTATCGATGATGAGCGGGCAGAAAAGTGTTCCATTCAAAAGAAGCCGTAATAACTTTTTTCAAATTATTTTCAATTATGCGCCTTATCTCTTTAATCAATGGGTTAAATCTTGTTTGATGTCCTACCATAGAAATCAGCTTTTTCTCCTTTATGATTCTTTCCAATTCATTTAATCCGTTCAGGTTATTGCCCAATGGTTTCTCAATAAACACATCGCTACCGCCTTTTGCGAATTCTAAAGCGGTCTTTATATGTAAAGCAGAGGGGTTTGTGATAAAAACAACGTCCGGCCCGATGTCTTTTGCTTCTTTTAAAGATTTTATTGTTTTAATGTCGTAATATTCGGCTATGTCTTTCACTTTAAAGCATTTTCCTTCTTTTATTATTCTATGAGCATCAATATTTCTTCTGAAAGCGGAAATTCTGATATTTTTATCTATCTTCCCTTGCTTTTGTAATTTTTTAACATTCTGTAAATGTCTCTGGCCTATTGAGCCCAGTCCTACAAATAAAATCTTCATGGTTTTAGTTGGTTTTGTTAATATATTTTTCGACTGTTTTTAAGTTTTTCTCCGCTTCCTCTTGGGGATCAGGGGCAATGCACGTCTCTAAAATCATTGGACCCTTAAATGATATTTCCTTGATGGCTCTGAACGCGCCCCTTAATTGTTCTGAATCCTCTCTTATTCTAATGTTCTTTCCGCCTTCTTTATCTTTTATATGAATATGATTGATATAATCTTTCAGAAGAATTATGTCATCGTAAAGATTGTAACCATGTTCAAGGTTGTTGCCCAAGTCATAACAAATGCCCGTGTTTTTAAATGGGAATTTCTGAAACTCATCTTTTATTATTTCCGCAGGAAGGTCAATTTCCAAAGAAAGGTACAAATTTTTACCATCCAAAGAATTATCGTACTTTGATAATTTTTCTAAAATTAAAGAGAGCTCTTTCCGGTCGTTGATTTTGTTCTCAAAGAAAAACGGTACCAAAATAACAATGTTTTTACCCTTAAAGGCGCTGACCAGTTCTTCCAATTTTTCGAAAAATAAACCTTCGTCCCTGAACAGAGAATAGTCGCACAAAGAAAAACCGCAGATTGTTTCGCATTTCAATCCGGATTCATTTGCTTTCTCAACTACGTCATATTCCTTCAAAAGACGGCGGAAACGACCCTCTTTGTCATCCAGTAATTCAATGTAATCAAATCCTATTTTTTTTATCGCCGGAAGTTCCTCTTTCCATTTTTTAGGAAAAATTTGGAGCTTTTTCGTTGAATCTGGTAATACCCTGCCTTGCATTATTCCAATTTTACTTGTTATTTTATTCATTTTTGTTTTTGAATAATTTCTTTGACACCAACCGCCAATAACATTTCCTCTTTAGAAAATCTGATCAATTTTCTTGGTTGGCTTTCTTCTTTGTCTTTCCACTTTAATGAATCCGGCAATAAACCAATTATCCTGGTTATAAATTTTAAAAAGGGGTATTTCCATACAAAAGGCAATTGTAAAAAATAGCTGCATTCCACATTTGAAAATCCGTTGATTTTCATTGCATTCTGCAAGCTTTTTCTGGTAAAGGCTTTTACATGCGTATAATCATCCCAGAAAAACTTCAATTGGCTTTTCCAGTCCGGAGTCAGGTTAACTGCTATTCCTCCTGGTTTTAATAACCGTAAACTTTCTCTCAGAAGATTGTCAGTATTTTCCACGTGTTCCAAAACTGATTTCGAAAAAACAAAGTCAAAAAAGTTATCTTTAAATGGAAATTTATCCTTTTCAATGTTGCATTCTCGTATGTCAAAATCCTTTAAAACCTGAACACACTCGTCTCTTTTATCAAGACCGTAAACTTCCATTCCTAATCTTGAAAATCCTACCAGATGATTCCCTTTCCCGCTGCCGATATCCAATAATTTCGGGTTCTTTACCTTGTTTTTTAATATGTAATCCTTAAAATATCTCTCATAAATATGATTGCACAACTTTTGGGGATATTTATTTTCTCCATATTCTTCTATGAAATAAATGGTTTCAAGATAACTTGGCATAGTTTTTTAACGTTTGTTAATATTATTTAATAATCGCGAAAGGGGTGCATATTTTTTTTCTTTCAGTAGTTTTTCCGCAAATTTCACATCTTCAATGTCGTCAATGTCGGCAATCTTTTCGGTAATGAAAGCTCTAATATATTTTCCGTGCAATGTTCCCGTCTCTTTTAACGTTTTTGACAAAACGATGTCTACGTATCCGTTGGGATTAAAGGTGGCAGGAAGCGATTGGCGAGGATAATTATAATATTCTTCGTTTCCTTTAAAATCTTCTTTTCCGAAAAAGTGAATATATTCCTTCTCCTTTCTAAATGTTTTATAACCGTTGTAACACGCAGGATGAGCGCTTCTTAAAGCGGTCGCCTTTTTGTCATTCGCTATCTCCAAAATCGCCTTGTCAATTAACGCGGACTCTCTGGCAGGAGCAATAGGGCGCAGATGAACAATTAAATTTGGAACATATCCCTCGTTTTTTTCGAGCCATTCTAATGCATGCATAAAAAATTCTATATCCAATGCCCTGTCTCCTGAAATTTTTTTAGGACGGAGAAATGGAGCTTCAGCTCCGTATGACTTGCCGATTTCGGCTATTTCTTTACTGTCAGTGCTGACGATAACCCTGGAAATAAACTTTGATAACTTGGCCGCCGCTATTGAATAAGCAATAAGCGGATGGCCTCCTATGTTGATTATGTTTTTCTTGGGAATTGATTTGGATCCCCCTCTGGCGGGAATAAGGGCTATAATCTTTTTCTTCGTGATGTTTTTATTTTTTGACATAAGCATAGTTTAACTTCTTAGTAATAAATCTTAAGACAAGGAATGCGGCAATGTAGACTATAAATCCGATTGATATGGAAAAGAAAAAAATAAGATTATAAATATTGGCGCTCAGAATGACGGCGGCCATTATCGCGGCCGATAGAACAGATATAATTCCCATCCTAAGCAACCTTGATTTTACGGGACTGATCGGAGTATAGCGATAAGTAAAGTAGGCGCAAGCCGAAAGCAATACTAACCAAGTGAATAAGGTCGCCACAGATGCCCCGTATAAGCTAAATCTGGGAATCAAAATAAGATTTAAAATCACATTAATTATTGCTCCCGAAAGAATGGCCCAGAAAAGTTTCTTTTGCTGATTGGCGGCAATTAAAATGTAATTAAAAGGGCTCTGAAGAAAAGAGACTCCGACCATAACGATTAAAATCTGAAAGGCCAGGATAGAGGGAGCGAAGGTCTTATCATATATAAAATTGATGATTTTGGGGGCTAAAATCACTCCTCCGACCATCAGGGGAAAAGACAGGAAAATCATTATTTCCATATGATAATTCCAGACCTTTTGAAGGAGTTCCTTTGATTCTTTGAAATATTTGCTTAAAACAGGATAAAAACTGATGGAAATTAACCCGTTCAGAACAAGAACGGAACCCGCAATCCTGTAAGCCGCGTTATACCAGCCGGTTTCCGTCATCTGGTTCAAATGCCCCATCATTACTGAATCTATTTGGTTATAAATCATTGTCAGGGCCGCCACTAAAGCCAACGGCCAAGACATCACCAAATATTTCCGCCAAATAGATCTGTCCCATTCAATCTTAATGGAACGGGCCTTGAAAAGGAAAATCATCAGAAGAAAAACCAAGGCGACTAAAGCGGAAATTACGTAACTGTAACTTAAGCCCTGGGGCGAGGGAAAATTAAACAACATAAAAAACCCAACCCCTGTCAGCATCAAGGCCTGAATCGCCCTGGATAAGGCCTCGTATTGCATCTGCTGGCGGGCTCTGAAAAAACAGCAGAAAAGGTAAATAAAACTGTCCATTAAAAGATAGATTGCTAATATCCAGATTAGTTGATGAATTTCCGAATCGTGAGTAATCAAGAAGGAGCCAAAAAAAATAAAAATCATCGCTCCTAAACTTAATAAAATTTTTAAAGAGATAATGGAAGGAAATTCTTTTTCTCTTCCCTCCTCTTTGGCAAACTCCCTGACGGTGATCTCCCCCACCCCTAAATTGGCGATGACTGAAAAAAGATAAACAAAAGCAAAGGCAAAATTAAATTTCCCGTATTCGGTGGCTCCCAGGATTCTGGCGACATAAATAAGTAAAACCAGCTTCAGCAATTTATTTACCATGTCGGCCATCGTCAACCAAAAAGTGTTCTTAAAAATCGTCTGCCTGACCGTATTGTTCTCAAATAATAAACTTTTTATTTTTTTAATTTGACTAAAGACCATATTTTCAACTGCTAAAAATATTCTTTTCCACGATTTCGCAAATGATGTGGCCGACCAGAATATGGGCTTCCTGAATTCTTGGAGCGTCGGTCGTCGGCACGTTGATTAAATAATCGCAGATTTCTTTCATTTTTCCGCCGCCTTCTCCCGTAAAACCGACTGTTCGCATCCCTTTTTTCTTTGCCTCCTCAATGGCTCTGATTACGTTGGCGGAATTGCCTGATGTGGAAATCCCGACCAAAACATCTCCTTCTTTTCCCATCCCCTTAATAAGCCGGGCAAAGACCTCGTTAAAGGAATAATCGTTTGCCGCGGCCGTTAAATAAGACGTGTTGACGTGCAGGGCCTCAGCTGGCAACGGTTCCCTGTCTAAATAAAATTTCCCGGAAAGTTCAGCCGCCAGATGCTGGGCGTCAGCAGCCGACCCCCCGTTTCCGCAAAAAAGCACTTTGTTGCCTGCTTTAAATGCGATTGTCATTTCATCTACGACCCTCTCAATTGACGAGAAAATCTCTTTGCTCTCCAAAATCTTGTTTTTTGTTTCTATGGTGTTTTTTATCGCCTGCGAGATTAATAAATTTTTATCCATATTATTTAAAACTCATTATATTTTTAATAATATTTTCCGCATCTAATCCGGATAAAAACTGAATGTTTTCTCTGCCGCCGTATTTATAACAATATCCTTTTCTTAAATCCAAACCGATTCTCTTTAGTTGAATGGCTTTTTGATTATCAGCCAACACTTCGGCGACGGCACTGCCTAAACCTCCAGCAAGCGTATGCTCTTCAATAGTTACGATTTTTTTTGCGTTGCCGATGGTGTCTAAAAATAACTTTTCATTAACAGGCAAAGTGTATAAATCAATTACTCCAACATCCATGCCCTGTTTTTTAAGTTCTTCCGATACTTCCATGGCCCGGTGAACCATACTGCCTGTCGCTACGATATTAATTTCTCCGACTGGTTTCAAAACCGTCAAACCCTGAGAAAAATCATCTTTTTCCACGTAGGCAGGGGGCAGAATTTTTCTGTCCAAACGAACATAATTCGGGCCTGACATTTTCAGAGAGAGATCAACCAAGCCTGCTGCCATAATGCTGTCAGTGGCAGTATTTACAATCATATTGGGCAAAATCCTCATTATGGAAACGTCTTCTAGGGCATGATGGGTCGGCCCTGAATCGTCATAACTGAAACCCGCTCCCACCCCGACCAAGGTGACAGGCAGTTTCATGCCGGCCAAATAAACCCTTGTTTGCTCATAACATCTCAAGCTGATAAAGGGGGCGATGGCTGTTGCGAAAACTTTCTTTCCTTCCAAAGCCAGACCCGCGGCAATTAAAACAGTATTCTGTTCTGCAATTCCCGTATTGACGAACTGGCTATTTAAATCTTTCCTGAATCTGTCAAAAGCCGGCGCTCCCATATCAGCGGAAACGACAATAATGTCTTTGTTTTCTTTGGCCAGGTCGTAAACCCTCGTCCAAAAAGCGTCTCTTTGAGATACGTTTTTAGAATTGTAATTCATGGTCGTAATTATTTAATTCTTCTTTTGCTTTGTCGGCCTCATGGTTTTTGGGAGCGACGCCGTGCCACAAGGGAGCGTCGCTTAAGAATTCAACTCCTTTCCCTTTTCTGGTATCGGCGATAATCACCAATGGCCGGCTTGATTTTCTGGAACGAAAACCTTTCAATGACTTTAAAATTTCTTCAAATGAATGGCCGTCAATGCTTGTCGTTTCCCAGCCGAATGACCTCCATTTCTCCTCCATGGGCTCCAAAGCTATGACGTTCTCGGTGAAATCGGTAACGCAAAGATGGTTTCTGTCAACAATGGCAACAAGATTATTCAGGCGGTTATGGCTGGCAAAAAGAGCTGTTTCCCAGATAGAACCTTCGTAGCACTCGCCGTCACCCAAAAGAGCGAAAGTCATAAAAAGTTCCCTGTCCATTTTGGCGGCCAAGGCAATGCCAGCCGCAATGCCGAAACCCTGGCCCAGAGAACCAGAGGTAATTTCGGCTCCCGGCACATCGTGCTGTAAATGAACGCCAAAAATTCCATCAGCTTTGGTGAATTTATCCAATTCCTCTCTTGGAAAATATCCGAGGTCTGCCAGAATGGGATACAGCAAAACGCTGGCCTGACCTTTACTCAAAATAAATCTGTCCCGGTCTTTCCAACCAGGGTTTTTCGGGTCAAAACAAAGAATGCCAGCGTAAAAAAGCGCCACCACAAGTTCTACGCTGGAAAAGGCAGAATTGACGTGGCCGGTGCCGGCTTTCACGCACATATCCAAGACCTCTTTTCTGATGTATTTTGCTTTTTCTTTTAATTCCTCGATGTTTTTAAGCATAATTTTTAGCGTACCACTGATGTGTTAATTTTAAACCTTGCTCTAATTTTATTTTCGGCCGCCAGCCGAGTTTGAAAATTTTACCGCTATCCAAAGCACGGCGCAACATACCGTCCGGTTTTTCCTTTTCATAAATAATTTTTCCCTTAAAACCGGCTATTTTTTGAATCAATCCGGCTAACTTTTTAATTGAGAGTTCTTTCCCGCCGGCAATGTTTATCAGTTCGGAACCCTTATAATTTCGCATTAAAAATAGACAGGCCTCAGCCAGGTCATCAACGTAAAGAAACTCTCTTTTCGGTTTTCCCGTTCCCCAGATTCTAACTTCCGCTTTTCCATATCTTTCTTTTGCGGCTTTGTGAAATTTTCTGATCAACCCGGCTATCACATGTCCGCTTTCAGAAAAATCATCTCCGAGGCCGAAAGTATTGGTGGGAACTGCCGCAATAAAATTTGTTTTGTATTGCCTGTTGTAGCTCTCGCACATCTTGATTCCGTTTATCATGGCAATTGAGAAGGGTTCGCTGGTTTTTTCAACGGGACCAGTCAACAGATACTCTTCTTTTATGGGCTGGCTGCAAATTTTCGGATAAGAGCAGGCGCTGCCTAAAAACAATAATTTCCTGACCCCTGACTTGAAAGCAGTATTAATGATATTTGTTTGAATTTGCGTATTCTCAAAAATGAATTCTGCCGGGAAATTAATGTTTGCCTGAATGCCGCCGCTTCTTGCGGCTGGCAGGAAAACATATTCAGGTTTCTCTTTTTTAAAAAACGCTTCTACCGCTTTTTGCGAAATCAAATCCAAATTTTCAGGCAGCAATAATTTTTTATATCCCTTTTCTTTAAGTTTCCTGACAAGAGCCGAGCCGATAAAGGTCTTGTGGTTGGCAACATAAATCAGTGAACTCTTTTTCATTTTACGTATTCGGTTAAAAATTTATCTATTGTGCTCAAAATATACTCTATGTCTTCTTTGTTTATGTCCTGGTGGACGCCGATATGAAGCCCTTGTCTTCCTATATATTCAGCATTCGGGAAATCCCCTAATTTATAACCCAAGAAGGAAAATCCTTCACATTGGGTAGGCATTGAAGAAAATAAATTTCTGGTTTCTATCCCGTTTTTCTCCAAGAAATCTGCCAGTTGATTCCTGGTAAAAGGCGCTTCTTCTTTCAAAATTATCGGAAAGGCATGCGGCCCTACTTTCTCGTCTTTTTCTTCTTTTATGGTCGTCAAATATTGCCCGAATCTTTCAAAACCCTCCATTAAAGCCAGCAGATTTTCTCTTCTCTTTTCCAAAATTTCATTGTATATTTTCAAGTTTCCCAAGCCAACTGCCGCTTCCAGTTCGTTCATCTTGGCGGAATAGCCCACTCTTTCAAAAATAAATCTTATATCTTCGCCACCTTGGAACCGTTTGGGACAGTAACCGGATTGCATGTTCAAAACGCACGCTTTGCATTTGCAGGCCCGGCCGTGAGACCTTAAAGACCTTAGAATTTCGGCAAAATCAGAATTATCAGTAACTATCACTCCTCCTTCAACGCTGGAAATTATATGGGCAAGATACAAGCTGTAGCATGAGAGATCGGATAGCGTTCCCACATTTTTTCCTTTGTAAAATGCGCCGTGGGCTTCGGCAGCATCGCCTATAACGAAAAGGTTGTATTCTTTCGCTATCTGCCTGATCTCATCCATCTTAGCCGGCTTTCCCATTAAATGAACGGGAAGAATCGCCCTGGTTCTTTCGGTGATTGCTTTTTCAATTTTTGCCGGATCAATATTTAATGTTTCTTTTTCTATGTCAACAAATGTTGGCTTGAATCCCGCGTGCAAAACCGCGTTGCCTGTAGCCACGAAAGACAAGGCCGGAATAATAATCTCGTCTCCTCTTTTGGCTCCGAAATCGTGTAAAACCGCCAGGGCCAAGACATCGGCGTCTGTTCCGGAAGAAACCGCCACCGCTTCTTTTACTCCCACCAAATCAGCGAATTTTTCTTCAAACTCCCTGACGTATTTGCCGCCAGAAACTCTTTTTGAATCCAAAATCTGCTTTATTAAATCCTTTGAATCCTCGGTTATAGTTATTGTGCCAAAAGGAATTTTCCTCATGTTCAGCATTCCGGGTTGTAATAAATAATTTTACTGCCCTCGTTCTCAAAACTGAATTTAACTTCAAGCAGGTCTTTCAATTCCTCCCTTACCTTCTGCTGGTTTTCCGGGGAAACGAATAAAACCATGAATCCGCCGCCGCCAGCTCCCAGCAATTTCCCTCCCAAAGCCCCGGCATTCCTCGCCCTCTCATAAATACGGTCCGTCTCAGGAGTAGTTATTTTGTCGGTCAGACCTTTCTTTAACAGCCATGCCTCATGAAGCAGTTTTCCGAAATCGCAAATATCCCGGCCGTCATTCAAAATTTTGATTCCTTCATCAACCATCTGGCACATCTGACTCAATTCCCTTTTTTTATTCGGGGTATTTTCTATCTGGCTCTTGGCAATTTCGGAAGCTACCCGGGAAAAACCGGTAAAGTATAAAAGCAAGTGATTGTCCAATTCTTTAATCCTTTCTTTATTCAAGGTAATCGGCTCTACTTTAATTTCATCGTCCCCGAAAAAAGTTATTTTATTGAATCCGCCGAAAGCGGCGGCTGCCTGGTCTTGGGCGCCGACGCTCTCCTTTAAAATGTCTCTTTCTATGCGAATCGCTTCCTTGACTAACTGGGGCTTTGTGGGCATCACGCCTTTCAGGGCGTAAAGGGAATTGAGAAGTCCGACGGTAAAAGCAGAGCTGGAACCCAGTCCCGTTCGGGCGGGCAGGTCTCCGTCATGATGAATTTCCATCCCTTTATCAATGTTTAAAAAATTCAGGGTGGCCCTGACGGAAGGGTGCAAAATCTCATTTACATCTTTTACGTTCTCGATCTTGGAGTAAACAATCCGATGCTTGTGAGGAAAAAAGGGCGGCAGATATCTGACCGTCAGATAACAGTACTTGTCAATGGTGGTGGATAAAACCGCTCCCTGATTTTCCTTGTACCAAACAGGGTAATCCGTTCCCCCGCCGAAAAATGAGATTCTAAATGGAGTTCTTGAAATTATCATATGAGTTTCCTTTTTATTTCGTGCTTTAACATTTCTTTTATGTGAGAAACTTCTTTTTGACCGAATTTTTCTGAAATTAACTTTGTGTATTCGGGGCTGGAATAATATTCCTTAAAGGCACTGTCCCGGAAACGCAAAACATCAGCGCCTGATAAATACTTTGTTGAAAGAGGCAATGTCTCTTCGCTCAATTGGCTAAATCCCAGCCAGTTCTTTGGCAACGCCAATCCTTTTCTCATGGCCTCTTCGTACAATTGAGAGCCGGGATAAGCCATGTTGGCGTAAAAATTGACATACTCACAATTCAGTTCTTTTGCCAGGTTAAAGGTTTCTTTTAAGGTTTCTGAATTGTCGTCGGGCAGGCCGAAGATAAAATTCCCTAAAACGTAAATACCCTCATCCTGGGTCATTTTAACGGCTTTCTTGATTTCGTCCTGGCTAAATCCCAGTTTATCAACTCCTGTTCTTACCTTCTGACTGCCCGATTCTATCCCGTAACAAAGCCAGTTAATTCCGGCTTTCTTCATTTTTCTCAGCATGTTCTCGTTTACGGTATTTATCCTGGCGTAAGCCCAGATGTTCAGGTCGTATCCCCTGTTAATGAGCAAGTCGCACACATGATTAACTCTTTCTTCGTTGATCGCGAACAGCTCATCAAGGAATTTTATGTTCTTAACTTTCTGGTTCTTAACCAGAAAATCTATCTCTTCAATGATTTTTTCCGGTCCCCTGAAACGAATGCCAGGCTTTCCGTCATAAAAAGCATGGATGTTGCAGTAAGAACAATTATAAGGACAGCCCAAACTGGTAAAAATAACCGCATATGGGCTTCTTTGCTCTAAACGGCCGAAGCAATGCCAGTTATGGGCCCGGTATTTGTTTAAATCCAACAAGTCCCAGGCAGGAACAGGAAGCTCATCAAGGTTCTCAACCAATTTTCCCCAGCCGCCAGAAACCACTTTATTATCTTTAAGATACCAGAGCCCGGCAATTTTACATTCAGCTACATTTTTCCTTTTTTTTAGGGCCTCCAAAAGAGAAAGCACAGTATAAAAACTCTCACCCTTTCCGACAAAGTCCGTTGCCGTTTCTTTCAATGTTCTTTCAGGTAAAGCAGAAGGGTGAATGCCTGTCAAAATCGTTTTTATGTCTGGAGATTTTCTTTTCAGGGCTTTCATGATTTCTTCCGTAATGGCCATTAAAGGAGTAGAAGAAGCCGAAGGATTGGAGCCCGCCACAACGATATTTACCAAAAGCGGACTATGCTTAATGATTTCATCAGCAGCCAATTCGGGCGTCAACCCTTCTGTCTCGGTATCAATGATTTTCACGGAATATCCCTGATTCCTGATAAACCCGGCAATGGCTGTCCCGAAAACAGGGGGCTCAATGCCCGATAAAGAAGAGCTTAGGTCTCCGTACATTTTTTGGGGACTGCCTGGTTTTACTATTAACAAATCAATGTTGTCAGACATTGGAAAATTGGTTTCTCTTAATAATTTTGTATCCTTTTATCAGCTCGGCAATTCCGGCCTGTAAAGAATGCTTGGGCAGAAATCCCGTTTTTGCGATTTTGGCATTGCTGACGATGTAATCCCTTTTGTCCGGGTCCTTGCCTATTTCTGACTCTAAAAAAACAAAATCTGGAACCTGCTTTTTAATTTCCTGGCATAGTTCCAGCTTGCTTAAATTGGCGTCGTCTAAACCGACGTTGTACGCCTCGTTTTTCATTTTATCAAAATTATTAAGGCAGTGAATAAACGCCCTGACCACGTCACGGATATGGATATAATTTCTTTTGAAGTGCGCCTCAAATAGAATAATAAATCTGTCGTTTACTGCCCGATAAACAAAATCATTCACCAGTAGATCCAAACGCATTCTCGGGCTGATTCCGAAAACCGTGGCTAATCTCAAGGTAATGGAGTTCCCCGCCTCCAACAGGGCTTTTTCCGCTTCCGTTTTCAGCTTGCCGTAAAGCGAAATAGGGTTTAGAGGAGTGTTTTCATCGCAATAAATATCTTTTTGGCCGATGCCGTATCCGCTGTTGGTGGTCGAGAAAATAATCTTTTGATTGCTGGTTCGCAGTTTTAATATCAGTTTTATCGCCTCCAAATTAGTTGTTCGGGCGGCGATTGGATCTCTGTCGCACAAAGGCGCTCCGACCAAACAAGCCAAAGGAATAATAAAATCGGCATCTTTCAGGTATTCCGCCATCAATTTTTCATCTCTGGCATCCCCTCTGATTATGGTTAAATTTTCATCGGAACAGCACTCCAACAAGCTTGTCTGTCCATAAAGGAAGTTATCAATGGCCGTCACTTTATGTCCCTGCTTTAACAATTCCGGAACCAGAACGGAACCGATGTATCCGGCCGCTCCGGTAATTAAAATCTTCATTTTTTAAGAGAATCCTTTTATTTAATAATTTTTTACCAATCTCTGATGGTTTTTTCGGCTTTGTCTCTTAATTTTCGGTAGGCCTCATAAACTCTCTTTTCCAGTTTCGGGGAAACCAGGAGTAAAATTTCGCTGCCCCAAATTCGGTATTGGCCGCCGACTTTATAGGCCTTGATTATTCCTTTTTTCAGCAACCTCTTGATGGTGCTTTCTGAGACCTTCAAAAAACTCCGAGCTTCTTCGGTTGTATAAATTTCGTTTGGTTTAATTTCCGCCATATTCTTAATTTAACAAAATTAGTGTTGGTTTTTGCCAACACTACTTCCAAGATTGTTCTATTTCAATAATAAGACACCCAAGGTAGGGTGTCAATAGGTGTCAGAGCAGGTCAAATTAGGTTAAAAGAGGTCAGTTATCCACAGTCCATTTTCTATTTTCCTGATAATTGGTTAATTTTTGCTCTCGTTGTTGGCCCTACAAAACCGGTTCCCTCTCCCAGCCCCAGGGGAATCAATATTTCTTCTTTATATTTTTCTTGAAAGCGAATCACGGCCGTTCTTGTGGCGGTTAAAAAATTTCCGGTAATTGACCCTTCGGGATAAATCCCGGTTCCCTGATTTTTCAAAAACTCCTGAAGGCAACGAACCTCTGAGCTGTTTTTCAGGCCGTAATAAAGATTATTTTCAAATCTCTGACAGGAGACCGATTGACCTTTTCCGGTCAAAATGGCGTTTATTTGAGCCTGAACCTTTAATATCTCTGCTTTCAAAAATTCAATCTGAGCCAAAAGATTGTTAATTAACTCTTCTTCCCCAGAATTTTCATTTACAATTGAGGCAGACCAAATAAATTTATAGAATGGCTCTATGCCGTCAAACCCCAAAAGTTTATTTTGAAGAGAGGGAATCATTATTAAAGAATTGTATTTTTTGCCAAAATTTGAAATATAAACTGTCCCTCCCTGGGAATTATCCAGTTTCAAGAAATTAATTGAATAATTCCCCGCAGAATCCTGAATCAAATAAGGAACCTCAAAATTAACCTTCTGCTCCCCGATAAACTCAATCTTTAACATCCCCTGGCCGCCGATAAATTTAACCCAATTACCGGTCCAGTCCTTGGTGTAGTTGACCACCGTCAAAGTGCTTTCCCCGGCCAAGGGCAGGTAATTTAATTGAGGGAGAATTTTCAGATTTTTCAGATTCGGATTTAAAAAACAGTATTTCATGCCCATGTTGCAATCGTTTAAGGAAACTGCAATCGTCCAGTTGGAAAAAATTTGAGAGAAATCTTCAGAATATCCGTTTTTTATCAGAGCCGCATTCAAGGAGGGAATCCCCGTTCCTCCAAAGTGAAGGGAATCGGTCAAAATCTTTGTTCCGTAATGGTCAACGAGATATTGGATAAAAATATTTAAAACCCCGTAGTCAGGAGATTCGTTTTTCCATTCGGTTAAAGAATCGTTGGGACCTTGAACGAAGGTTCTTACTCTATTTTGGAGATTTGATCCTTCAAAATTATTATCATAGCCCAAAAGGGTCGGCACGTATTCGGCCCGGCCTTCATTTAACCAAATTTCTTCGGAAATACCGTAGGTTTTATTTTTCTGGTTAAAGGTTATCAAATGAACCAACTCATGGGCCAGATAGCTTTTAGCCAACGGGCTTTCAATATAATTTGCATTGAGATAAATCATCTCCTTTTCATTGGACGTTGGAATCTGAATTTTAGGGTATTCGTCTCCGGGGTTAAAATAGCCGCCGCTGTCCATTTTAATTCGGGACAGAAGAACAATGATTCTTCTGTCTCCGTCAATGCCGGGAGTCCATTCCGAACCCAAAAATTTTGTCAGTTGGGGATAAATTGCGTTGTCAAATTCTTGAGACAGATTTTTCATGTTCTCGGCAAATCTCTTTTTTTCTTCATCGTTCAAAGATTGATAGAAACCGTCCTCAACGTAAAAATAGGCGTTCGTCCCGAACTGATACAAAAAAGCGGTAATCTTTGTCCGGTCCGAATAATCATAAGAAGGGTCAACGTTAAAATCAATGATTGTTGCCCGGGCGATAAAAGGAGCAGCAAGAAATGTCAGTCCAAGAAAAATTATTTTAATTTTTTTCGACATTGAAAAATGGGAATTAAAATACGCATTAATTATTTTATCATAAAATTATAGCAATAACAAAAAACCCCGCTTTTGGCGGGGTTATTTGCTGTCCCACAAGGAAAGACAAATGTTTTAGATCTTCAAGCGATTAGTAGGTTAAAGTGTTGCCTTGAACCGGTAAATTCGGGACCTTCAAATTCGCATTGGCTTCTAAACTGTCATCCCAGTAGAATTCGCCGTCTTGAATGCTGATGCTTAAGCTCTCGACCGTGGCTGCGCTAATATCCATTTCACTGGTGTCGGATTTAACGACATAGGTGACAGTACTGCCGTCACCAATAACATTTCCAGTTTCCGGATAAAAAGTCACCCAGCCAGCATTGTCGGTTGCCGTAGCATTAGCGTTAGAAAGACCTCTGCCGAGCGAAGTGGACGAATCAGTGCTCTTGTAAAGGTTGAAGTACTTATCCCACGCGGATCCGGTGGCGTTAGTGCCTATCGTGAATCTGATGGCATTCATGGTGACATCAAATCCTGTCGTAGGAACGGTAACGTCAAACCTGAACACCTCTTTTGAGGTGCCAACGGTCTGAGGACCAGAAGGCGAAGCAGAGTTCAAAGAAACAACTGGCTTGGAACCGTAAATGTACATTGCGTCAGCCGCAAGCACGCCGCTAGTAGCAGCGCTGCTATTGGTAATGTCATCCAGTCCCAGGGTTGTACCAGAACTCTTTCCTTTAGCCACTACAAAGTTGGTGCTGTAATTACTTCCAGTGCCATCGCTAGTTGTGCCTAATGCAAAGGTCAAATTACTTCCTTCAACGGCGTTAAGGTAATCGGCGATATCTGCTTTCAAGGTCAAAACCTTGCTGCCCGGGTAAGGAATGTCAATTTCGCTGCCAGATGAGAAGTTAAAGACCACCTGCCCTGCTACGTCAGAAGAGAGACCTGTGCAAGATAACTGCGTGGTGCCGTCGTAAAGGCACACTTTGCCAGCCACCAAACTATTGGCAGAACCGGCATAATCACCAAGCGTCTCGGTGCCGCCGTATTTCAGGCCAAGAGTTAAGTTGTCAGCAGTATTGGAAGCATCAAGAGTAGCATCACTAAGCTCCACGGAATGAACGTCGGTGCTGGAAGCTGAAGCCACAATTTTGTTGCTGGTGTTGGTGGAGAATGTAAGGTCGGTTATACAGGTAGAACTGCCTGCGGCATTCAAGTTAAGAATAAGGTTATCTGTGGTAGTGCCTGATTCCGGGAAATCCCAACCAAACAAACAAGTTGCGGTCGCCGCATCACTTATGGAGTAAGCGAATGCATACTCTTGCGGTGATGTTCCGGTGGCTAAGTGAGCACTGACCAGGTCAGCGTCCTTGTAAGAAGCGCTGCTCCCTGTGGCATTTGTGCTGTGAGTTACCTCAAACACCAGTTTGGAAATCAGGATATTCTCATTAGTCGCCGTGAACTTCCATTTGCCAAAGCTTGCTCCGGCAGTGTTATCGGCAACTATAGCAGAAATCGGCGAGTTGACATCTTTCTGAACAGCCATGGTTCCGGAAGAACCAAGAATCATTCCTTTACCAGCCGCATTTCCAGTATTGACTACGGTGGCTGCGATGCCTGATCCTAAACCGGTACCGACTACGTCGCCGCTAGTTGAGGCGACTCCAAAGTAGAAATATTGAGTGTCGGTGGCGTTCAGAACTTTTGCCTTAATGTCAATTACTTTGGTAGTACCTTTAGGAACCGTTAAGCTCAAGCTAGTAAAGTCAACGTACCAGGAATAAGTACCGCTGGTCAAGCTGGTAACTGTGCCAAGCAAAGTTGAGCCGTCGTAAAGACTGACATTGCTGAGATAATTAGTGAGAGTTAGCACGTCAGCGCCAACAGCGGTACTCAACAGATCGTCAAAATCACCAATGGTAGCAGAGGTAGTCGCATCAGCCGAAACCCTAATCTTTGTCACCTTTACATCTTCAGTCGTTGAAGCAGTCAAGTAAAGGGAGGTAAATTGGGCGTTGGTCGTGTTCTTAATGTAGGTCCTGGCAGTAGGAACAGAAGCTGCGCCGACTGTAAGTTCCGGCGCTCCTGAAGTCATCAGGTTGCCGTAAACAGGCCAGCTGGCAGCTGTAGCGTAAATGGCTTGACCGGAATCTTTTCCAGAAGCAGTGAGGTCTTCCTCAATAAGAATCTGGGCGGTCAGGTAAGAAGAGCCGGAAACCGAGGTGCTCGGAATATCGGCCTTCACTTTCAGTGTTTTGGTAGTATTCTTTGGAACAGTGAAGCTGATGCCGAACGTGGCTTTGCCGGAAGAAATGGTGTCGTCAGATTTCAGGAGAGTGTCTCCGTCATAAATCCTGACGTTGTTAACATCGCTCGCGGCAGCCGGACTGGCAGTCGCTGTTTTGTCAGAACTGGTCTCAAAGTTAACGTTTAACTGAGAGATGGTAATGTCCTCTCCAGTGGTAATGAAGTCAAAATAGGCGAAATCATAATTAGAAATGCCTATCGCATAGGTAGCGGCCTGCGGAGTGTTGGCTGATGTCTGAATAGTCAGGGCTCCCTTGGCAATAATGTTGTGCAGAATTTCAGAACCCGCAGCAGGTTTTTGGGAACCAGGAGTAATTTCGGTTGAAGTAAGGTCGTTGCGAGAAGCCAATCCGTCAGCTTTAATGTCGGTCTGAGGAGCATTGATGATCAAACCAAGAGAATTGTCATAAGTAGCAGCGCCGCTTGGAACGTCGGCCTTAACCAGAATGTATTTGGTCTTTGCCTTTTCAATGTCAAAAAGTCCGGTGGCGTCAAGGCCTGAGGTGTAAGAACCAAAGGTTACATAACCTCCGCTCATTGAAGCAGACGGAACAGTGTTTCCAGATGTGTCTTGGATCTGCAGTCCTGTCACTGCGTCATAAAGAGTGACATTGGAAATGTCGGTGTCTAAGGTGCTGCTGGCTCTTTTCAGTTTTAACTGGGTTATTCTGACTCCTTCGTTAGCTCCAGCTGAAAACTTAAAGGCAACAATGCTGTCTTGCAAGGTACCTTTAGCGTAGGGCTGAGCAGAAGGACTGTATTCTGTGCTACTGTCAATTACCAAAGTTCCCAACTGAATGGAAACGTTGGCGTTCCTCTGAGGCCAGGTACTGCCAAAGGTAGTTCCTCCGTAAATCTTCAAGCTTCCTCCTGAGTTGGCTCCGTAAGCTGTAACATCGGTCTCGTCGGTTATTTCAAAGTTAACTGTTCTGTCTTTAATTCCGACTGAAGCACCGATGTCAATAACCACTTTTATGGTCTTGCTGTTTGAAGCCAGGATTGAAAGAGGATTTGAAGATAAGTCAAACGCTGCCTTGCCATTGCTTCCCAGAGCAGTCACAGTTGAGCCCAGCTGGTCTGAACCGTAAAAGAGTTTGAGATTGGTGATGTCAAACGGAACAGCTGAACCAACTTGAGTGACGGCAATAGAAGTGATATTTACAGCCTCTGTATCAGAAGCAGTAAACCTAAATCCAGCTATATCTTGGCTGAGTCCGCCAGCTACAACTGAACCGCCGGAAGGAGTGGTAGTAGAAATTTCCACACCACCGGTTCCGACACCGGCAAGAGTCATGCCATTGCTTGTAATCGGGAAAATCCCGTCTAAAGCAACGGTTGAAGTGATGTCAGGCGCGGCATTAATTGAGAATTTAAGAGTGTCACCAGTAGTAGCGCCAGGATCAATAGTCACTTTCACTGTCAAAACCTTGCAGGAATTGGCAGCAATAGTCCAGTTAAGAGACGCGAAGCTTGCTGTGTGGAGCGTGGTGTTGATAGCCTGAGTTGAACCAATCTGGGTTATACCTTCATAGAGCTTAACATTGGAAACGTCGGCATCCTGCGCAATTCCGCCTCGCGTTAGAACAATCTTGGAAATAGTGTTGGCTTGAGAAGCGGCGCAGAAATTAATCTTAGCAAAGATTACATCTCGTGCTTTGGCTATAGACGCGGCAGCAGGAGTGTCAGCCGCCAAATAGACCTTGTTTTGGCCTGCTCCGGAAGGACAATCAGCCGGACAGTTAGCAGTGGTTTCACCTGTTTCACAGGTTCCATTACCGCAAACTGTTCCCGGGGGAGGTGTCCCGCCTGTCATTGTGTTCAATTTGGCCATTGTTTTCGCTCCCACTAATCCGGTGCCGGCTGTTAAACCAACCGGGGTCAGGATTTCAGACGCGTATTTCACCTGGAATTTGACAACCGCTATTTTGGTTTTTGCGCCAAAGTAGGTGGTTTCACTTCCAGAAGAACCAACGCCTGAAGCTGCTATCTGAGTGTCAGCGCTTTGATTCAATATTGCTTGCAAGCACTTGACATCATTGCCTGACGAACCCTGTTTTAAGGTTCTGGTGAAGGTAATGCCTGAACAAGCAGACGAAGGACTGGGCGTGCCCTGAAGAATGGTCAATTGCCCTTGCAATTGATTCAACTGGGCCAATAAAGCCGCAATCTGGGCCTGCAGTTCATTAGCAGTTAATCCCTGGGCTACGCCAGGTCCCGCCAACCATACAAAAACGGTCAATGAGGTAACAATCGCTACAATCTTTTTTAATGTGTTTCTATTCATTTTTTAATCTTTTGTTTTTAGTTATTAATTTATAACTCGTCGCGCCGACCTTTGAATCCCAACAACCTGTGATAAAGCTTCGGGACAGGGTTCGCGACTTTACGTAAATAGTCACGAAAATCCCAGTCCTATCTTTATTCCAGGCCGGGGTCCGCGATCTTCCTATATTAACATAATCACTGGTTAATTAAATATAATTCCAGGACCTCTGAATATTTTCCCTGTTCAAAAAGTTCTTTCATTTTCACCAAAATCTCCTCTTTCTCTTCGGTTAAAGTGCGCCCCTCCAAGTCTCCGATTAAATTCCCGGCTATCTTCTCCAAAGCGCTGTCTAATTTTTCTGTTCCGTCAATCACCACGCCTAACGATTCCGCTTTTTGCTTGTTTTCCTTTATTTTTTTGGCTTCCTGAACAATTTTCTTGATTATGGTTGGGCTGGAAGTGGTGGCGTCAACTTTTGATAATTCTTTGGCTGCCTGAGAAATATTGGCTTGAAATTCATTAATTGTCGGAGCAAGGTTTTTCGCCGGGGCATTAGCCAAATCCTCTAATCTTTCATTGGCCAGCTCTAGCTGATAAGCCGACTTTTCCGCTTCCGGAGTTAAAATTGCCTGGCCTAAATGCGCCACCTTTCTGATGATATATAAAGGATCGCCGGGCAGGGAACTTTTGGCAAAACCGAGCAGCCCGAAAATCATAAAAACAGCGAAAAAACCAGCCAGGGCCGGCTTAAAATAAGGAAAAAAGGCAAAACTGGGTTCCTCTCCCAAAATCCCTTTTTTAGTCAAAACAACCCAGTCCTTTCCGGGTTTAATCTGGCTAAGTTCTCTAACTTTAGCAATGAGTTGTTTGTCTGATAGCATTATAATTATGACGGAAAAACGAGGGTTTTATTACAGTTGTTTTAGCTTAAATTAATCTTTTGGCGAAGAGCGCTTAATGCCCTGTGTAGTAGGACACGGGTGGCTTCCTCTGTCCTATCTAACATTTTCGCCACTTCCGGAATAGGCAAGTCCTCTAAATAGTGCCAGATTACCACGTTTTGGTAATCATCTTTTAAATCAGCTAAGGCGATTTTAATCTGCTCCAAATCAGAATTTTGAGCCATTTTTTCCTCTAATCCAGGGCTTGGGTCAACTATCGGCAATATTTCAGTTGAAACAACTTCTGCCCTACCCTTTTCCCGATAATGATCAGTGACTAAATTACGGGCGATTTGATATAAAAACGCCTGAATGTTTCTAATCTCCGCTTCCGAACCCTGATTTTTTTCAAAAGCAGTCCAGCATCTTAAAAAGGTCTCCGAACATAAGTCCTGGGTAATCTCTTCCGAGCTTACCTTCAAAAAAATAAAACGATAGATTTTATCTATGTAATTATTGTAGATTTTACTGAATTCTTTTCGTTTTTTCTCCGGCATAATAACCTATACAAGGTAGGACAATATGTCCTACCTAATAATATATGTATGTCCTATCTATGCTTGGACTATTTTTATCTGATAGAAAGTATTATTCCTCTCTCCTATTCTCTCAATTACTCCTTTTTTCAGCAAGCAATCAAAATCTCTTCTTAAAGTTCTCTTAGTCACTTCGGGCAGAATCTGTTTTGTTTGCCAAACCTGAGCCCTGCCCTGTTCTCTTAAAAAAGCCATAATCTTTTCCTGCCTTTCGTTCATTCTTTCACTGTCCAGAAGAACAAAATTATTTACCCGAGCGACAGCGAAGGACGAAGAGAACTTCGTTCTCTTCTTTACCTCATCTAAAGATTCGGTGGGTGAAGATGAGGATTTATCCTCATCGCCTTTCGCCTCCGCAGGCGCTGCTCCCAATGGAATTGCTGGTACAGGAGCAACAGCTGGAATTAAAGGCAGAGTAGCTTCGCCCAAAGAATTTTCCAATTTTCTTCTTTCTAATTCTTCTCTCAAATTAGCATATTCTTTTTGAATCGCCAAGGTGTCGAAAATACTCACCCAATTTTGCTCTTTTATCACCTCAAAAAAACTATCCAAAATCTCCAGGTGCCCGGGCAAATCTTCCAGGGCCATTTCTTTTTTACTTGAGGCATTTTCTTGAAAACTCAAAATTAAATCAGCCAGAACGTCATCGGCCAGTTCCCGCATTTTATATCGCAAGGGCTCTTTCTTCGGAAAAAGCAAGGTCAAACGATAAATCTCTTTGGTCAGCCAAATTAGATTCTCTTTGGTCATCTTTTCACTATAACAAAATTGAAAAAGGAGGTCAAAATGACCTCCACAAGGACAAACGAATATTAAACGGACATTAATACAAAACTATCAATCTGCCGGTAGTTTCATTCCGTTTAATAATAACGTCAACCCCATAAACTTTTTGAATATTTTCTACTGTTAGAACATCTTCGGTCTTGCCCGAGGCGAATATTCCGCCCTCTGACATCAAAATTAATTTATCGCAATATCGAGCAGCCAAATTAAGGTCGTGTAAAATCGCCAGTATTGTTACCCCTTTTGCCTTATTAAGCGATGAAAAAATCTCAAATATTTTTATTTTATGATTAATGTCGAGGTAATTGGTCGGCTCATCAAGTAAAATTATCTTTGGCATTTGCGCCAGACATTGAGCAATGAATACCCTTTGCCTCTCTCCGGCGCTCAATTGAGTAATGGGCCTTTCAATAAATTGGAGCGTATCGGTTGCCGCCATTGATTTTTTGGCAATTTCTATATCTTCTTTTCCTTCCCGTTGAAATCGTCTTAAAAAAGGAGTTCTTCCCATTAAAACAACTTCCGAAACCGTAAAGTCAAAATTAATAGGCCCGTTTTCAGAAACTGTGGCCAATTTTTGAGCCAGTTCTTTCGGCTTGTAATAAGTCCGGTCATCAATTAGGACAACGCCCTGGTCTGGTTTTAAGATCCGGCAAATATTTTTTAAAAGCGTGGTCTTGCCGGAGCCGTTGGGACCGATA
>Ga0315293_10001444_pt1 | contig 23085 bp, 19 predicted proteins | sample YL17G13_20_MG_FD_203071 | JGI IMG/M metagenome (GOLD analysis project Ga0315293, IMG submission 203071) | Sediment microbial communities from Yellowstone Lake, YNP, Wyoming, USA - YL17G13_20 | ecosystem: Environmental > Aquatic > Freshwater > Lake > Sediment | place: USA: Wyoming | collected...
TGATCAGTTCGTCCTTCTTCACCGAGTTTATCTGGTCTTCCCAGAGAGAGAGGATCACAGTCCCTGTCTCATCGCCGATCTGAGCGTCCGCAACTTTGCGGCTCGGGCCAAATCTCGATGGGATCTCCCTCATCTCGCCTACATTCACAATTTTTGCCAGCAAGTTAATCTGCTTGCTCTCGGGAGTTATCTCCTCGATCTTCATCATTCCGTCGGTCATGCCAAATTCATCCTTGTGCCTTTGATTGACCCGGTTTCCACCGGGCTAGGAAAGTGAGAAACGGATACAATATATAATACTGCTCCGAAGGCGTCAATGCCCCCTCTGCTACACCCGGTCATGACGCTGGCGCACATGCAATAGAATACCTAAAGTAGAGAATCGGTTATTGTATCAGGCGATAAAGATGCCAATAAAGGGATTCGACATAAGTTCTATCGACGCGAAGAGGTTCACAAAGCCCGGCGAGAAGTTCCAGAACCTTAGGATTGACAACAACAGCACTGTCACTACGATAACACTCATCGGGGAGGACCAGGCGTCCCTCGAATACAGGTTCATCGCGAACTACGTCGGCGTCGGGATGATCAAGATGGAAGGGAAGATCCTCATCGAGGGCGATGCCAAGGAGTTAGTCGACATCTGGTCGAAATCCAACAACATGCCTCCGGAGGTCGCGAACCAGGTGCACAGCACCGTCATCACCAACTGCTTGCCTGTCGCGGTCGTAATTGCTCGCGACATCGGCCTGCCGCCGCCCCTGCCCCCGCTCCCTCAGATGCAGATGCAGCCTCAGAAGAAGCCCAACTCAAAGGACTTGAGGCGGAATTCCCCTGAGATAACCTGAGCGGTTCTCCTGTTCGAACCAGTTTTTCGGAAAAAATCCGTCGCCTCATCTGATGTGGTCAAGTGCGAACGATCCGATGTTGACCGCGCTCTTGGTCGACGTGTACCTGATCCAGGCTCTTGATTGAACATCGCCGATGCCCTTCACGGATATGAAGGTGTTCAGGTTCTCGACCTTGAACTCTATCATTCCATCCATAAGAGATCCGACCATCTGGATCTCCTGGTCGCCGTGCATCCCCTTCTCGATTATGAACATGCTGACGGCCTTGTCCCTCTTCCTGCGCCCTACTATCGGGTTCAGGAACCTGAACGCGGTCGCCGGGTCCAGGTAGGCGATCATGGTCGATATCGACCTGAACACGAACCTGTAGTACTTGTGCTTCTCGAGGAGCTCCTTGGTCACCTTCTCCACGCCGACCTGGATCGCCTGGAAGTCCGTCGGCGTGTCGATGTATATGACGTTCGGGTCGTTTGACGTGTCCCCCATGCTCCTGGAATATGAGTCGACGAACTTCACGAGGCCGAGCTTCTCGTATTCCTCGAAACCGCTCTGGACGAACTTCATCTCCTCCCTGAGCTCGCTCGGCGTCTTCTCGGTCGTCACCCAGACGACTGGAATGCCCTTCTTCAGGCCCTCCGCGACGAAGACGCTCACTAGGACCTCCTTGCCCATGAAGGGAGGCCCGTACACCAGTACGTTCGATCCGAACGGCAGACCTCCCATGAGCAGATCGTCAAGCCTGCCTGTGCCGGTCTTGACTTTCTCGACCTTGAACTCCAGGGCACGCTCCTCCTCCCTCCTGTCGATCTCCTGTGAGATGACGCCCTGCTCCCTGAGCTTGAGGTCCTCCTCCTTGGCAGAGATGAACTTCTCCTTGGCCTTGATTTCCGTCTCCTTGGCGGTGACATCTGCCTGCAGCTGTTCGAGGCGCTTCTTGAGGTCCAGCTCATCCTGCGACCCGAGCTCCGCCCTCGTCTGCTCGAGCCTCCTGATCTGTTCCTCCATCAGCTGCTCCCTGTGCATCATGTCCTCCTCTCTCCTGAGGAGCTCGTCCTCCTTGAACCTCATCGGCTCCTTCAGGGCCTTCATCTCATCCTCCTTCGTCATCAGCTTTTCCTTGAGGATCCCGACTTCCTGGTTCCGGAGCGCCAGCTCCCTCTCCACCCTCTGCATGCTCTCGAGGCGCTGCTTCAGTGCGTCCGAGACGGAGCCGCCCGATCCCTTCGTCGGTGTAATCAGCTGCAACTCTTCGATCTTCTGGGAGAGCGTGACCTCCAGATCTTTGTTCTTGAATGTGAGTTTCTCCAGATCCGTCTTGAGGGCATTATTTCTCTGCTCGAACTCCGCGATCCTGTCCTGTAGCTCGGATGCGAACCGCACCCTCATCTCCACCTTCGTGTCGGTCTCTTCCTTCGCGAGCTCGGTCTCCTTGCACTTGACGAAGTTCTGCATCTCATCGAGCATGCGCGTCTTTTCCGCGAGCTCCATCTGGATGCGCGCGACATCCCCCTGCTCAGCCGGCATCTGCAGGAGCCCCTTCTCGAACTGCTCCTTGTAGGTCTCGACAGAAGCTCGCATCTCCATATTCTCGATTTCGAGCTGTTCCCTCGCCGCCATCTCCTTGGCGAGCTGATCCGTCCGCTTGTCGGATTCGCCATCTTCCTTGCCTTGGACGCTCTTGAAATATTTCGCCAGGGCGGTCGAGCCTTTCCGCACGCTGTCCAGCTCGTCCTTCAACCTGCTGTTCTCCATCCTCAAAGAGTTCAGGTCGGATAGGATGGTGAATGCCTCTTTGGCGATCTGTTCAGGTCCGACCTTGCCGGTTCTGAAGTCCGCAATCAGCTTCTTAAGATTCTCCTGGGCTTTCACCAGCTCTGCCCGATCCTCGATCTTCGGCGGTGCGATCTCCTCTTCCTCAACAGCGACGCTCGCAGTTCCATCACTGCTCATCCAGGAAGAAATGTCATCGACTTTTCCCTTTAGCCAGGCTTCTATTATGCCCGAACCGTCCTCGGTCTGCTGGGCTTCCTTCTGCTCGCTTTCCTGCCCCCATGGAGAAGATTTGGTGTCAGAAGCGGCTGGGAATTGACCATCGCCCCCCTTCAGCCAATTCGCGATGTCCATGCTGTCAGCGTTCTCGTTCTCCAGGATTTTTGTATCGTTGAGCTTCTTCCTCTCATCATCGAAGATAGATTCGGCATCAACGATCTCCTCTGAACCCTTCTTTGCGCAATCGGGGCATCCCTCTTCCGTCGAGGAATACTTCTTGCCGCAGTCCGGGCAGGTTACCATCTTCTTTTTGGTGGGAGGCAACTCAGAATCACCGTTTTGATCGTTATCCGGGAGTCCGTGTTTGACCTTGAGCTTTTATGCTCATTGCATTCAAACGCGCCAGGTATTGACGGGTACTTAATTATCTTTCACTCTTATATTTGGTTCTATTCATTCCGGGCGCATGATACGATACAATTCATATCTTGAAGGTGCCAGGAACGTTCCTACATGCGATTCCCTGCACCCCTCTGTTCCCTATTAACCACGGGATTGAATCACTGCCTTCGAACACGATACAGCTCTTTGGATAATGCTACACGGAGCCTCCATCCAATAAGAGCTTTCATGACTATCCTATCTTATGAAAACGTCAAGGCAATCTATATCTCGCTGAACTAGGATTATCGTCCGAGTTGAGGGGGTTCGACAGAAATACACACAAAGAGAAGGATAGCCTCGCCATTTCCTCCAGAAATATTTCGAACCACCCACATAGTTTTTCGAAAGGAGGCTGTCCTTCTCACCCATCTCCAGAACCAATTTGACTCTCCACGCTCCAGCAGGATATTTGATATCAAAAGGGCTCAGGATGCAAAGAAATCAGCTGTGGTAAGATTCAAGTATATCGTAGCTCAATAACAAAATCTGACACTGGCACGGAGAATATCGATGCACAAGAAAATCGAGGTGCTGCTCGACAAGTCCACCAATCTCAGCCTGACAGAGGTTCTTGAGAGGATCAAGCTACTGCAGGATCAGAACCCCGACCTCGATGTGTTCTTCGACGGAGACGAGTACGCGATCTGCAGCCGCCCGCGTGCGCAGCGGTAAAGACGGCGTTTTATTGAAATATTATTCGCCATTAACGGGTTTAATTAGCGATCTTCCAATTCCATCGCACTGAATTTTATTTCGTTTTCGCCGAAGCCAGGATAGTAATCCTTATAAGCCCGACCTTTCATAATATGCTGGAAGTCCAAAGGAACGGGATGCAGAGGCGCGGGAGAACCCCATGGCTGTTATGAGAGGTTTTCTCGGCGTCCGGTGCACCATCGCTCTTGGATGACTAATGCACAGAAGGCAGATTGAAATGGTGAACCTAGATAAGTACTATCACGAGATGACCCCAAGCAGCGTGACCGTCTGGGTGGAGAAAGTCGAGGACGGGAAAGAAATACTCAAGGATTTCAAGAAGGAATGGGGGCACATCTTCTGGGAGATCGTCAGCCGCGAGAACTCCGAGGGCGAAAAGGAGACCACCCTCTACGTCCTGAAGCTCGCCGACCAGGTCCGTGGTGCGGTAGGAAGCTGATACCGGCCGCATACATCTGGATTTCGAAAAACACCGGACCATCGGGGATCCCCGTTAGGTCCATTCTCTTTCCTTTCAGGTCCGGCACCGCCCTCCGCCAAATTGTTAAGACTCGGAAGACAATCCACCATCATAGATGGGAGTCTTACAGATGACAGGCCGGGACGAAACGGTGGACAGTTATCACACAAAAAGCCTCCCGGAACTCATGCTCTTCTCCGTTTCACTGGTATTCATTCTGCTCTTCATGTACATCAATATCTACATGCTGCCGCTCGGGACGACTTCGCCCGAAGGCGCTGTAGAAAGCGCGTCGGACCTTTACGGGTTGCACATCGGGGTCGGCGGAGAGGTCCTGCTTACCACCGACAAGGAGTTCGAGATCGTTGACCCCGCCGCCCCAGGATCTTTGAGCGCCGTATGGGACGGCGACGGGGACCTTCCTCTCAATGGCACAATGATTATCGCGGAAGGGTTCATTATCGCAAGTCCAGCAGGTCCAGTCCTTATTTGCGAAAGCGTCACTCCACTCAAGGCGACCGAAGTCGTCTTCGACAACCCATGGAGCCTTCCGTCGCTCCGTCTGCTGACAATCGTTCTCCTCTGGTTCTCCCTGACCACGGTGGCGACAGGGCTGGCGGCTCTTGCATCACACTTCCAGCCGAAGATCCTCAGCGAGGACCGAGCAAGGGCGTTGACCGAAGTCTGCGCTCTGTCAGGACTCGTATCGTTAGTCTGCCTCGCGTTGCTGGCGATTTCAGAGTCCGGCCTCGGCGGCGGTATCGGCATCCCGACCATCGCTCTCTCGATAAGCTTCTTTCTATTGCTCCTCTCTGTGATGATGCACAGGACCGAAAGGCACGACGTCGTGGAGATGTCGAGCGCTCTTCCCATCGCCGCGGCGATCATGGTCCTGATCGGGATCATAATGATAGCCGTGCATCAGCAGCTGCTGGCCGCAGATTTACTCGGCCTGGCGCTCGCAGAGTTCCTTCCGAATTTCTTCATTGCAGCGGTCGTCGGAGTGACGGGTTTCATCCTGATGGGAGTCTATCTGGAGGAAAGAAGATACTATACCATATCCATCAGGGGGCTGTTGGCGTTCGGCAAGGACGAGGTGAAGTGAAAATGGGGATCGATCTGCTCTTCTCAATGACGGTGGCTATCTGGCTGATCCTTTTCACTTATTTAATCCTCCTCCACCTCGGGCAGAGGCGGCTCGCCAGAGCAACCGCTTTGATGTATCATTCGCTGGAAGACCTGAGGGAGAAGCGCGTCCTTTAAACGGCCTCCTTGATCGGTATCCTCACCGGGATATTCTTACTCGCAGGAGTCTCACCGCTGCGAATCCGAGCAGGGCCGATACCAAGATGAAAACGATGAAAACAGTCAACGCCGACGGCTGTGGTTGCGCTGTGAGCGTCAGCTCTGCGTTGTCCCCGGTCAGCTCTATGATCCCCCAGGCAAGTGTCGAATTTCCGCGTTTCAGCTGAAGCAGAATATTGTCCGATTCTCTGAACTTCCCTGGGACATCGAATCTCAGTTCCATCTGGCTTCCGGAAGCGTTGAACGAATCGGTCGCGTCCGTTCTGAGGTCGACGATCTCCAGCCTCGTTATGTTGTCGGCAATCTGCTCGGGGAAGTGTATCAGGTACTGATATCGCTTCATCACCGTGATGTTCTCGAATATCTCGTAGTATCTGTAAGTCCCGTCATTTCCCAATCCGTATGCACATACATCGTAGACGTCCGGCGTAAGGTTGCGGAATTCAATGGTTCTGGGCACGTCGCCGTCCTCTCGGTCCGTCATCGTCGCAATTTCAAACCCTTTATTCCGCAACACGTCAAAGGCCCAACTTTCAACCTGCGCGGTCTCATTCCATCTGATCGCAAACGAATCCATCAGCCCGTCATCGAACCTCAGGTCCTCCAAGGCGATCCTTGCATCCGCATCGGGTCGTTGGTAGGTGGTGTTCGAGAACATCCCCTCGAGGAACTGCCCCCATGTCATTGAGAATTCGCTCACATTCAAGTATCCCGCGAGCTGGACCGTCGCCTGCGGCAAGAAGATCGAAAGTCCGGTGAGATTGGCCGGTGATATGGTGTCCGCATCCAACTGGGAGATGAATGCTCTGTTGAACATTACTGACGCGGACAGGATCCTGGAAGATTCATTCGCGGTCCGCGACAGTCTTCTGGGGAGCGAGTCGTCCGATGCTAGGCCGGTCAAGTAGGTCTGCAGATCGACCATCGACAGACCGTCCGTTTCATAAGAACCGTTCCTTGCATCCTTTAGATTCTCCTTTGCGACCGGGATGAACAGAACGCTCTGGTTGCCGAGCTTGCCGATCGAATCGGCTACGATCTCCAAAGCTGCGAGGTTTATCACTGCGGCCTGCGAGGTGACGTTCGCCATTAAGGCGCCGAATTTGACGTATTCGTCCGCAAAGACCGTTCCTACGTCGGCGGCTCCGAGAGACAGATCTGTTGAAACGCGTTTGAGGATGGAATCGTATGGGAACCCAGGCGCCGGGACCGGTATCTCCGAGGACACGGAGTACGAGACTGAACCGGTGAGAACCGAAAGGACCTCTATCGACCCCATGCTGCAGGCGTCGAACACCACGATATCCAGCGGTCTCCCGAAATAGTCCTTGATCGACGCGAGGGCGTAATCGAGTTCCTGCGGGGTCAGATAATCCCCCTTGTCCTGGCACACGCCGTTCCAACCTTCGCCGTGGCCCCACAGGATTATCCCTAGCCTGCCGCCTCGGTAGAAATCGTCCACGCCGAACTTCACGAAATCTATCAGAGTGCCCGGGTCTCCCATATTTGCCTCCCCGCTGCCGCTGATGAGAGGGTAGGCGACCTGCGGGGACACTATCGCATCAGAGGCTGGGATTTCATGCGATATGTTGTACACCCTTGAATCCCCGACCCCGTCCGGATCCACAAGGGCGACCACCGTGATGTTGTCGCTGTACAGCCCCTCTTCCATCTCATTTATGTCCGCGGTCCAATTCAACGGGGAACCGGGGACGTCCGCGCTCATGTAAGCCAAGAAAGTCCATGAATGCGAAGCGCCCGCTTGCTCATGGATAGTGCTCCCCGCATATGCCCCTGTCAGCATCTGAATCGATGCGAGGAAGATAGCCGCCGCTATCACACTGCCCACCCCTCGACTTCGGGTTCTTGCGGAATTTTCGATCAAATGAACGATGGTCGGCGTTGCGAGGCAGTCGATTCTTGCGGAGCAATCTGAGACCCCTCACCCCTTTCGCCAGAACGCTCTTCCTTCAAGGGTACGAGCCTTACCTCATTGTTCACGGTCTTGAATCTCGCCTTGTTAGTTCCGATGAGCATTGCTACGGTGAACCGTAGCTGATCTATCGTAAGCCCGGAATCAGTCTTTAGTGCGAGCACGGCGGCCCCGCCATAATGGATATTTGACATTATCCTACGGAGTGCCTCATCCGTCCGTTCTCTATCCCCTTCGAACGCCTTTGACGAGAGCTCCTTCATCGCCGCATCCAGGAACTCTCTGTAATCATCCTCGAACTTGCCGGGGTCGCCTAGGAGGGTCTTGATTATCTCAGAGATGTCAGCGCCGAGCAGCCGCCATCCCGCCGCCTGCTGATAGTAGTCAAGGACGACCTCCGCCCGCTTATAGGCACGTCTGAAGTTCTCGTCCTCGGGCGCCAGCGATACCAATCTCTCAAGGAGCCTGGCTGCGGCGACAGGTTTTCCGGAGCGCTGCAGAACCATGCCTGCATTGTAGTAGGCCATCGGGAATCCTGAGTCCTTGCTGATGGCCTTCTCGAACGCCGCGAGCGCCTCATCCCGTCTCTTGAGAGACAGCAGGACCACGCCGAAGTTGTTCCAGACCTGCGGGTCGTGCGGCGCGATGGCCGTCGCCCTCTGGTATGCCGCGTACGCCTCGTCTCCGTATCCTTTGATTGCCAGCATGTTCCCCAGATTCGACCAGGTATCGGCGTCGTTCGGGTCGATCTTCAGCGCCATGTCGTAGCAGGTCTTCGCCCGGTTCAACCGCCCCATTGAATAGTAGATGTCCCCGTAGATGCTCCAGGGCAGCGACAGCTTGTTGGACAGGCCGGATCTGGAGAGAAGCTCCATTCCCCTCTCGCTCTCGATCAGCGCCCTCTCGTAATTCTTCCTGTCGAGCAGTTTTTTCGCATTCAGCAGATGGGTCCAGAGCCTGGCGCTTTCGAACTCCTTGATGAAGTACATCGAGAGCGGGATTATCGAGAACACGGCCCCTTCGAGCGCGAGGATCTGATCGTAGATCTCGAAGGAATTGGACGCGGAGATGCCTACGAGCTCGTGGAACGCTATCAACAGGATCACCATCGCGCCGATCATCCAGCAGGAGAACAGGCCACGCTGGCTCCTGACCGAGTTCAGGGCGATGAACGCCACAGACACCCCGATCACCACTACGAATCCGTCGAATATCGTGAAATCCATCACCCCTCTGATCCCGCTCCAGATATCGAACGCGTGATTGACTGGAATCAAGGCGACGATGATGGCCCCTGCCCCGAACGCGGCTACTGGAAACACGTCCTCCTTCGGCATCCTGGGTGCCAATGCCAGGATGATTATAATACATCCTACGATGATTATTGAGAGGATGATCGCCAGAGGCGCGGCGTCCCGCCCAAAGAACAGCAGGAGCACGAGGGCGAGGATCGCAGTGCCCGCTGCCGCAATGAAAAGGCTTGGCTGATCCAACTTGAAGCTAAGTGCCGAGCCTTCTGGTCGATTGAACATGAGATAGAAGCCGAAGGCGACGCACCCCGTCGCCAGCATGAACACGTAGGTTCTGTAGAGCTCGAACCCGAAATACCAGAGCCCCTTCAGCATGAAGAACTCCATGATTATCCCGGGCAGCGTCAGGAGATATGCTAGGAGGAGGATGATGGCCGGGTTCCCCAGCTCGAGCATGAGGTGCCTGCCCTCTAACTCCTTGTGCCTGTATCCTCCGACGAGGGTGACAAGGCGGAACGGCTCCCCCGTTTCTCTGGCGTGCTCCATGGCCTCTTCCCTTGAGCCCCCGCGTCCTTTCTGAGCACTCTTCTCGGGCTCTCCGTGGTCCCTCAGGAAGTCATGGATTCCGATAGCCTCGCCAGAGCCATGCTGATCAGCCATCCTTCACCTTCCTCCTTTGTGTCCTCATGAACGTGAACATCCCGATCATACCTACCAACGGGATCAGGATATCTGAGAATTCCGGTATCGGAACCTGACCGGCGTTTACCGTGCCGGGCGTGGCCACAACGGTCCTCCAGGTGGAGTATGGCGGAGAGCCGATCCTCGAATAGGATTTGGGGCTGCTGGACTCCTTGACCGTCACGCTATCAATCAGGAGGCCGCCCGCGTCCGCGAGCCTCAGATCTCCGTTTTTCAAAATGCCCAAGTTGTACACGACGAAAAATTCCCCCGGCGCGATCGTTATTGCGCCGAATGCGTAGATCACGGTGGCACCGTCATATATTACCCAGCCGGTGAGGGTTATCGGCCCGGTTCCCGTGTTATATAGCTCGATCCAGTCTAACGATCCCTTGTCGTTCATGACCTCGTTTATGAGAATCCCTCCGAATGCCCTCGAGTAGGTTCCTATCTGCCACTTCGCCAGGGGCAGGATGCCGTCGGAGAAATCCGTCGCCGACTTCCAGTCCGTCATGAAGAAGCTGACTGCCGCGACATCCAGGTCGCCCATTGACAAGTCCGAGAAGTTGAAAGCGAATTCCATCCTCTTCGAGTCGACGGCCGATCTAACCCTCTCCACGAACCTCCATGTGGCATTTCCCTGCGATGAATCCCACGCGTAGAGCTCGGATTGGATGATCCTGCCTTTCTTTCCTGAGATGAATACAAGGTAATCCGCTCCAAGCGTGTCGCTGAAGCTCGCTCCAGTCGAAGGATCTAGGTCCGTATCGAGCACCGCTCCAGCGATGTCCGCTCCTATTAGATCCTGTCCGACAGGGTTCGGCAGCCCCTGCGTCGGCACTGGGATAGTTATACTCTTCGGAATCGAGGTCCCGTTGCAGATCCGATCCGCGACTGAAAGGTAGATGGCCACGTCCTTCTGGTCCAAGTACATCCCGTACCCGGTTATGTCGATCGATGGATCATTTATCAGACTGCCGTCGGCGAGCCTGACATCGTTCGCATTGTCGGTCATTATGTATCCGTATCTCCAGTCCGCGAACGCTCCGTCTATCACGACGGAATGAGGCACCTCGCTGACATATGCAACCCTGTTCGAGACCTGAATCTCATCGACCGTCACAGGACCGGAAGTCGTGCCGATGCCAGTCGCGTTCAAGGAGAGACCGAACGATGAAGATATTTCTCCCCCATCAATCTCCACACAGATGGACAATTTCTTTCCGTATCCTTCTTTGATCTGCAACGCCGGCTCGAAGGTCAAGGTCGCGCCATTAGAATACCCCATCACCGGGAAGGCGTCGAATACTGATATCCTATATTGGGACGCGGTCCCGAGCTTCTCGAAAGTGAGCCCTGCTATCGTGAAATTACCCCGTGCGGATTCGAACTCGAGGTCCATCACCCTCTCTCTTGAATCCACCAGTATCACATCGGGTATGACGAGTTCAGCCGTTACTCTCAATGCCGGCTCCCCGAACCTCACGGTATATTGCGATGCATCTTCCTGGCCCTGAACATCCTTGGACATGAAAAGAGTGGTCGGGTTATGAGTCCCGCTCATGCGGAACGAGAACTCGATCTTGTTGTCGGCCGGGATCGCATCGATCGGCCCTCTGTAGGCGAATCCGGAGAAATCCATCCTGTCGAAACCGACCAGGAAATCAGAGACGGTTGCGGATTTCAAGGTTCCGTTCCATCCAATTATCTCGACCATTTTCTCGGCGCCAATTCCATCGATGATGTACCCAGTGCTTGGATTGTTGTCCATGTCGAAGAATCCGTAGAGCGCGGACGGTTCTCCGTTGTCCCGCGAGAACATGTTGTCGTCGGTCGAAATGTAACCATAGATGATGTCTTGACCGACCACCGTGGAATATTCCCTGATGTCCACGTCCGATGCCGCTGTCGCCTTCATTTCCTGGAAGTAGCCCGCCCGCTCCCAGTCGAAGAAGTATCCGTCTATCTTTATTGTCGATTCCGGCATCGAGAATATCAGAAGGAACGGGGTGATGGTCACAATCGCCACCATCGCAAGGACGATGGCAAGCCTGAGCGAGGAGTTCCTCTTTGAAATCGGCATGCGCCGGCGTGCTCCCGGCATCCTGAAGCCGTTGATGAAGCTGTTCCCGTTCACCAGGCCAGTCTTGTGCTCCAGCCCGTTCACGAGGCCGTCGTACCTGTTCCGTTTGTCATTCTTCAGGCCGTTGATCCTTCCGTTCGTTAATCCGTTGACCAGCCCGTTGATCCTGCCGTTCCTCAGACCATTGACCCTTCCGTTCGTGAACCCATTTATTAGCCCGTTTATCCTGCCGTTCCGAAGCCCGTTGATCCTTCCATTGATGAATCCGTTAACGAGCCCGTTTACTCTGCCCCTCACCGAGAGTCCATTGACACGGCCAGACACACTGCCGTTTGACAAATGCCTAGGGGTATCCTGAGGTTTCTCCTTCTTAGAATCGGAATATGCGCTCCGCTCATCAGGCCGTTCGAATGACGGCAGCTCATCTGGAGCGGGCGAACGCTGCCTCTCTTTGCGCATAGCTATTGCTCACGTCGTTTCTCTGAGTCGGGCGGGTCATCTAACCTGTTGCCGATGACGAGATGACGCTCTTTGCCCTATGCTCTTAGACTGCTTCCGCAAGCCCGTCTATCTTCATTCTTTGATTCTCTGGATATTTGAACGTTCCCGAGTGTTTATCATTTCATATTATCAGCCATGTGATGCGCCACGGGTCGGAATCAGTCCAATTCATTGGATTGATGGCACCCTCAAGCGGCGGTCGATCATTTTACCAGCAGGCAGGAAATCTTCTCCGGACCCTGCTCGGTCATTTTGGAAACGTCGCGAATTAGGAGTATATAAACCGAACTATGTGAATCCAAATCGGGATTCTCCCGTCTAAATGGAAACATGTTTGTTGGAGAGCCCCGATACCGCAATCCGGAGGATCGACCACGACCGTTCAAAAGCTCGGAAGGCTGACATTGGGGCTGTACAATTCCTACAACCTCCTCCAATTCCGCGAATCGCATCGCAGGGTCATTGCGAGAGCCGCACCTCTGGCAGAAGCCTTCGATTGGAATCTAGCTGTCTTTGGGTTCCCATTTCCGCCTGAACTGGGCACCTCAGAAAAAGTCGCAGAATGGATATCCGGGACCACATCGATAGGCGACGAGGGCAAGTACACGGTCGAACTCTCGGACAAGGGAAGACTTCTGATATTCGACCTTCCCGCGAAAGGATTCCCGCCGCAGCTCGGCACGCTCGTGATAACGACTCGAAAGCCTTGGAAAGAGCGCTCCACCCCCGTCGGCGAGATCGCTCGAAGGGCCGTCGAGGGCGAATCTCTTCTGCTACTGTTCGGACTAGGTCCGAAAGGTCTGCCGTCGGAAGTCTTCGAACTCGGCAAGTTGCACTTCGACGTGACCGGGCGCGGGAAATCCCTCGAGACCTGCACCGCGATCGGGTCGGTCGTCGGGTCGGTCAGCACGGCCGTCAGATATCTGGCCGCAAAGAAGTAATGGTCTCAGTACTTCGAATATTCTATGCCGAGCGACGGGACGGAGACCGCACCGGAATCATCGACCTTGCCGATGACCTTGGCTCCTCTGCCGGCCCTGGCAGCCACCGCCTTTGCGTCCTTCTTCGACACGATCATCGCGAAACCGAGCCCCATGTTGAATGTCTGGTGCATCTCCTTGTCGTTGATCGAGCCGAGGTTCCTTATCACCTTGAAAATCTGGTTCGGCTCCATCGGGTTGTCGATGCAGAATCCTATCCCTTCTTTGAGCCGGACGAAGTTCCTCAGTCCTCCTCCGGTCACATTGACCATCCCCTTGACCTTGAAGTTCCTCACGATGTCCAGCACTTGGCGCACGTATATCGTCGTCGGGGTCAGCAACTCCTCTCCGATGCTCTTCCTGAGGGGTTTGACCTTGCTACGATAGGTCAGACCGCTCTTCTCCACCGCCTTCCTCGCCAGTGTCAAACCGTTGGAATGGACTCCCGAGCTGGGCAGCCCGATTACCGCGTCTCCGGGCCGGCATTCCTGGCCCGTGATTATCCGATCCATCTTGACTGCACCCAGGCAGGTGCCGCTGAGGTCCAGCCCCGTCACGAGGTCCGGCATTATCGCGACCTCGCCTCCGACGATGGCCGCGTTGGCCTGGGCAATCCCCTTCTGCAGCCCCTCGCCGACGGCTGCCAGAACGTCAGGTCTAGGCTTGTCCACTGCTATGTAATCAACGAAGGCTATCGGTTCGGCTCCGACGCAGATGGTGTCGTTCACGTTCATCGCGACGCAATCGATGCCGACCGTGTTCCATATGCCCAGTTCCTCGGCGATCAGGAGCTTGGTGCCGACTCCGTCCGTGCACAGGCTTAGCGCATACTCGCCGAACTCGATCAAGCCGGTGAAATGTCCGGGGAGGTTGACGGTCTTCCACCTCCCTTTCCTCTCGTCATGGAGCTGGTCGACGAGCGCGGAGATGCATTTTGATTTGAGGTCGATGTTCACGCCGGATCTGGCATAGGTCAATCCTTTCTTGCTGGGCGACTTTGCCATAATACCCTCGACCCTCAATATGCTCATCGGGAATAAACCTTGCCGATATCATATATGGGCTGAAGATCAGAGCAGAAGCAGGACCACCAAGAGGTTCACGACGACCATCGTTATGATTACGGCAGGGATGCCGACCTTGCAATACTCCTTCCAGGAATATTTTATTCCGCTCTTCTCGGCGATGGCGAGACCTACAATGTTCGTCGACGCGCCTATGGGCGTCGCGTTCCCTCCTATGTCCCATCCCAACGTCGCCGTGTAGGCCAGGGAATTCACTGCGACCCCCGTCTGCGCGGAGATGGACTGCATTACCGGCACCATCGCGGCCGCAAGAGGTATGTTGTCGAAGACGGCCGCGAGGAGCGCGACGGTCCACAGCAGCAGGGTCACGATTAGTATCGGGCTGTCTCCCGACAGGCTGACAAGGGAATTCGCGAACTGCGCGAACAACCCGCTCTTCTCTAGCCCTCCGACCATGACGAAGAGCCCCGCTAGGAAGATGATGGTGTGCCAGTCTATCTTCTCAATCAGGTGGTCCATCTTCCTGCGCCCGAGCAGGATTACCAGGGCTCCGCCCAAAATCGCGACATATGCGACAAGCAGGTCGAGCACGCTGTGGAGGATAAGGAGCGTCACCGTGAACGCAAACACCATCAGCGCCATCCTCATCTGTTTCACGTCCTTCACCGCGCTGAATGGGTCCAGGTCCTTGTGCTCCTCCATGATCTTATTCACATCGACGTTCTTCTTTTCGAACATTTTCTTGTACCACAATCCGAAGAATATCAGGTTCACCGAGAACGCGATCATTGCGATAGGCGCGGTATGCGTCGCGAAGTCCACGAAATTCATGTTTAACGCCGTGCCGACAATTACGTTGGGCGGATCTCCGACCATCGTCGCGCATCCACCGATGTTGGCGGAGAATATCTCGGCGAATATTATCGGCAGCGGCGGTGCCTTGAGGATCACGCAGACCTCGATTGTGAGAGAGGCCATGAACACCATGACGGTGATGCAGTCCATGAACGCGGCCAGGAACGCCGAGAGACCGCAGAAGACGATGTAGATCTTCAACAGATCGAACTTCGTCTTTTTCAATGCCATCAGCCCGATCCATCGGAAGAACCCGCTCTCCGTCAAAGCCGCAACGAGGATGAACATCCCGAAGATGAGCCCGATCGCCTCCCACCTTATCGCCGCGATGGCTTCCCCCTCTGTCAGGACCCCGAGACCTACCATCGTAAGAGCTCCAAAAAGGACGGCGACGGTCCTGTCGGCTAGGTCGAGCACCATCACGATGTAGACGGCGACGAAGATGATGAGCGCCAGCAATCCATTATCCAAGAGCGCATCCCGGAATGGAGAAAGCGTTTCACATCAAAAAGTTTTCTTCCATGTCGTATGCGAATCGCGCTCTCACTTCTCCTTCCATGACATCAATCTGCTGGCAAGAACGAAGAATATCAGACCAACGACGAACACGACTCCGAGATTGACCAATGCATTCCCGTCATTGAAGTAGACCATCGTGTCCCTGAGCCCGTTGTTGAGGTATGTCAGCGGCAGAGCCCCCGCTATGCTCTGCAAGTAGCCTGGCATTATCTCGAGCGGGAAGAAGCTTCCGGACAGGAACATCATTGGGAATCCGACGGCGTTGGCAATAGCGCTCGCACCCTCCGGGTCCTTTATGAACACTCCGAGCAGCATTCCCATCGCGGTGAATGTGAACGCTCCTGCGGCGATCAGGACGAAAGCCATCGGCGTGAGGACCGATTGCATGTTGAACGCCATCCTTCCCACGAGGTAGGTGAGGACCAGGGCCACCGAGAGCAGTAACGCGTAGAATATGAACTTCGACACAAGCCACTCCCACTTCTTGATGTTCGTCGTCGCTAGCAGCTTGAAGTAATTCCGCTGTCTGTATTCCGCGCAGTTCGCGGTCATCGCGAAGAGGGCGTTTGTCATCACCGTCATCCCGATGATGCCTGGCAGATAGAAATCCATGTAGTTGAAATTCTCAGTCGCGCTTATCGACCTGCCCTCTGCTCCGACGATCGGATGCGTCCCAGCCAGACCAAAGTTCATGCCGTTGGAGACCGCCGCCGTCGCCCCCAGCACCATGCTGTAAGTGGTCTTCGAAGGGTCGCCATAGACGGTCACATTCACAAGCCCGGTGGTATTCGGTAACGCGAGGCGCATCCCGATGTCCGCCGAGAAATTCTTGGGAACGACGAGCGCAACGGTCAAAGAGTTGTTCTTGATGTACTGATTGATGTCCTCGCTCAGGGGGACCTCGATTATGTTGAAAGCGCTAGTGTTGTTCATTGCGCGGATGAACACCTCTCCCATGCCCCCCTGGTCCAGATCCTGGATATGGAGGCTGATCTTGGAATTCCCGCCTCCCGTGAAGATGGCTCCGAACACCAGGATCAGCAGAATGGGGAATATTAAAGCGAAGAATAAGCCGACCTTGGAGCGCAGATATTGCCTCCCGAAGTTGACCATGTCTGAGATTAAACGGCTCATTCCTTCAACACCCCGTCTTCCATTTTCTTGCCGATCAGATTGAGGAAAACGTCTTCGAGGGTTTCCCTCCGCGTGTAGATGTCCTCCATCGCAATGTCGGAGTTAGCCAGAGTGGCCATCATACTCTTCATATCAGAATGTTTCTTGACAGGCACAAGGACGTTTCTACCATCCATTTCGTCAATCGACGCCTTGATGTTCATCTTGCCCAGCTTTTCAAATCCCGCCTTGCCGGCTCCCTCGAGGACGATGATCGTGCTGCTTCCGTACCTGTTGACAAGTTCGTCCGGTCGCCCCTGCGCGATGATCTTGCCCCTGTGCATGATCGCGACGTCGTTGGCTAGTTTCTCGGCCTCATCCAGATAATGGGTCGTGAGGAAAATTGTCGCCCCCTTGTCCCTTATCTCGGTGATCAGGTTCCAAAGGTCACGCCTGGCCTTCGGGTCGAGTCCGGTAGTCGGCTCGTCGAGGAAGAGAAGCTCCGGGTTGTTCACAAGGGAGAGCGCGATGCCGAGCTTTCTCTTCTCTCCGCCGGAGAGCTTCTTGGACATCAGGTTCTTCCTTTCGGTCAGATTGACGCTCTCAATAAGGCGGTTGACTTCCGTCTTTGTGATCTTAAGGTCATACAGGGTTGCCCAGTATTGGACTGCCTCCGTTGGCTTCAAGAGGTCAAAAGGTTCGAAATTCTGAGGAAGAGTGCCGACCCGGCCTCTGATCTTGCTGTAATCCTTGAAAATGTCCGCGCCTAACACACGTGCACTACCAGAGGTCGGATTGCGAAGTCCCTCCAGGATTTCCACAGTCGTCGTCTTTCCCGCGCCGTTCGGTCCGAGCATGGAGAATATCTGGCCTTTCCCGATCGAGAAACTGATGTCGTCGACCGCCTTTACATCCGGCGGGTAGTGCTTGACCAGGTTCTCCACTTCGACGATGTTCCCAGGCATCTTCTCCGCTCCTGAGTCTCGCGATAATCTTATTGATAATAAAGCTTAGCTGAGCCTCAAACCACGATGAACGTCAGCCAGCCGTATTGAAGCGATGCCCGTCTTTCCCACAACCCCCCTATTCCTTTTTCAGATCTTCTTAACCCATCAAGACGAAACGAAAACCCAGATATGATAATCCTTATCTCTTGATTCAATGATGGGGTTCTGAGTCTGATTTGGCTAGGTAGAATGGTGTTTCCTAGAGGGAGGGAATGGAATGAGATGCAATGCGTGCGGTGCGGATAATCCTCAAGATGCTAAGTTCTGTGCACTCTGCGGCAAAACGATCGTCGCATACCCTGGCCAGGGAACTGCGCCCCAACAGGCAACGCAGCAGCCGAGCATATGGTATCAGAACTACTACCGCATCAGAAAGAAAGTGCTTGCCATCACCAATCAATACTGGATCGAGAACGCCCAGGGCAACGTTTTAGGGTATACCAAGCAGAAGATGTTCAGGCTCAAGGAGGATATCCGCGTCTTCTCCGATGAGAGCATGAGTCAAGAGCTGTTCAGAATAATGCAACGGCAGATACTAGATGTATGGGGCACATTCGCGGTTATCGACTCGCCGACCAATGTCTGCGTCGGTATGATCAAGAGGAGTATCTCGTCCGCGTTGCTGGAAGATGAGTACTACATCCTTGACCCGAACGGACAACAGATCGGGAGGGTGATCGAGCGCACCGGCAGAGGTCTAGCGAGGAAGTACGTTCCGCTCGGAGGACTCATCCCAGAGCATGTCATGGTCGAGTTCTATGGTCAGCAAGTCGCGGAGATAAAGCAGCAGTTCAAAATAATCGGCGACATATGGGAAGTGGATTGCACCCGCGTACCGCCCCAAGTCGATAGGCGCGTTCTCCTCGCTGGCATGATATTGATGGGAATGATCGAACGCGCTAGAAAGTAATCTTGATTCATTTTGTGTATGGGCAAAAATATTTTTTGATTTCCAGTCAAGTGAGGACCATCGGCGAGAACAGAATCAATAGGAGCATTGAGCCAATAATCAAGACTACAATCATCAAGTAGAGCGGCCAATTAGTTTCTTCTTCGTTCACAATTATCAAACCCCCTCGTCCGGAGATAAAGTTTCTTCCGAAGAGCGAATCATCATAAAGCTTATTCGGGAAAGATTGCATAGGATACCCGATGACTAGGCGCTGGCAGGCCGAGCGGAAGAAGGAATTCTTCTATCGCCAGGCGAAGAAGGAGAACTATCGCAGCCGCGCGGCTTTCAAGCTGAAGCAGATCAACGAGAAGTTCGAGATCATCCGGATCGGAGACAGGGTCGTCGATCTCGGCGCATCCCCCGGAGGCTGGTCCCAAGTCGCTTCGGAATACGTCGGGACGGCGGGCAAGGTCGTCAGCGTCGACATCAAGCGTATGAGGCCGATCGAAGGGGTCGAGTTCATCGTCGGGGATATCCGGGACAAGAAGACCGTAACCCAGCTGCTTGAGAAGCTGGGTGGGTCGGCAGATGTGGTCATTTCCGACATGGCGCCGAACATCAGCGGAAACTATTCGACCGATCACGCCCGCTCGATCGAGCTGTGCGAGTACGCGCTAAATTTCGCAAGGCAGGCGCTCCGTGAAGGCGGGATATTTGCCGTGAAGGTCTTCGAGGGGGATCTGTATCCAGAATATATCCAGAAACTGAAGAAGCACTTCCGGAGTGTGAAGGGACACACCCCGAGAGCGTCAAGGCCAGCAAGCTCGGAGATATATGTCATCGCCAAGGGATTCATGGGATCGCGGCCGCCATCATTTTTCTGACATTGCATCGTATTGGAAAAGGCTTATTAGCGCTGGAAAACCATAGTCATCTGATGATAACCTACATGACCATCCAATTCGACAGCGAAGGGAGGAAGCCATCCGATGTCGTCAGTGCGCTGGAGGATATCGGTTTCAAGCCCGCGGCAGGCATCTACGATCTTCAGTACGATTGGAACAGGGACGCCGATATCGACGAGGTCCTCAGCCTCGCGGACAAGGTCACTGCGACATTGAAAGGTATGAAAGTCTCCTTCAAGCTTGAGACAGCTAGGGAAGAGTTTTGATCAATCCCAGAATCTCTTCGTCCGGGCGTACTGGACCTCCGCCGCGAGGACGCCCCTCAGGAAGTCCTCCTCGTTCCGGCAGTACCTCTGCAGCATCCTCGCCGCGGTATCCGGACCGACCCCTCTTGCGACGAGCGCCATCACCGCTTTCCTTCCATGGGCCATCACGAGGTTCGCGGACTTGTACAGCTTTTTGACCTCTGCCTTCTCCTCCTCCGACAAATGATGTTTGCCGATCGCCTTCAGCTTATCTCTCGCATATGGTCGGACCACCGCAAGCATCACTCCTCCGCACGCGTTGCAGGAGATCTTCTGGGACAGGTTCTTCACATGCGACCGCCTCTCCGTGCCACATTTGATGCAGTGGAGGATCACCTGCTCCTCCAGGAGGCGGTTCTTGAGAGCCATCAGGATCGTCCTGTCAGCGGTCCTCGGCATCATGAGCTCCTTCCGTTCCCCGATGAGCATCGCACCTAGCGGCGACAATCTGCCGAACGAGATCGCGATGTCGCCACTCCTTATGGAGCGCAGGACTTCCGCGGATTTTTCTACATCCAGGTTGTCGAATATCGTCTTCCTGAACGATTCATCTATCAGAACAGATCCCTCGAAGGCATCCATTATCCTCGAGAGGTTGACCGACCTGTAATCGGCGCCTTTCTCGATGGCCCCGAACTTCTTGGCGACATGCAGGAACTGCCATCTCAAGATGCTGGACGACCTGAGGATGATCCGGAGGAGCGCTTCGAGGGCCTCCGGGCTCGTCTCTCTGAGGATTCTCTCGACTTCCTTCGGGTCGATGTTCCTCGGGGTGTTGAGCACGATCGCGTAGGCGTTGCTGTCGACGCCGATGCTCTCGCCGAGCTTGGCCGAGATGAGGCTGGCGATGAGCTTCGACAGGGTCTCGTTCACCTTCGTGCCGAAGCAGGCGTGGATTACGAGCAGCTTATCGCCTTTCTCGATGACGATCTCCCTGCCGTGGGGCATCCTGCCGCTCTCGTTCTGTCTCCTCGTGAATTCCTCTAGTTCCTTCTTCGCGTCGTCGGAGATTGGATACTTAGAGAGATTCTTCGCATCGCGCATGTCCCCGACCTCCTGCGCGACATCGAACGGGATTGGGATCTCCTCCCCGGTCCAGGACGGCGTCCCGGCCAGCTCCTTCACCTCTTCGACGAGCACCTCTTCGTCTTTGACCTCGACGACCTGCCAAGCCCTTCCCCTAGCGACGAAGGTCGAATACGGCTCGGTCGATGCCACGACGAAGCTCTCGTCCAGCGTGCCGATGATCCCCCTCGTAGAAATCTCCCTTATCTTGTAGGTCTTCTCATCGGGGATCATCGATATGTTGTCGTAGAAGTATCTCATTGTCCTGGAATTCTTTCTCAGTCGCGTCCCCTCGACGCTCATCATCCTCGTCTCGATAAGGGTGGAAATCGTTCGATCGAATTCCTCCTTCGTCAGCTCCGCAAAAGGATACGATTTTCTGATTATCGCGAACGCTTCGTTCTCATCCAGCTGCCCGGAGGTCATGCACATGGCGGCTAGCTGGTTGGCGAGGACCGAGAGCGGGTTCTTCCTGATCGCCATGTGCTCGAGCTCTCCCTTCATCGCCTTCCTGCAGATGACAGCGCTCTCGGCAATCTCTGAGAATTCCGTCGCGAGGATCCTGCCGACGGACTTCTTTCCTATCCTGTGCCCAGACCTTCCGACCCTCTGGATGATCCGGGTGACCTGCCTCGGCGAATTGAATTGGATCGTGAAATCCGCAGAGCCGATATCGATGCCGAGCTCGAGCGAGGAGGTGCAGATCAGCGCCTTCAGCTGCTCGCCCTTGAATTCCTCCTCCATCTTCACCCTGACTTCTTTGGATAAGGAGCCGTGGTGGACGCCGATCTTGAATCCCTCGTCCCAGATGTGATATCGGACGCCGAGGGCTTCTGCGGTGTCTCTCGTGTTGACAAAGAACAAGGTCGATCTGTGCTGCTCGACCAGCTCTCTTGCACGCCTCATGCACGCTATGTGCTTCTCGTCGGTGTGGAGAACTATCGCCTGCTGGCCGTCCTCCTTTCCTGGAATCGGGCTCTCAACGACGAGATCGATCTCCTTCGCCGTGCTCACCTTCACGATCTTGACTTCTCTGCCCACTCCGCCGAGAAATCTCGAAATGATCTCAGGATCCCCGACAGTCGCTGACAACCCGATCCTTTGGAATTCTCCCGCGCTCTTCACGAGCCTCTCCAGCCCCACGGCCAACTGCGCTCCGCGCTCGTCTTCCGCCAGCTCGTGAATCTCGTCGACGACGACCCATTTCACGTGCTTGAGATGAGTCCTCAGCCTCGACCCGAGGAACAGTATCTGGAAAGTCTCCGGCGTCGTGATCAGTATCTGCGGGGGCGATTTCGACTGCTTCATCCTCTCGGACTGCGACGTGTCGCCGTGCCTTACCCCGATCGATATGTCCAAGCGCTTCCCGAACTCGAGAAGCCTCTTCATCATGTCCCTGTTGAGCGCTCTCAGCGGAGTGATGTACAGGCATGCGATCCCCTTCGGTTTCTCCATTATTATCTTCTCGATGATCGGCAGCATCGCCGCCTCGGTCTTGCCTATCCCAGTCGGTGCGATGACGAGCGTGTGGCTGCCCTTGAGGATCTCAGGGATCGCGCTCTTCTGAATCTCCGTGGGCTCCTCTATGTTGAGGTCGCTGAGGAGCTTCAGCAGCTGCTCGTCCTTGACATGGAACTTCGACACGGGCAGGTCTAGCTCATATGTGCGATAAAAAGGGACATGGTGCCCCCATGAAATTGAATGAAAAGATGAAAGGGAAGGGGTTTGCTTTTCAGATCGTCTCAAAGCCAATCTACGGGAACAGGCCCCTGAGCTTGATCGCCTCAGCGACTCTGTTGACTGCAAGGCAGTAGGCGGCCTTCCTGTTGTTGACCTTGTACTTCTTGGCCATTCCCATGACGTTGTTGAACGCGCCGACCATGATGTTCGTCAGCTGCTTGTTGACGTCCTCTTCTGACCAGAAGTAGTTCTGAAGTCCCTGGACCCACTCGAAGTACGAGACGGTCACTCCGCCGGCGTTGGCGAGCACATCAGGACAGACGAACACTCCATTGTTGTAGAGAACCTCATCCGCATCGGGCGTCGTCGGGCCGTTCGCGCCTTCCGAGGTGATCTTGGCTTTGATCTTGTCGACGTTCTTCTTCGTGATCGCGTTCTCAAGCCCGCTGGGCGAGAGCACGTCGACCTTGAGTTCCAAGATTTCGTCGTTCGTAATGTTCTCGCAGCCCTTGAAGTCCTTGACCATCC
>Ga0315293_10001448_pt1 | contig 23032 bp, 22 predicted proteins | sample YL17G13_20_MG_FD_203071 | JGI IMG/M metagenome (GOLD analysis project Ga0315293, IMG submission 203071) | Sediment microbial communities from Yellowstone Lake, YNP, Wyoming, USA - YL17G13_20 | ecosystem: Environmental > Aquatic > Freshwater > Lake > Sediment | place: USA: Wyoming | collected...
AAAAGCTCTTCTAACTCTTGTTCTATGTCTTTTAATTCGACCTTTTCCTTGCCCGCCGGTTTAGCAACGGGTTCAGAAATTTTGGGGTACCCTTTGGGTACTTCTGTTTTTTCTGCTAGTGCAGACAGGTGTTCGGGCTCAAATTCCGGAACTGGTTTTGTTTTAGATGTTCCTCGGATTCTTCTCTCCTTTTTCAATTCGGCTGCTTTCTTTATTATAAGCATATGGCGGATAATTTTTCCATCTTTTTCGATGGTTTTTTTTAATGCGGCCATTTTTTCGGGCTCTAACTGGAATTCCAACACGCCAAAAAAACCCGAAGAAAATCCTTTTATTGGATAAGAAAGCATTTTAGCAATCGGATTTGAGCGCTTTAAAATTGTTCCTTCTTCCTTTTGAATAGCGGATTCTATTTCCTTTGCTTTGGCTCCCGCCTCTTCCGATGTGATTTCCGAAGAGATTATATATGCCAATTCGTATGTTTGCATTTGTTGTTATATTAAATTATGTTATAATACTATAATAATTTTCAATAAATTGCAAGCCCGGACACTATGAATTCGTCAATTTTCAAATCTTACGATATAAGGGGAATTTACCCCTCGGAGCTAAACGAAGAGGCTGCTTATTTGATTGGCCGCGCTTTTGCCGTAAAATCTAAGGCAAAAAATATTACAGTTGGCTCAGATATGCGGCTTTCCGGGACTAGCCTTAAAAAAGCGCTCATCCGCGGAATTACAGATGAGGGGGCGAACGTTAAAGATATTGGTTTGGTGCCCATAGACGCGGTTTATTTTTCAGTTGGAAAATTGGGCGACGAAGCTGGCATAATGATTACTGCCTCGCACAATCCGAAAGAATATAATGGTTTTAAAATGGTAATGAAAAACATGCAATGGCTGAGGGGTGTGGAATTATTAGAAGAAGTCAAAAATTTACCAGAAAAAGTTAGCGAAAAAAAAGGCGAGGTTGAAGAGGAAGATATTATTCCGCGCTACATTAATCATGTTCTAAGTTTTATTGATGTTGATAAAATTGAACCGTTTAAAGTTGTGGTTGATGCTGGAAATGGAATGGCTGGAAAAATTATGCCCATTTTAACCGAAGGCCTGCCATTGAATATAATTCCTTTAAATTTCAAATTAGACGGCAGTTTTCCGGCTCATCCGTCAAATCCTCTATTGCCTGAAAGCCAGAAAGAAATTTGCGAAACTGTTGTCAAAGAAAAAGCGGATTTCGGAATTATTATGGACGGCGACACAGACAGATTATTTTTTGTAGATGAAAAAGGAAGTTTTATTCCGGCTGACGTGACTTTGCTTTTGCTGGCAAAATTATTTTTAGAAAGAGAGCCTGGCGCGGGCATCGTCTACAACCTTCTTTGCTCAAAAATAGTGCTGGAAATGATTAAAAAGTGGGGCGGCAGGCCGTTGAGGTCAAAAGTAGGTTATATCAATGTTTCAACAGTGATGAGGGAGCAAAAAGGCGTTATGGGAGGAGAACTTTCCGCTCATTATTCTTTCCGCGACAATGCGTATGCTGATTCTGGGTTTATTGCTTTTGTAATTTTGCTTCAGTTGTTGTCAGGGGGCGACCAGCCGCTTTCAGAAATAGTAAAACCTTTTTATAAATATTTTAAATCAGCCGAAGATAATTTTGAGGTAAAGGATAAAGATGCCGTTATAAATAAAATTAAAGAAAAATATTCAGACGGAAAGCAAGATTTTTTAGACGGCATTACAGTAGAATATAAAGACTGGTGGTTTAATATGCGTCCGTCAAACACAGAACCATTATTGCGTCTAACCATCGAAGCTGACACGCGAGAGCTCCTAGCAGAAAAGCAAAAAGAACTCACGGCAGTTATCACAAAAAAATAGCTACCAAAAAATCGTCCCGGTTGGGACGATTTTTTGGTTGTTCTACTTTCTATTTTCTAACTCAGCCCCATTTTTTCGCGGACTTCCTGCATCGTTGTCTCTGCGATGATTTTTGCGCGCGAGGCGCCCTTGGTTAAAATATCTTTTACATAAACATCTCTTGTCTGCAGTTCTTTTTGTTTTCTGCGGAATGGCTCCAAATAATCAACTAAAACTTTTGCCAGAGATTTTTTGAAATCGCCATAACCTTTTCCTTTGAATTTTTTTTCAATTTCTTGAGTCGGTTTGTCGGTCAGCAAACTATAAATTGTTAAAAGGTTTGAAATGCCGGGTTTTTTTGTGACATTGTAAATTACTTCTTTTCCGGAATCAGTTTCCGCCGACATTATTTTTTTTGTAATTTCTTCCGGAGAATCAAACAGTGAAATGCACGATTGGGATGCCCCCTGGGCCACATCTGATTTTGACATTTTCTTTTTTGGGTCTGTTAAACTCATTATTTTTGCTCCTACTTTTGGCAAAATGCTTTCCGGTTCCGGGAAAACCTTACCGAATTTTTGGTTGAATTTTCTTGCAATGGTTCTGGCAAGCTCAACGTGCTGTTCCTGGTCTTTGCCGACCGGAACCGCTTGTCCTTTATACAAAAGAATGTCAGCTGCCATTAAAACAGGATAGTTAAAAAGCCCGGCATTTATATAATCTTTGTATTGTTTTGATTTTTCTTTAAATTGGGTCATTCTGGAAAGTTCTCCCATTGGAGTTATGGTTCCCAAAAGCCAAGCCAATTCAGCGTGCTCTTTTACTTCCGACTGCACAAAAATAATTGATTTTTCCGGATTTATTCCGGCTGCCAGATAAACCGCGGTTGTGTCTAAAATATTTTTTTGCAATTCTTTGGGCTCGTATGGAGTGGTTATTGCATGCAAATCAACTATGCAAAAAACGCATTCGTTTTTTTCCTGTAAAGCAATCCACTGCTTTATGGCTCCCAAATAATTTCCTATATGCAGACCGCCGGTGGGACGGATCCCTGAAAATATTCTCATATTTTTAAATTTATTCAATTATTTTAGCACTATTCCAAAAGATAGGGAAGTCTTGACACTGATTAAAATTGTGCTATAATAAACTATGTTCTTTCATAATCACAAGTTGAGCATAGAATATTGATCCAAACTAATTCTAATAGGAGAAACGCATGAATACTCGGATAGGGAAAGTGATCTCGATTGACAAAGAAAAGGGAACTGGGATCGTTAATCTTGATGGTGCGATATCCCTGTTCTATCTGCGGGCCAGCCTAGATCCCAGCGATATTACGGGGCTGTGTATCGGGCAACAAGTGGCTTGCGAGTAGAATAGTCGGTATGTTCAGAGATGGACTCTTTTGAAGAACTGCCAGGCTATTCAACAAGAAACAGATGGTATTGACAGTACCGTGTTGGGTGCCTATTACGAGGATGTTATTTTACGTGAAGCACGTAAAAATCACCCTAAGCGCCGTTGGCGAAACCCCACCAAAGGTGAATTGAATGAATTCCATCACACAGTTGCGGGGATTGTCAGTTGGTGCATAATGGGTAACAGAACCGACGCTCAAAAGGATCAAATTATAGAAGAAATTGCGGTCAGCAGGTTCTCAAGCGAACCTGAAACTAGCAAGGCCTGATAATATTTCTTCTCACTCGTTTCTCGCTTCGGCGAGGGCAACAAGCGAAAGCCGGTTGGGATTTCTCTACAAAAAGAGATTTCTCAACCGGCTTCTTTTTTTGAGCAAAACAGCGGAAGCCCGTCTTCCGCCCTTTTTTGTTGTATAATAGAAATATGCCTTATAGAAAAGAACAATTTGTGAATGACGGGATTTACCATGTCATTTTGCGCGGATTAGACGATAACCTGATTTTTAAAGATATAAACGATTATTACCGCGGCATTTTTTCTATTTACGAATTTAATAATGCAAAATCTATAGAAATTAGGAAGCGTCGCAAAGCTCGGCGTAAGGAGAAAAAGATAGAAAAGAGCGGAAGCCCGTCTTCCGCCCCTTTTGACAAAAGAGATAAATTAGTAGAAGTGCTTTGTTTTTGTTTTATGCCTAACCATATTCACTTATTAATAAAGCAATTGAAAGACGAAGGAATAATGAAATTTATGAGAAAGGCCGGCACTGGATACGCAAAATATTTCAATGGAAAATACAAAAGGAAGGGATATGTTTTTCAGAATAGGTTTCGTTCGGTTTGCGTCCGGGATGATAAACAACTGCAAACGGTTTTTAATTACATCCATTTGAATCCCGCATCTTTAATAGAGCCCGGATGGAAAGAGACTGGAATCAAAAATCAGACAGGAGTCATAGATTTTTTGAAGGATTATAAATGGTCAAGCTATAAAGATTATATTGGAGAAAATAATTTCCCATCTGTGACAGAAAGAAATCTTATATCGGAATTTCTGGGAGGTTTTGGTGGCTGTAGTCTATCTTTGAAGAACTGGATAGAATACAAAAAAGCCCCTGATGAAAACCAAGAGCTTTTATTGGAAAGTTGACAAAAGGGGCGGAAGACGGGCTTCCGCTCTTTTCTCAAACTTCAATTACGACGGGGAGAATCATTGGTCTTCGCGAGGTTTTTGTGGCCAAGAAGTCGCCGATTTTGTTGCGGATTTCGTCTTTAACATAAGTCCAGTTTACCGGCCCTCCGTGGCCGGCTGATTTATCTACAATTTCAATTACTTTTTTGCGGGTTTGTGAAAGTAAATCTTTTGATTCTCTTAAGTAAACAAATCCGCGGGATATAATATCCGGAGAGCCCCTAACTTGGCCGGTTCGCTTGTCTATTACGGCAACGATTACAAACATTCCGTCTTCTGCCAGCATCTGGCGGTCTCTCAAAACAATTTCTCCGACATCCCCCACGCCCAATCCGTCAACAAAAACATAGTTTGTCGGCGCTTTTTCTTTCAGTATTTCAGCCGTGCCCTGCCCTGAGGGGTACCCTCTGGGTCCCGAATGGGCAAACTTTATAATAGACCCGTTGTCCGGCACGAATATCTTATCTTTTCTAAACCCTATTCCGCGCGCAATTTTTGCAGCTTCTTTCAGCATATAGTGGTTGGCATAAACAGGAATAAAGTAATCAGGCTTAATCTCTCTTAACATTTCTTTTATTCCGTCTACATTGCTGTGGCCTGAAATGTGCACATCAATAATATCGGAATGATAAACATTGTCGGACTGGCGGTAAAGATTGTCTTTTACCCGCTGGACTGTGCGTTCGTTGCCGGGAATTACAGATGAAGAAAAAATAACCGTGTCTTCCTTTTTAATTTTAACAAAGCGATGGTTTCCTGCAACAATCCTTGAAAGAGCCGCCATTTCCTCGCCTTGGCCGCCGGTGCAAATTATAATGACTTTGTTGTCGGGGTAAGTGTGAGCTTTATCTGTTGTAATTATAACTCCTTTCGGAATTTTTATGTAACCTAACTTTGTTGCCAGCTCAATGTTTAATTTCATTGAAAATCCATCAAGCGCAACTTTTTTATTATTTTGCGCGGCAAATTCCAATATCTGTCTTATCCTCTGAATCTGCGAAGAAAAAGTTGTAATAATAGTTCTGCCGGAAGCCTTGGTTATCAGCATATACAGATTTTTCAACATTTCTTCCTCGGTAACTTGCTCTTTTGTGACTGTGGCTCCCAAAGATTCCAACATTAAAATTGTTGGCCTTTTTAAATTTGCCAAATGGCCATAATCAATGGCTTTTCCGTTAACCGGGCTTTTTTCTATTGTCCAGTCGCCTGGGTGCAAAACTGTCGCAACCGGAGTTTCTAAAATTATTCCCATTGCATCCATAACGCTGTGGTCAATTGCAAAGAAGCTTAGCGTGAAGGCCCCCAGTTTTATTTTTTCATGTATATCTTTTACATAAAGAGCGTTTAATTTTTTTGAAGCTCCGCGATATGTGTCTTCAACTCTGTGTTTTACCATTTCCAAAGTCAAAGGCCTCCCAATTATTTGCGGGTTGCCTAATTTGTTAAGCAAAATGGCGGCAGCTCCAATGTGGTCTAAGTGGCCATGAGAGAATACAACTGCGCGGATGTTTTTTTCCCTGCCCTTCAGATATTCTACATTTGGAATTACATAATCAATTCCCGGCATATCTTCTTCCGGAAACTGCAGTCCCATGTCTAAAATTACAATATCCTGTCCATACTCAAAACAGGTCATATTTCTTCCAACCTCTTCGCATCCTCCCAGAGGAATTATTTTTAAATTAGCTTGCCCTGAACCTGTTGAAGGGTTTTCCTGGCGCCACGATTTTTGCGGCGCAGGATTAACTTCGTGCCAAGGTTTTTGCGAGGCATTTGGCGATCTGCCGGCAGAGGCCGGTCTTTTTTGTGTAAACATTTTTATTAGTTTATATTAATTATTTTTTTTAGTGCCCGAGGAGGGACTTGAACCCTCAAGCCTTGCGGCATACGCTCCTGAAGCGTACGCGTTTGCCAATTTCGCCACCCGGGCTTTTTTATTTCAGGAAACTTAAATCTTGAGGAATTGATTTTAGAGGTTCTTTAAAACGCAGTTCTGGAACTGATTTATAGTTTTCATTTTTAATCCAACTTGCCTGTCCTGAACCGGGCTGAAGGATATAAAAATAACAGGCGCCTTCCAGTTTTTTAATTAATTCATAATTATTTTTACAATCAACTGCAGTCCAGTCGGTTGTTTTTAAATCAACATCTGATGAGGGATTAATAGTTACGTGTCCGTATCCCGCGGGGATTATTGCCGTCTGTCCTTTAGTTGCCTTAATTGCAAAAACATCCTGGACAACATCGTTTTTTGTTTTTTGCATCAGAAAAATCGCTTCACCGTCTAAAACAGTATAGGTTTCTGCGTGGTTTCCGTTATGGTCGTGCCCATAAGTTTTGTTAAACTCTTTGCCGAGCATTTTTGCCAAGGTAATTGTTATGCTACTTTTTAATCCATCCCTTTCTTCAACTTTTCTGTACATGTAATACAAATCCATATCGGGAGAATTTTTTGCGAAATCTTTGTCATATAGAACCTCGCGCATATCGTCTAAATGGCGGACATCGGGGGTCAATTTTGTTAAGTCTATTTCCATATTCTTCTTGTATTTATATACCAATTGGCGATATTGGTGAAGCGTTTTGCCGGGTCAACAATTTTTATTGTATCAATTCCTTTTACTTTTCCGGATACCCAGTAAATATAATCAGGATTGTATAAGAATAGGGCAGGAGCGTCTGAAAGAATTATATCTTGCAAGTTTTCGTATTTTTGAGACTTGGTAGAGTCATCTAAAGCTTCTCGGGCATCTTTTAATAACTGGTCGGTTTTTTTATTTTGATATCCTGAGAGATTTAATCCCGGGTCGTTTATTTGCGTTGAATGCCAGAACGGATATAAATCCGGCAGGCTTCCCAGCGCCTGGCCGTAAAGCAAGGCATCATAATCTCTGTTTTTAATGATATCTTTTAATTCTGAAAGTTCAACGGTTTTTATTTGAACCGATGCCCCGACTTTCTGCCAATAATCTTTCAAAAGGTTAGCGGTCATAACCAGTTGAGGCTGATTTATCGTGGTTAAAGTAAATTGTAAGGGCAAAGAATTATTTTGCGGGGTAAGGCACAACTCATTAAGTTTTTTGCGGGTTCCCGGACCAACTTCGCCGGTAGGTGTTGTATCCGGCAGATATTTTTTTTGGAATGCGGTAACCGCATCGCCGGTTCCTTTGCCGTATTTTCCGCCGGTTTCACCTTGCAAAAGAGTTTTAAAATTATTATCCAATCTTGATAAACATCCCTGAAGCTCCGTCACCTCGTTTCCGTTAGATCCTATTTTTAGATAGCTTTTGAATTGAAACGCGGGCGTTTTTGTATCCGGCTTAACTCTTTGATTACTCCCCGCATCTTTGTATCCTGATTTATCTAATAATTTATTTGCGGTGCCCATATCAAAATCGTAATTTATTGTCGGGTTTGCATAACCGAAATATTCGGGCAAAATAGGGGAATTAACAAGAGAAATTTTTTCTTTGAATGAATCGCCTATTTTTTGCAAGAGCTCTTGCTTATTAACAGAATAATTAAGAGCCTGCGTTATATTATTGTCAGCTAAAATTTTGGAAGGGGCGCCTCCTGGGCCATTATTGAAAAATACGGCGAAATATCTTGGCAGGGAGAAAGAATAGACGCCGAATTTTTCGTTTGCGCTCCATCCTTGGCGCACCTGTTTTTCTATCGAGGCCTCGTTATCGTTGAGCGCCGAAACGGAAAACCCGTCGATTGTTTTTTGGTTTGCGGCGCTTATCAGCTCATTTTTATTGGCAAAAAACTTAAAATAAATTTTTGATATGTAGGGCAGTTTGTCGTAATATTTGGGGTTTGCCGACAAGGTTAAGCTTTTTATAAAATTGTTGTTGTTTTCCTGTATATCAGAAAGAGTATAAAAACCGGAGCCGATAGGCTGTAAATTATAAGCGGACAGAGCAAAGTTTTCCGGCAAGACGTTTTTCCAGATGTGCTGGGGAATAATTTTTACAGCGCAATTTTCCAGAAAAGAGTTATAAGGCGCGCCAAGAGAGAAAGAGAAAGAGTTGTCTGATATTTTTTCAACGTCAACGCCCAGCCAGTTCGCCCTTAATGGACTTTTATAATCTGAGTTTTGTATTATTTTTATCGTATAAATAACATCATCAGCTGTTAGCGGCATGCCGTCCTGCCAATAAAGATTATCTTTTAATTGAAATGTGTAAGTTTTTCCGTCTTCTGAAATTTGATAACTTTTTGCCAGGTCATTAATTATTTTTCCATCTTTGTCATAAGTCATTAATCCGGAATAAATCAGGTCAATTAATGTTCTGTCAACGTCATTCGTTTCCCCGTAAATGGGATTTATAAATCTTGGCTGGCCCACGACTCCCTCTATATATGTTCCGCTATATGCGGGAGATAATTTCGTGTTGTTTATATAAAGATTAACCGCAAGATATATTGCAGATAAAAGAAATAAAGAAACAAAAATTAAAAAAAAGATTCTTTCAGCTCCTTTTAATACTTTAAAAAGTTGTTTCCACTGAGAAAATTTAGGAAACTTTTCCATTAGTTATAAGCAGATTTATTGTATCAATACGTTTAATACGCCCAAAACCAGGAAAACGGTTGCCGTCGCAATTGTTGCGTAGTGTATTTTTTTTTGCGCTCCGCGCTTAGTAGAATAAACTTCTCCTCCTCCGCCGAATCCGGCGCCCAGAGCCGCCCCTCTTTGCTGTATGGAGATAAGGATAATTATAATTACAGATACCGCGATTTGCGCATAGAATAGTATGGTGTTCATATTTTATTCGTTATCTTTATTTACTAAAAAAGATTTAACAATTATATTAAGTCCTAAGATTATCAGCACGGTATATAGCAAGGGTAAAAAGAGGGGGACAGAGAGCTCGTCAAACATCAAATCTAAAAGCCAGATTAAAGCCATATCTATCGCTATTGTAAAAAGTCCGAGGGTAAGTATTTCTAATGGCAGCGCCAAAAGTTTCAGCAGGGGTTTTAAAAAATAATTCAGCAAACCCAAAACAATTCCTAAAACCAAAAAAATTTCCCATTGCTGCGTCAAAGAAAAACCGAAAAAACTTGATGTCGGGTAGGCTATAACCGCAACTCCCGGCACAAACATAGTCGCCAGCCATAGCCCGGCTACAGCGGCGATAATCTGAGAGAGTAATTTCCTCATCTTTTATATATTAGCATGTTTTTTACCGAAATACAATAATTATCGTAATAAAGATTTTTTTCTCAATTTTTTGTGGTAGGCGATGGCGAATCTGTGCGCTTCGTCGTCGAGCTGTTTTATTAAATTATAAACTTCCCGCGGGAGGTTTTTTAATGGAATCGGGTCTTTTTTATTTTCAATAAACAGTTCTTTCCGGCCTTTCGCAATAGAAACCACTTTTATATTCTTTAAACCTTGCATTATAATATGCGATGGGGTTTTATAACGTAAGCTTTTTAGGGTTTCGGTCTTAACTTTTATGGCGGCGTTTAACTGCGCTTTTCCGCCGTCAATAAGCATTATTTCCGGATACTGCCACTCTTTATGCGACAATCTTCTTTCAATAATTTCTTTCAGCATAGCGATATCGTTTGGCTTGTCCTCCGTTTGTATTTTAAATTTCTTGTACTGGCTTTTGTCAAAAACCCAGCCCGAGGCTGGTCCGCCTTGGGCGGAAACCATTGAGCCGGTTGCGAATTTTCCTTGTATATTTGAAATGTCGTAGCATTCTATTCTCTGTATAGATTGCTTCGTCGCTGTGGCTCCTCGCAATGACGGCCACAAAAGTTCACGCAAAGATTTTGTTAAGTCCGACTTAACAAAATCTTTTGATTCAATTACATGGGTATGCGACATTACCTGCTGTAAATTATAAATTCTGTCGCGGATTTTTCCGGCTTCTTCAAATTTGCTTTCTTTTGAAAGTTGTTTCATCTCTCGCTTTAGGGCGTTTAGCGCGGTGTTTCGTTTTCCCTGCAAAATTAAAATCAGTTTTTTAATATTTTTTTTATATTCCCTCAAATCAGGATTCGGCCCCGGGCAAAGTCCTAAATGGCAGTATGTGCATTTTAGTTTCGGGTGCCTCGCCCGTAGGCTGTATCCTCGGGCTACGGCCGAGGGTTTCGCCGAAGTGTAGTAGGGGAATGCGCGCCTTAAAAATCTCAAGGTTTTTTTAAGAGCAGTTCCCTCCACAAACGGGCCAATAAAAGTAGCGGAAGACGGGCTTCCGCTACTTTTTGGTTGGTGGGTAATGAAAACGTATGGTACGCCATTTTCATTTTGCGCGATTGCGACATAAAAATAATTTTTGTCGTCGCGCCAAACAACATTGTATTTTGGTTGGTATCTTTTTATCAAGTTTGCCTCTAAAATTAACGCTTCAATTTCTGAATTGGTCTCAAAATATCCAACTTGCCCGCCGAAGCCTTGGCGAAGGAGGGTTTTTTCCCACCAACTATTTCCATTAAAATGATTTTTTACCCTATTTTGTATATTTATCGCCTTGCCGATGTAAATTAAATTTCCACCATCTTTAAATGCGTAAACTCCGCTTGCCTTGGGCAAGTCGTTTATCTTTGATTTTTGCAGGAATTTAAAACCTTCCATAAGCTTATTTAAAACCAAACTGCTCCATTTTTCAATAGGGTGTTTCTCTCTCGATTATTTTAATAGTATAATAAATAAAATATTGCCAGCGTGGCGATATTCCCGCCCTTTGAAAATTTTTTGAGGAGATCAGAGATGAAAACGATTTATTTCCGGTTGTTTGCGATTATTGTTGCGGTGATTTTTTTTGCAACACCTTTTTGTGTGGCACAGGTTCAGTATGTTGTCACTGACCTGGGTACATTAGGCGGGACGAGCAGCTCCGCTTACGGCATCAACAATAGTGGGCAGGTTGTTGGAGGGGCTACTACGAGTAGCAGCGACACATACTACCCATACCACGCTTTTTTGTGGCAGAACGGTAGCGGGATGCAGGATCTTGGTGCACTTGGCGGATCGTTTAGTTCTAGTTGTGCTTACGGCATCAACGACCGCGGCGAAGTCGTCGGTTCCGGATTCTTCAGCACTTCTCACGCCTTTCTTTACAGCGGGGGCGTCATGAGCGACCTGAACACACTCTTCACGGTGGGATCGGGGAGCTCCGCTTACGGCATCAACAAGTTCGGCGAAGTCGTCGGTCGCTCCTACTTGTGGACGGGCAACAACTGTTATTCTCAAGCCTTTCTTTACAGCGGGGGGGTCATTGAAAGGTGGAATAAGTATCTCTACACTGGCTTCTATAATGAAAGTAAGGCCCATGGTATCAACGACCGTGGCGAAGTTGTGGGTTGTTTGCCCACAACGTATACTTATCTCGCCGTTCTCTGCTCTGGGGGCGTGATGAGTTGCATCGGACAGGGTGTGGCTTACGGCATCAACAATAGTGGGCAGGTCGTTGGGACCACCGGCACCAGTGGCCACGCCTTTCTTTACAGCGGGAACGGTCCAATGCAGGATCTTGGCACATTGGGCGGAGTGTACATGTATAGTTCTGCTTCTGGCATTAACAACAGTGGGCAGGTCGTTGGGTATGCCTATACCAGTGGCGATACCAAGCGTGCCTTCTTATACAGCGGCAGCGGCCCGATGCAGGACCTTAACACTTTGATTGCACCATCTTCTGGTTGGACACTCGGCACAGCAAATGCCATCAACGACAGGGGCCAGATTGTTGGTGCTGGAAAGAACCCCGCCGGAAAGACGCATGCCTTTCTTCTGACACCTGTAGGAAAATGCCAGGCATATCAAGTTCAGGCACCTATGTGCACGCCGATTCAACGGCTTGCAAAGTGGGACGGCATAAATTGGGTGCCGGTAATGCCCGGTGACCTTAGTAGTGGCAACATTCACGTGTTGGTCCACGGCTGGGGACCTGGTTTGAGAACTTTTGCCGATGATGGCGGAAAAATCTGGAACGCTAATGACCCAAAAACAGGCAACGATACAAATAAGGATCTTGCCGGAATACTGAAAAATTCCGCGATTGCAATTAAATCCGTTGCTCCGGGAGACATCGTAGTCGCATTCAACTGGCTCGATATGTCAGCTACGGTTAGGAGTTCATCTGACCCGCTTTCGCTTACTGAAGCGCGACAATCGCGGTTAAAAACTGACGAAGCGACTGGTGATTTGGTGAATGCACTTAAATCTGCTGGTATTTCTGCAGGAGTATTCAATGGAAAACTGCAGATTATTGGAATTAGCCATGGGGCGCGCGTGTCGGCATTGGCAACTGAAAACTTGTATAAGAACGGCAAATCCGGCTCGATAATAGTGGATCAACTTACGTTAGCAGATTCTCCAGAAGGTGTTACGGGTATAGTCGGCGCAAATAACCAACTGGCCGATGTTTTGGGCGGAATTAAGGTTGGACGCGACGCATCGTCAACATTCGTTGACAACTACTATTCGCATTTTGGGGAAAGTTACTTCACAGATGATGATGATGTTGTTAATGTGCGACTCAACCCAAAGCCATCCCTGTCCATAGGGGATAAGCACATCTATCCCATTAACTGGTATGAGGGTGCGAGTAAAAATACAACTACCCTCGGACTTGCTTGGTCGCCACTTGAAGGCGATATTTACAAGAATTTGTCCTCAAATTATGAACAGGACTGGCAAAATCCTGACGGAAGTTTTGATGATTCGCGGGAATATACCTTGAGGGATAAGGACGCTGGCTTAAGTCCGGTTGAAAAATGGTTGCATTTGGATATGTCCACATTGCTAACCCAGGGTTTGGTCACTGCAATACCAAGTGGCATGCATTTAACTGAGCACAGCCCGGCATATTGGCATAGCAGTTTTGTAAAGAGTATCGACGACATGGCAATAGAATTTACTTATCAGTTTTTAAATGCCGGAGATGGCGATCAGTTGACTGTGTGGATTGACGACCAAATGAGATTTGTAATAACCGGCAGTTTGGCGGGCATAGATGCTTATACAACAGACATTGATATCAGCGACCTTGGCGCAGGTTACCACATTCTTAGCGTGGCGCTTAATAATTACGGCGACATCAACGCAAGCGTGGATGTCACAAATTTCACAATGGTTTCTGTTCCCGAGCCATCGTCTTTGTTGCTCCTCTGTGTAATCGTAATGACCGTACTATCTCGCCGAAAATCAGTGCGCGCATAATTTGTTCTTTTGGTCTCTTAAATGAGACATAACCTCTTGCAATGTTTTGTGAGGGGTTTTTTATTGGTAGCTTGTCCTGATTTAAGCAGAAGAGTATAATAAAATAATTATTAACAAATTAAAATATGAAATATTATTCAAAATTAACATTTTTATTTTTGATAATTATTAATACTACAGCAACGTTATTGGCTTTGTTGAGCTTGGCCTGGTCTTATAGCTGGGTTGGATCGTGGAATTTATTAATGTTTAATAGTGAAGGATTACTTTTCAATCTATTCGCATATATAATTCCACTGCCCTTTTTGATTCTTTCGACTTTTATAATTCTATTGCAACAAAAAGGATATAAACACTTCGGTTATTTAATGATTGTTTTAGCGGCTATATCTTCTTGGTATTTTATTTATATGCAAACTACATGGAGTTTTTGGTCAAAAATTGTAGATTTTTTATCTGAAACACCACTTGTAGTTGTTGTTTTTGAATTGATATTTTTAGTGGTTGCACTCATTCCTTTTTATGTTTTGGTAAGGCTTGTGGGAGAGGATTTGTCTAAAAAGCATTAATCAGTACTTACATTTGTAAGTACATGTGTAATGAGAAAATTAAAAGAAAAAAATATCAGAAAATTAACAAAAGTCAGCAAATCAAGTATGTCTGTTACTATTCCGATTGAGATTATAAATAGGCTGGGCTGGAAAGAGCACCAGAAAGTGGTTGTAAACTTGAAAGGGAAAAAGATTATCATTGAAGACTGGAAAAAATAGAAAAAACTGAACCGCCGCTATCGTAGCGGTTTTTGGTTGCCTGCGGGTGGGGCTCTTGAAGGAAGAAAAATAATATTGTATAATAACCCACTAATCTTTTTCTATGCAAAACGAATATATCAAAATTCGCGGGGCGAGAGTTCATAATTTAAAAAATATTGACCTTGATTTGCCGAAAAATAAGCTGATTGTAATCACCGGGCTTTCGGGTTCGGGAAAATCATCTTTGGCTTTTGATACTTTATATGCAGAAGGGCAACGCAGATATGTGGAATCTTTGTCGGCTTATGCCAGGCAGTTTTTGGGAGTTATGGATAAGCCGGATGTTGATAAAATTGAAGGAATTTCGCCGGCAATTTCCATTGACCAGAGAAAATCAACTCATAATCCAAGGTCAACCGTGGGAACAATAACGGAAATTTATGATTATCTGCGGCTTTTGTATGCAAGAATCGGAAAACCGCACTGTCCAAATTGCGGAAAATTAATTTCGCGACAGACAATTGACCAGATTGTTGAGCAAATACTGAAATTAAAAAGAAATTCGGAAATTACGATATTGGGACCGGTAATTCGCAGCAAAAAAGGCGAGCACCGCGGAGTTTTAGAAGAAATCCAAAGAGGAGGATTTGTAAGAGTTAGAATTGATGGCGTGATTTATCAGGTTGAGGAGTCGGTTGATAAGCCAATAGATAAACAAAAAAAGCACGACATAGAAGTTGTTGTTGACCGATTAGTTTTAGATAAAGAGCTTGATAGGTCGCGTTTAGTTGATTCTTTGGAAATTGCGTTGAGGTTGGGCAAGGGAATTGTGATTATTGGGAGAAAAGAAAAAGAAGGAGATTTAATATTTTCAGAGCATTTTGCGTGTGAAGAATGCGGGATTTCTTTGCCCGAGCTTGAGCCTCGGTTATTTTCTTTTAACAATCCTTATGGCGCTTGTCCGGAATGCACGGGGCTCGGAGAAAAACTGGAAGTTGACCCGGAGCTGGTGATTCCAAACAAAAGACTGACAATTGCCGAGGGCGCAATTTGGCCGTGGTCTCGCGCCTCGCATAAAGTTGGCAGGCAGGGATATTATTATTCAATTCTTTCGGGACTGGCAATAAAGTATAATTTTTCTTTAGATGAAGAGGTAAAAGATTTGCCTAAAAAAATTATTGATATTATTTTAAACGGGGATGGCCTCGCCCGTGGACGGGCTACGGCCGAGGGAGAATTTCAGGGAGTAATTCCAAATTTGGAAAGAAGATATCACGAAACAGATTCTGACTGGACCCGTCAGGAAATTGAACAGTATATGGTGGTAAAAATCTGTCCGAAATGCCAAGGGAAAAGATTAAAGCCGGAAGTTTTAGCTGTAACAGTCGGGGATTTATCAATTGATAAAATTGTTGATATGCCGACAGATAAGGTGAAAGAATTTTTCGAGAAGTTGCCGAGCAAATTAACCGTTGGCGAAATAAAAGTAAGCACAGGGATTTTAAAAGAAATAATTGACCGCACGCAATTTTTAAATGATGTCGGGCTTTCTTATTTAACTTTGTCCAGAAAAGCCGGAACATTGGCCGGCGGAGAAGAGCAGAGAATAAGATTGGCGACCCAAATCGGTTCAAAATTGTCCGGAGTTTTATATATTTTAGACGAGCCGTCAATTGGTTTGCACCCCAGAGACCAGCACAAACTAATTGATACTTTAATTAAATTAAAAGAGTTGGGAAATACGGTTGTTGTTGTTGAGCACGACCCGCAAACAATGCGGGCATCAGACTGGATTGTTGATATCGGGCCTGGCGCAGGAAAACACGGAGGAAAAGTTGTTTTTGAAGGGACATATAAAGAAATATTAAAATCGCCCTGTCTTACTGGGAAATATCTATCAGGAAAATTAAAAGTCATGATTGATAGGAAAAAAAATAACCCTGTCATACGACAGGGCGCCCGGTCGAATGACCGGGCGAAGTATCTTGAAATAAAGGGAGCGGAAGAACATAATTTAAAAAATATTGATGTTAAAATCCCGCTGGGAAAATTTGTCTGCGTTACGGGGGTTTCCGGCTCGGGAAAATCTTCTTTAGTAAATGATATTTTGGCAAGAGCCTTGTTGAAAAAATTTTACAGGGCAAAAGACGAGCCGGGAAAACACAAAGAAATTTTGGGAACTGAAAATGTAAACAAGGTTGTGCTGGTTGACCAGTCGCCGATTGGCAGAACTCCAAGGTCAAATCCGGCAACATATACCGGCGCATTTTCGCATATAAGAGACATTTTTACAAAAACAAAAGAAGCAAGAGTGCGCGGATATTCTGCGGGCAGATTCAGCTTTAACGTAAAGGGCGGAAGGTGCGAGGCATGCGAGGGACAGGGCCAGAAAAAAGTAGAAATGTATTTTTTGCCTGATATTTATGTTGAGTGCGAAGAGTGCCACGGAAAAAGATACAGCAAAGAAGTTTTGGAAATTACTTACAAAGATAAAAATATCGCGGAGGTTTTGGAAATGATGGTTGAAGAAGCATTGGAGTTTTTTAAAAATATTCCAGGGCTTTTTGAAAAATTGAAAACCTTAAAAGAAGTCGGTCTTTCGTATGTTGAGCTTGGGCAGGCGGCAACATCATTATCCGGTGGAGAAGCCCAAAGGGTAAAACTGGCAACGGAGCTTTCCAGAAAGGGAACCGGCAGAACTTTGTATATTTTAGATGAGCCGACAACGGGCCTTCATTTTGACGACATTAAAAAATTGATTTCTGTTCTGGGCGGGCTGGTTGACAAGGGCAATACGGTTTTGGTTATTGAGCACAATATAGATTTAATTAAAAACGCCGATTGGATTATTGATTTAGGGCCAGAGGGAGGCGACAAGGGTGGCAAGATCATAGCAGAGGGAATTCCAACAGATATCGCGAAAGTTAAAAAATCTTACACCGGCCAATATCTTAAATAGATTATTGACTTTTTATTTTTTTGAGAATAGGATGTCTATATAACTAACTAATAAATAAAAACTATGAACATCAAACCATTGGGAGACCATATTTTAATAGAGCCGGTTAAAGAAGACGAAAAAACCAAGGGAGGAATTTTTTTGCCTGATACGGCCTCAAAAGAAAAATCAGAGGAGGGCAAGGTTATTGCTACGGGACCGGGTAAAATGACGGATGACGGAAAAATAATTCCGATGTCAGTAAAGCCCGGAGACAAAGTTTTATTTATCCCGCCAGAAACGGGATCCCGCTTTGGCGGGACAAAATACGGGCCGAATGAAATAAAAGTTGAAGGTAAAGAATATTTAATAGCTTCGGAAGGCGACATATTAGCAATAGTAGAATAATAAATTACCAATTTACGAATATCTACTAATATACGAATAAGATATTAGTATATTCGTAATGATTAGTAAATTAGTAATAATATGGCAAAACAAATAAAATTCGGCGAGGATGCTCGCAAAATATTAAAAAACGGCCTAGATAAAGTGGCCAACGCCGTAAAAGTAACTCTTGGCCCCAAAGGCAGAAATGTTGTTTTGGGTTCCGGTTATGGGAGCCCGACAATTACAAACGACGGCGTGACAATTGCAAAAGAAATTGAATTGGAAGACAACACTGAAAACATCGGAGCAGAAATTATAAAAGAAGTTGCTTCAAAAACAAATGATATTGCAGGCGATGGCACTACTTCAGCTGTTTTACTCTGCCAGGCAATTGCCACAGAAGGGTTGAAAAATGTTGCCGCCGGAGCAAATCCATTGGCATTGAGAAAAGGAATTATAAAAGCAAAAGATGCGGTAGTACAAGCATTGAAAGAAATGTCAAAACCAATCGGCAATAAAGAGGAAACTTCGCAAGTCGCCACAATTGCAGCGCAGGACAAAGAAATGGGGGATTTGATTGCCGAAGTTATGGAAGAAGTTGGCAAAGACGGAGTAATTACAACCGAGGAGTCAAAAACATTTGGATTATCAAAAGAAATTGTGAAAGGTTTGCAGTTTGACAGGGGATATGTTTCAGGATATATGGTTTCCAATGCCGAAAAAATGGAAGCCAGTTTAGAAGAGCCGTATATTTTAATCACAGACAGAAAAATAAGCTCATTGCCGGAAATTTTGCCTTTGCTGGAAAAACTGGTGAAAGCCGGCAAAAAAGAATTGGTTATTATTGCAGATGATGTTGACGGAGACGCCTTAACAACTTTGATTGTAAATAAAATCAGAGGGATTTTTAACGCTCTGGCGGTTAAATCTCCGGGATTTGGCGACAGAAAAAAAGAAATGCTGGAAGACATTGCCATTGTAACCGGAGCAGAAGTTATTTCTGAAGAAAAAGGAATGAAATTGGAAAATGTTGAAATAGAAATGCTTGGACAAGCGAGACGGGTAATTTCAACAAAAGAAAACACAACAATTGTCGAGGGCAAAGGCGAAAAATCAGATATTGAAGCAAGAATTGGCGCCATCAAAAAAGAAATAAGTTCTGCTACATCGGATTTTGACAAGGAAAAATTGCAGGAAAGATTGGCAAAGTTATCCGGAGGAGTGGGAGTTATAAAAGTTGGAGCTGCAACAGAAGTTGAGCAAAAAGCAAAACAGCATAAATTGGAAGATGCTTTACACGCAACCAGAGCCGCAGTTGAAGAGGGAATTGTGCCCGGAGGAGGAGTTGCTTTATTGAGAACTTTGCCTGCGTTAGAAAAAATGCAATTGGAAGGCGACGAAAAAACCGGATTAAATATTTTAAAACGCGCCATTGAAGAGCCAATAAGGCAAATTTCTGAAAATGCAGGCGTTGATGGAGCGGTTGTTGTCCAGAAAGTGAAAGAAAGCACAGATGATTTTGGGTTTAACGCGCAAACAATGGTTTATGAGAACTTAATAAAAGCAGGAGTTGTTGACCCAACAAAAGTTGTCAGAACAGCTTTGGAAAACGCAGTGTCGGCAGCATCAATGCTTTTAACAACCGAAGCTGTTGTTTCCGAATTGCCAAAAAAAAATGAATCTCAAGGCCCGATGGCAAACCCAATGATGGGTGGAGATTACTAATAAATATTAAATTGACAGAAACTCTTCTTGATTATAGAAGGGTTTTTTGTTATTATTATAATATGAATTGTCCCAATGATAATGAACAATTAGAAAAGATTTTATTTCATTTAGTGGAAGTTGATTACTGCCCGAAGTGTTTGGGCATGTGGTTTGATAAGGATGAGTTAAGAAGGGCAAAAGATACCAGAGACGAGCGATTAAACTGGCTGGATGTTGATTTGTGGAGGGATAAAGGAAAATTCCGTGTTTCGCGCGGGGATAAGCATTGTCCTGTTTGTCGGGCTGGTTTAACGGAAATTAAATATGATGGCTCTAAGACAAAAGTTGATTTTTGTAAAATGTGCGGGGGAATTTGGTTAGATAGGGGAGAATTTAAGCAGATTATAAATTATCTAAAAAATAAATCAGATTACGAAATTTTACACCACTACACAAAAAACCTCGTAGTGCAATTATGGGAAGTTTTTTCCGGTCCGGAAAAATTCCGCTCAGAGCTCGAAGACTTTTTGATGCTAATAAAATTATTTAACTACAAATTTATCACCCAGCACCCTCTTTTAGATGGGTTGGTTGATAGTTTGCCAAAATAACATGGGCGTAATTTCGTGGATAATATTAATCGTTGTAGTTGTTGCTATCCTTTGGATAATAATGGTTTTCAACGGATTGGTGACATTAAAAAACAGAGCAAAAGAAGCTTGGGCAGATATTGATGTCCAATTGAAAAGAAGATATGATTTGATTCCGAATTTAGTGGAGACAGTCAAAGGATACGCGGCGCACGAAAGGGAATTATTTGAGAAGGTGACCCAAGCCAGAGCATCTGCTATGAGCGCTACCGGGCTCAAGGACAAAGCAGAGGCAGAAAACGCGCTTTCCGGCACCCTGAAAAGTTTGTTCGCCGTAGCCGAAAATTACCCTGATTTAAAGGCCTCTGCGAACTTTTTGGCTTTGCAAAATGAACTTACAGATACCGAAGACAAAATCCAGGCGGCTCGCAGATTTTACAACACAAATGTTAGGGATTTGAGCATTCAAATAGAAAGCTTCCCGGCAAATTTAATCGCAGGTTCATTTGGATTTAAACAAATGGAATTATTTCAAACAGCAAATGAAGTCGAGCGCGAACCAGTTACAGTTAAGTTCTAATAATTAATTATGGCTTCGATTTATACAGAAGCAGATTCTAATACAAGAAAAACCTGGTTTCTTATAACTGGGTTTTTGGTCTTTATCATAGCCATAGGCTGGCTTTTCAGTTATTTGTTAAACAGCGACTCAATTTTATATTTTGCAGTATTTTTGAGCGTTTTTATGTCTTTCGGAAGTTATTGGTATTCTGATAAAATTGTTTTGGCAATGTATAAAGCAGTTCCCATAGAACACAATCAAAATCCGGAACTCTACCACGTTGTTGAGAACCTTTGCATAACTGCCGGTCTGCCTGTTCCTAAAATTTATATAATTCCAGAAATGCAGCCGAATGCTTTTGCCACCGGCCGCGATAAGAATCATGCAGTGGTTTGTGTAACGCAAGGGCTTTTAAATCGGCTGGACAAATCAGAACTGCAGGGAGTTTTGGCTCACGAATTGTCACACATTGGAAATAAAGATATGCTTTTATCTACAGTCGTTGCGGTTTTAGCAGGAGTTGTGGCTATGCTCGCCAATATGTTTATGAGAGTTAGCTTTTGGGGTGGTGGGAGACGCAGGTCAAATAATGACAACGGAAATGCCGGAGCAATTTTGATGATTTTGGGAATTGTTGCAGCAATTTTAGCTCCAATCGCGGCGATGTTGGTTCAACTGGCAATTTCAAGAAAAAGAGAATTTTTAGCAGATGCCGACGGTGCTTTGCTGACAAGATTTCCCGAAGGACTTGCTAAAGCATTAGAAAAAATTTCATCAGACCCAACGCCAATGAGAATTACCAACGACGCTACTACCTCTCTTTTTATTGATTCGCCGTACAAAGGTCAGCAAAAAACCCATTGGTTCGCAAAATTATTTATGACCCACCCGCCAGTTGAAGAACGCATAAAAATATTAAGGGACATGGAGGTATAAAATTATGAAAATTGTAAAAGACCCTCCTTCGCCGAAGGCTTCGGAAGGGCAAAGTAAAATTAAAATTACTGAGCTGAAAGAAATGACAAAAAGAATGTATGAGAATTTGGTTAAGGCGGTTGTTGATATTGAAAAAGAAATTATGGCGGTTGATGCCGAAATGCATGTGGATTTAGAGCAATTTTTAATTGAAAAAGAAAATTGTGAATCAAAAAATCTTTGGGGAATAAATATATGGCCAGATAAAGACGGCGCGGAATTTATTGAATTTGATTCAATGATTAATTTAAAGCCCGCTTTTGGAAACCGTACAAGAGGAATTGACAGCGTGGAGTTAAGGGAAAAGATAATCGGAATTGTTAATAAATTAATTGAGAGATGATTTTTAACAAACAATTTAAAGACAGGTGGTTTAAATTTTCTTTGGTAGAACAAATGGCGAATATCGGCGCAGAAATTGGTAGAGCTATAAATTGGCGAGAAAAAGACAAAAAAGAAAGTCAGGCGTTTTTTGAAAGAGGATTAGAGTTATTAGATTTGACAATTGAAGACCGCAAAAATAAAAAAAGATTAGAGGAACTTTTGAGAGTTCGCGAAACGCTGGCTGATTATTTTTGTTTTGATAATATTTATGGGTCTACAGACAAAAAATGGAATAATTATTTTTACGCATTTAATTACGCGGCGAGATTAGGAAAATAATTTTGGAAGGGTGTGTGAGTGGCTTAAACAAACAGCTTGGAAAGCTGTGCTCCGAAAGGGGCTCGTGGGTTCGAATCCCACCCCTTCCGCCTTCGCTCGCCGAAGCGGCGAGCTACGGCGGACACAGTCCGCCAAAGCGCGCTGCGAAGGCGAGAGTTAAAAACATGGAAGAACAAACAGCAAAGTTTTTAAATAAAAGTTTTATGCTCGCGGCAATTTTAATCGTGGGCGTTTTGGTTTTTTTCGTCGGCCAGATGTTTTTGCAGGAAAAATTAATAGACCAGCAAAATAATTATCAGATTACGGTTTCCGGAGAAGGAAAAGTTTATGCAAAACCGGATGTGGCTATCGTCAGCTTGGGAGTTACGACCCAGGGTTCGACGGTTGCTGATGTGACAAAAAGCAACACAGATAAAATGAACGCTGTTATTGATGCGATAAAAAATTTAAAAATTGACGAAAAAGATATCCAGACAACAAATTATAATTTGACGCCTCTTTATAATTGGACAGAAGCTGCGGGAAGAATTTTTCAGGGATATACATTAGACCAAAATGTTCAGGTAAAAATAAGGGATTTTACGAAAATAGGAGATGTTTTATCGGGAGCCACGGATAAGGGCGCTAATTTAGTTGGCGATTTGCAATTTACAATTGATAATCCGGAGCAATTTAAAGAGCAGGCAAGAGCCAAGGCTATCGCGCAGGCAAAAGCCAATGCCCAAAACTTGGCAAAAGAATCCGGCGTAAACTTGGGGAAATTAATTAATGTTTACGAAAACTATTCTCCGTATCCTATAGC
>Ga0315293_10001449_pt1 | contig 23032 bp, 25 predicted proteins | sample YL17G13_20_MG_FD_203071 | JGI IMG/M metagenome (GOLD analysis project Ga0315293, IMG submission 203071) | Sediment microbial communities from Yellowstone Lake, YNP, Wyoming, USA - YL17G13_20 | ecosystem: Environmental > Aquatic > Freshwater > Lake > Sediment | place: USA: Wyoming | collected...
TAACTAGGAGAAAAAAAACAAGCAAAATTTCAAGCAAAAAAACAAGCAAAACTTTTCACCGATTTTTTATAAATAACTTTCAAATGAATTTTCTATGGAATCTCAGATATCATATGATTTAGGAGAAGAAATAATAAGGCAATTGAAAGAACTTAACCTGCTACTTCAAAAAAAATTAAAGGAGATAGAAGATGAAAAACAACGTAAGAATCTACTTCAGAATAAACAGTGAGTTTTATGAAGAAATAAAAAAAGAAGCAAAGGATAAAGGTGTTTCTGTTGCTCAATTGTGCAGATTAAAACTAAAAATATCAGATAAGCTTGATAGAGTCGAATTCATTCTTGAAAGATTATTAAAATTAAAGGAAAATGAGAGTTAATCAAATTATTTCTGGAGATTGTATAAAGGTTATGAAAACATTACCTAAAAACAGCATAGACCTAATAATAACAGATCCTCCTTATGGAGATAATGTAGCTTATGGTATGACTAATAAAGTCATAAAAAATAACGAAAATCCTTTAATAAACTGCCAAGCATTAATTGAATGTTACAGACTTCTTAAAAAAAATAAATCTATGTATTTATTTACAAATTGGAAACATTATCCTTTCTTAACAGAATTTATTCTAAGATATACTAAGTTTAGGATAAGGCACTTAATAGTTTGGAAAAAGCATAATTTTGGATTGGGGTGGGCATTTAGGCATCAATATGAGCTGATACTTATTTTAGAAAAAGGGAAACCCCATTATTATTTAACTAATTTTTCAGATGTCCAAACTTGCAGTCATATAAATCATAACCGGGAAAATCATCCCCATCAGAAGCCTGTTGATCTTATAATAAAAATGATTAAACATAGTTCAAAAGATGGTGATATTATCCTAGATCCTTTTTGTGGTAGTGGGTCTATATGTGTAGCTTGCCAACAAACCAATAGAAAGTGGATTGGGATAGAGTTAGATGAGAGGTATGTTGGGATGGCTAAGAATAGAATAAATATGATTTAAATTAGAATAATTCTATTTTGTAAAGATTTTTATATCTGTTTTTGTTTAAATTGATATGCAATTTACTCAATTAGAAAAATTAAAAGGAGATGATTCTTGGGCATTCTCTAATCTAAAAAAGAAGGAAACTTCTTATCTGACTCATGGATATCATCGTTACCCTGCAAAATTTATACCCCAAATAGTAAAAAAACTGATGTTGGAATATTCTGAAAAGGGGGAGGTTGTATTAGACCCTTTTGGGGGGTGTGGAACTACTCTTGTCGAGGCAAAATTGAATGAGAGAAAAGGGATTGGGATTGATGTAAATAAGGTTGCGATTCTTATAGCCAAAACAAAGATAAAAACGATTTCTTCAAAACTTTTAGAGAAAAAAAGCAAAGTACTCCTAACTAAGATTTTAAAAAGTAAGGTCAAAAAAAATTTTTATGACGGGGCAAATTCTAGATTAAGATATTGGTTTAAACCGAATCAATTTAATAAACTTAATTTAATTTATGAGATTATACAAAAGGAAAAAAATGAGAATATTAGATTATTTTATAATTGTTGTTTTTCAAATATCCTAAAAAATTGTTCAATATGGTATTCAAAGAGTATTAAACCAATGAGGGATTTAAGCAAGAAAAGTGTTGATCCTTTAGAAGAATTCACAAAACATTTAATGTTTATGATAAAACAAAATAGAAAATTTATAGACAAAATAAAAGAAGAAAGAATAGAGGAACTTTCATCTAAAATGTTAAAAAGAGATGCTAGAAAAACAGGACTTCCTGATAATTCTATTGATTTGATTATTACCTCCCCCCCCTATGTTGTCTCCTATGACTATGCTGATTTACATCAACTTTCTCTTATTTGGTTTAAATTTGGAGAAGATATAAGAGAAATAAAAAAGGATTTTATAGGATCTTCTATGATCAATTATTCAGATAAAATTTGTAATAGCAGATTGGCACAAAAAATTCTCAAAGAATTGAAGAAAAAAGATAAGACCTTATCAAAAAAGATTAACAAATATTTTTTGGATATAGAAAAATCTCTTGAGGAAATGAGTAGAGTCCTTAAAAAAGATAAATATTTATGTCTTATAATTGGAAATACCGAATACAAGGGGATAAAAATACTAAATACAGAAGTTTGCGTTGAGATGTTAAATAATTTAGGATTTAAAATTACGAAGGTTATAAAAAGGAAACTTTCTTCAAAAACATTTACTCCTTATCGTGATAAAGAAGGAAAATTTACAACTAGTTCAAATGGGGGAAAAAGGAGGATATATCAATATGAATACATTGTAATTGCAAAAAAATGAGTAAAACAAAAAATTCAAAAATAGGAGCAGATGATTTTGATCCGGAGATTTTAAAAAAATTTAAAATAACTGGTCAATATGGAAGAAGAATTGAGCAACTTAAAGAGGACAAATTTTTTACAGACAGTATTGAAAAAACAGTTACAAGTTCCATGAACAAAATAAAAAGTCCAATTAATTCTTTTGTTATCTTTGGTGATCCTCAATCCGGAAAAACGGAAATGATGATTGAACTAACATTAAAATTATTGGATGAAGGGTTTAAGATGATTATTATTCTTATTACTGATAATGTCTATCTTTTAATTCAGAATCTTGAAAGATTCAAGAAAGCAAGTCTTAACCCATCCCCAAAAAACTATAAGGAGATATTAGACAAACATGTAAAAATAGGTACTAATCCCTGGGTTATATTTTGTAAGAAGAATTCAAAAGATTTACAAAAATTAATTAAAAAATTAGGAAAGTCTAGCAAAAGAATAGTTATTGATGATGAAGCAGATTTTGCTACCCCTAATTCCAAAATAAATCTAAAAAATGAAAAAAGCAGAATAAATGAATTAACTGGAAAATTGATTGGTAAAAATGGGATTTGGATGGGCGTTACAGCTACTCCTGCTAGGATAGACCTTAATAACACTCATAGAAATGATAATACTGAATGGGTGAAATTTGAAGCACACCCACAGTATACAGGAGCAGATAGCTTTTTTCCAGTAGATCAAAAATCTGTTAATTATGTATTAACCTTGCTACCTGATGATAACTTAGAACATTTAAAAGATGCTTTATTTAATTTTTTAATTAGGGCAGCATTTCTAAATATTTCTCCTGAAATTAAAAAAAGTAATTATTCTATGGTTGTTCATACAAGCGGAAAAGTAGACGACCATACAAAGGATTATCAGATGGTAACTGAAATATTGGGAGCACTTTCTAACAAGAGAAGCACTTATTGGAAGGCGTATTACGCTCTTATATGGGATAAAGCAAAAAAAATGTTTCCTGGTAAGGAAATGGACATATCAAAATATATTGTAGAAAATATTAATCGAAGAGATGTAATTGTAATGAATAGCAAAAAAGATTTTGAAAAGATCGGTTCTGGACCTCCTATTAATCCATTCACAATAGTAATTGGTGGGAACATAATCTCTCGAGGGGTTACATTTGATAATCTAATTTCAATGTTCTTTACTAGGGGGGTTAAGGGCTCGTTTCATCAAGATACTTATATTCAAAGAGCAAGAATGTTTGGTTCTCGAAAAGAATATCTTAAATATTTTGAACTTACTATTCCTAAAGAACTTTACTTGACTTGGCATCAATGTTTCATATTGCATAGACTTTCATTAGATTCTATAGAAGAAGGTAATAAACCCCCAATATGGGTCTTTGATGGAAAAGTGAAGACAACCTCGCCGAGTAGTATTGATAGGAATACCGTTATAATGCATAGTGGGGAAATGGGCTTTGGAATATTTGATTATACGGATGCAATAAATAAAATAATAGTATCAAAAGATAGGGAACTAGTCAAATTACAAAATCTTAAAGAGCATCTTGATAAAATTGATAATGCTGCATTTCCAGAATTTATATATCGCTATGTAATGAAATCAGCTAGTGGAGAAGATAGTTCTGTTGGTGTGCATAATCCTATGGACATATCTGGATGGAGGGATGTTGACAAAAAGGTGATTACAAGACCAAGGGGATTTATCAGTTCCACCTCTCAAAAACAGAAAAAATTTGCTTCTGCAAGTCATCATATTCAGATAGTATATAACAAAAAAACAAAAAAGGCTAGATTAGTATACAAACCGCTAAGTAATAATTTAGGATTCTTAACCAACCCATAAATAATAATCTTTTATCTTCTTGCCCTTTTTCATTTTTTTACCTAGATAATTTGAACTTTACTTCCTGCAATCTTTATTAGTTCTAAAATTTCTCGCATTTGATTTTCCAATGCCTCTACTCTATCTTGCAAAATTTGTTTTTGATTTTCAGATATTGTCAGCCTTTTTTCTATTTCGGTTTTTGTAACATCGATTAGTAAGTCGTCCTCATTGATAGTATCTTTCATCCCCAAAAGTTCAGAATAATAATGGATTTTGTCTGATTTTTTCCATCCAAATCTGTACTTTAATGCAGACTCAGATTTATATCTGGGAAGCCAATAGCAACAGCTGTTATGTCTAAAATCATACATAGATAATTCAGAATATTTCTGCCCTGCGGGGCTTTCTTTGTCCCCAAGAACTCTTTTAGCTAATCTCTTCAAATATTTATTTGTACAGAAAGGAGTAATTTTAAACAGATAGTCATCTCCCTTAAGATTTATTTTTTTAACATATTCTTTTATTAATTCAGAGCAAATCATTAGTTTAATCCTTCTGCCAAATGTCTTGCTTACTTCTTGCCTTATATTTAATTCCTTGAAATCATTAAAAAAATCTGAAACCCTGATGTTTGATAATTCTGTTGGTGCCCGAATTCCTGAGTCAAATAATAACATTATAAGAACCTTATAATCAAATTTTGCATTATCACATAATTTCTTAATTTCCTCTTCAGTTAAATAAACCCAATCTGGTTTTTCTTGCCTAGAATCAAGGTCCGTTGTTATATCTGGAATCTCAATTCCTTGTTTTTTATTTGTCTTTTGGTACCAGTGCCAAAAAGCTTTGAAAGTTTTTGCATAAGATTCAAGAGATTTATAAGTTCCTAAATCAGATTTTTTAATTACCCCATTTTTCATATTAGAAAAAAGGCTAATGAGTTGTTCTTCACTTATATCTGTAATTTTATCCAATCCATAGATTTCCCTGAACTTTCTCGAAAAAAATAATAATTTTGTTTTTAGGGTAGTTAATCGTAAAAAACTTCTTGATCCCTTAACGCTCCCAGAAGCAATATTTAGCCCTCTTTCCATATCACTAAGATATTTTAATATTATATCGGAATTTTCTCTAGAAATATTTGGGATCCCCATTTTTACCTCTTCCTTCCATTCAATATATTTTTCCTTATGTTTCCAAGGGTCTATTTTCATTTTAGCATAAAATACCGCTTATTTATAATTTTATGACGGCATTATGCCGAAATAAGAAAAAAAGCCCCAGATTATACCAAAAGGATATATAGCCCCGCCAGGATTCTAACCTCAAATTATTAAATATTAATCACTTAGAACCCCTATTCTCCTCCCTAACTCTGCCATGCCCGCCCTTTTTATATTTATTATAGCGAGTCTTAGCTCTTTTATCATTCTTAGTTTTCCTTTTTTCTGAAAATCCATAATCCATTTTTATCTCTCCTATCAAATAGCTTAATTTTCTGTCTAATTTAATTTTTATATATTGAAATTTGTTACATAATTTTAAGCTTCTCTTTATTCAGCCTAACCCTCTCTTCTTTATAGTTTAATAACTTCACAAATTATTTAATATTATCATAAAATTTTACTATTTAAACTTTAAGAATTTTAGTTTTAAATTAAGTAGGTGTGGGTTTCACTGGATTACAATCAAATGCATCACAGACTAATCCTGTTCCCATACTTTCCAAGCCCTTGCAATTATATTTATTGTTTCTTGTGTCTTTTTTATCAGAACTAAAAACCACATCGGTTGTTTTATTGCAATAATCATACTCGCTGTTTGTTACACAAGCTAATTGGCATGCCTGAACAACTGTCTGAACATTAACTTTTCCTCCGCCAAAATTAGTAATCTTCTCCCATAAATTTGTCCATCCTGTTGAAAATCCATAAACCAGTATAACAAGAACAACCAAGGCTAAGATTATAATTATAATAGTCCCAATAGTCATCTCAGCCCCCTTTTTGTTTTTCATCTTCTTTTTTTCCCTGTTTAATTAAACATTTTCTAGTTTAAAAACCTTTTCAAATTTCTTGTCATAATTATACTTGATATTAATAACTTTTTTTCCATCTATTTCTTTACCCCCTAGAATCTCTAAGTATAAATTTAAAACAACCTTTTCTTCATTTAACTCAATATTATCTTCAACTATCTGATTTTCAACTTGACTAAGCTCATTCATAATAAAACTTTCATCTTTCTTGTACCTTTCTAATTCTTTTTTAAAATTACCAATAAATACCTGCTTTCCATCCTCAAATTTAAAATCTTTAACAGAATTATCAAATATATCTTGCAAATAATAATTTATTTGTATTCCCTTAACATAAACTCTATCTACTTCATCAGGAATTAATATAGTATCTTTAACATCTTTTTGTTTTATATTAAAGTAAAACAAAGTTGTTACAATTAAAACCAAAGTTAGAATTAACAGTAATAAAATGGGTATTGACATTGCTTTTTTGTTCATTTTAAAGTCCATTTTTACACTCTCCTGCGTAAATTCTTATTTTAATTAAATTATTTTTATCTGAAATTAATGTAAAATTAATGCCCCTATCCAAAAATGCCTGTTGGTGTGGAGGAGAATATACAGGCCCCATATATTTAGTTAAATTAAAAACTCTTATCTTATTATTCTTATTACTATTAATATCTGCAATAGAACACTCAAAATTAGATTGAATAAAAAAATCATTAAATTCTTTCTCAATCAAATCTTTATTCTCGAATCCATCGGCCCAAGCATAAATATCCTCTTTAACACTATTGCTAGATTCTGTTTTTGTATTCAAAAAACCATAAAAGCTTTGTGCTAAAAACAAATCATTTTTACCTAAACTATTAATAGCTACTTCAGGGATTTTATCACCGGAAAATTTCTTAATACCAATAACCCCTATATAAATAAAAATTAAAAAAACAAGAATAAATATCACGATTACCCAAACTGCTAAAGAATCTTCCAAAGCTTTTTTATTTTTTATTTTCATCATAATCTGCTCCCTAATTGGTTTGAACCTGTTAAAACTTTAATTTTATATTGTTTATCACCATCAGATACTATAAGCTCTTTTTCATAACATTTAGCCATCTGCGCCCCCGGCAATTCGCACTGTATTTCAAAATCCTTATTGCCCTCAACAAAACTTCTAACTGAACTATCTTCTTCAAAAATTATCAAATTAAAGTAATAATTTCCAGAATCAATTGCTTTCTCATCAATTCCTGCTTTTTCTAAAATATTAAAATTATCTTCCAATACTTCTTTATTCAAATATCCATTTTCAACAATTGCTCCAACAAGCCTATTACTCATTGTTTTAGACTCATCTAATCTAATATCAATTCCAACTGAATAAAAAATCCAAACTCCGATTACAATGCCTGCTCCTATTATTATAAAACATGCAAATAATATTATCATATCATCAAAATTAGAATAAGCTCTTTTATCCATTTTTAACCTCCATAATCAATTTTTCAAATCCTCTTTCATCATCTTCTAAACTCCAAACAATATCTGCATTATTAAAAAAATTAAACTCATACCCCTTTCCATCAACTAATTCAACCTGAATTTTATTATTTTCATTATCAATATTAACAACTCTTCCTGTAAATCTATTTTTCTCAGCAACCTCATATAATTTAGAAACATCCAGTTCAATTGTTGTTCCTGGTTTTGCTTTATCAATTGTAATTGCAATCTGTTTTGCATAAATCTGCTCTACAACTGTTGCCTGGCTTCCTGCTCTTGCAATAAAAAGAAACATTGCAGCAAAAAAACCTGCTATGACAATAATATATACAACATTTTGCATTAAGCTATTATCTGCTTTTTTATCCATAAAAATATTTTTTCTCATCCTCTTTTTCATAATAAGAATAAAAATCTATAATTAATAAAACTAACTAAATCTAAGTTTCTATGGGGCTGTTTCAAAACTTGAACATTTTAAAGATTTAAGAGTTTCCTTGTCATATGGAATAATAGAAGGGTAGGTATAAACATAATCCCCATCTCCTGGGAAAGTCTTTGTATAAATTATTCCTCCGGTTGTCCCCCCTGCTAAAACCGCAAATCCAACTCCACTAATACTCAAACTCCCCCCTAAAGTTAATGGGGCCGCAATAATCCCTCCTGCTACTAATGCGCCTCCTGCAATTGTCGCGGTCCATTGTTCCCAGGTAGAATCAGGAGTTAATTGAACAATAATAGCATAACCATTATCCTTACTTAAATCAATAGACAATTCATCTATACTTTCTATTTTTGTTCCTGCTCTTTTATTAATTGCATCTATAGAACTTTCTAAAATCTTATTCATATCTTCTAAACTTTTTGTGCCATATATTGCTTCTAAATAGCTCGTATCATCATAGGCCTTTGTCTTAGCCATATACTCATATAAGTCCTGATAACCTAAATTGCCTATTTTCTTAGAGCCCTCATCAAAAGAAATTCTAGAGCATATTAAACAATAATTTTGGGACCAAAAAGTATGCGGCATAAAATTTAACTTACCTTCACCAACCATAGAATTACAATCGTATAATTTATCTGCAATTGTCTTTTTCAGTTGTTCTTTTGCTTGCTCATCATCTTTGCTTAATTTTACATTAGTATCTATCCTAGGCAAATCTGTGCATTTGCCACCCATATTAGAACAAATATTTTCAGTCTGACATTTTAATGGGATTATTTTACTGCTCTCAAATAATGCCGAATTATAAGTGCTTCTTAAAACAACAGACGTATGGCAGGTATCTTTATCAATAGAAGTTCTCCCCCAAGGAATAATCCCTGATAAAAAAAGAAGAAGAACTCCAATACTAACAACTAAGACAATAAGCCCTAGTACCTGCTCCTTTGTCATCTCTGCTTTTTTATTTAATCTCTTTTTCATTTTATCCTGTTAATTTTTTTATTAAAAAATATAAGCCTCCAAGTGCTATTAAAAAAAAGATTACCCACATTATTATTTTCATTAACTCCTCTAAATCAGATTTTTTGTTCATTTTGTAATTTTTATAAGATATGGGATTTCATCTATCTCATAACTCTCACCCCATTTCCATTCATATTTTAATTCAAAGCATGCACCTTGATTATTGCATTTCTCAACAGTATCTCCATTACAAAAACAAACACAATAATTATATCCTTCACAACTTTTAGGAGAGTATCCTCCTTCTTTGTTATTAAAAAATTTAATATACCAGTCTTCAGGCCCGAGAATCATAAATTCTGTTTCATTTTTATCATTGGTGTTCATAAAATTATTAAATTCAATTACAAAATTGTTTAAATTACCTTCAGCTTTTTCTAATTCACTTTTATCCTGAAATAATCCATATGCTTTGCTTCCAGCATAAAATAAAAGAATAAGTACTATAACTGCAATAATTATATTTGTAGTATGTTCTCCTAAAAACCTGATTGCTTTTTTATTTTTCATTTTATTTATAATACCAAGGATTAATTTCTTTAAGTTTTGATTGTATTTCATCTTTTGACAATCTATTAAATTTCTGTATAGTATCCTCATATTTCCAGCTATCAATATTATATTGTGGAAATTCAATATAAACATTATCTCTTTTAGCTGCTTCAGAAATCCTGCTTATCATATCAGACTCATTTTTGGAAATCATAATTTTCATAACATCATTTTTTTCATAATCATAAAGTCCTGTTCCTTTACTGAACTGTTCAAAATCATTTGGATTTATTATCCATTCTTTAGTAATATATGATGTTGGGATTCCAAAAGCCAATGTAGTTTCTCCAATGTTCATAACAACTTGGATTTTGTTTACAAGAGGATTGGAATTCCATCTAAATGCAAACAAATCATCAACCCCTTCTGTATAATGTAATCTTACAATCAGATATCTATTTCCATAATCTCTTTCTTTCTCCTGTGCAGGGATATTATTTTGCTCATCTTGCATTTGCTTTATTAACTCTTGTTGTTTAAAATCAGGAAATTGTTCTTTTATTTTATCAATTATCCCATACCTCCATAGCCCAAGTAAAACCAACGCAATAGTGACTAAGATAAGAATTAAAATTAATGTTTTATTCATTACAGTTCCCTGATCTGCCTTTTTATTCATCATTTTCCAAATCTAAATAAATTTTTAATAAAATCCAATGCGTTCTGCCCTTTTCCTCTCATAATCATAATAGCAATAATCACAACCACCAAGACAGCTAAACCCAATAACCACCAACCAAGCATTTCTAACTCTATTGCTTTTTTATTTTTTAACCATTTTCTTATTCTATTCATATTAACAGCTTATTCCTCCGCAATCTATTTTATTTATTTTATTATTAATAAATTCCTTATCAGCCAACTCAGTGCAGCTAAAATCCCCTTGTTTTTTATCTCCATTCTCATAATATTTTACCTGCTTTTTCTCGCAGCAAAAAGCATAACCAGCCTCACTACTGCTTAAAACATTGCAACTCTGAACAACAGAATCAACATTTGAATATGAAAAGTATCCCTTAATATTTTCTAAAAAATTACCAGAACTGCTTGTAAAAAATAATATAATAAATAATAATAACATTAAAGCTAATACAATTATAACAACTGTGCTCCAAACAAGCTCAAACCCTCTTTTATTCATAAGATATATAAAAAAACCACATTAATAAATTTAATCTTATTAATAATACTCTCATAACTAAAAATCTCATCTTTATGTCTCAAGAGGGTATAGAAGATTAATAAAAAATAGTTATTGTGATAGATAAATATTAATAAATTTAATTAAAGCTATACTAATATGATAAAGGAAAATCTCTCTGAAAGATTAAATGATTCTGATGATAAAATTTTTAAACAAGCTTTTTTAGAGCTTCAAGAATCTTATTTATATACTAAAGAAAAAATGCCAAATACTGCTCCTTGTTTTTGTTATAAAAGAGAAATAGAAATATATCAACAAAGATTTGACAGATTATGCACTAGTCAGCCCGCTTAATGCCACGCCTGCTAACAAAGACAAAGCAACTATAGATATAAAAGCAGTTATTAAATATAAAACAATCCCTCTTCTTAAATTCTTGCCTATGTCATGAGTTTTCTTTAATTTATCTTCACCCGCATCAATTGTAACTAATGTTCCTGTTAAGATAAAAATTATCTGGATAATATAAATTCCAATTGCAATTTGCATAAAATAAGGAGGAATCATATTAACAACATTAAATAAATCTGTTATACCTGCCATTGTTCCAAATCCTGCTATAGAAGTGTCTCCTCCGCCTAAATCAACCAGGTTTTTTAATTGCCCTAAAATTTCTGTAATCATGCTTGCTAATCCAACAACAATGCCTGATAATAAAGGAGCTAAAAAAGTCATATTGCTGCTCATATCACTTACAACATCTGCTAATAAATCCCTTAATCTTTCATTAATTTTTTGTATATTTCTGACATATTCTGAAATACTCATAAGGCTTTGAGCTGCAACTTTTAATCCTTTTTTAACACTCTGAACTAAAATCCTCATGCTTGTTGCAATTAAATTTGATGGATAATAAACTAAAGCTCCTCTTTTTGGATTAAAGATAGCTTCTTCTAAACCCATCCCCATTGATTGGATATTTGTATTAACTATTTGAAAAAACTTTTCTGTTCTTTGCCCTCTTGAAGATTCTGCAACTTTTGCAAAAGCAATTTCAGCAGGAACCCCGTCTCCTAGCCTATTGCCTAAAGTAAACAAGCTGCTGTTAAACTCTTTTTCTAAATCTTTTGTTTCATCTCTTGACTTGATTAATTCTTTTGTCCTTAATGAAAAACTTAATGAAAAAAACATTGCAATTGAAAAAGGAATAAACAAACTTAATAATAAAGAAAAAAAACCAAAAGGGCCGACTATACTCCCATTAACCTGCTCAAAACCAAATAAATTTCCTGTTCCAAAGATTCCTAATCCTAAATCAGCAAGAGCATAATCAGAAGGTATCCCAATCCATCCTGGAACAGGAGTATAGCCCATTATTAAAGGAACTAATCCTAATAAAAAAAATGGAAAACAAATCCAAAATGCCTTCCAATAAGCTGCCTTGCTTTTATATTTATAATAAAAAGGATTTTTTTCTAATAAACTTGTTTCACCATATCCTCCTGGTCTTTTTAACATTATTTGCGATGTTAAATAAAAAACCAAAAAGGGGATTATTAAATTAAATAATACAAAAATATGAACCCATTTTATCATCCCATTTAATAATGTAGACGCCAAAGGCAATAAAGCTAATCCAAGAGTTGGTAAAACAATCCCTAACATATAAAGATTTGTTAAAGGCGCTTTTATTGTATGAGTATACTTTAACATTTTCTCATAAACTCCATCTAAAATAACTCTTAAAGCCCTTTCTAAAATCTCTATTCTTCTGTTTTCATCTGGCTCATACAAGCTTGATTCAATTAAATGAAAACTTTCAACAAACTCCATGTTTGTTTCTCTCCAAGATTCTAAATAATTATCCAAGCTATCTTTGATAGAACTAAATTTTCCTGTTTCAACATCCCATAAAACTTTTCTAAAATCTAAAGACAAAGGAGCTTCTATATGCTGGCCAACAAAACTAATAGCTCTTTCTAAATTGCTTGTGTGCTTCATATAAATAACAGTATAAAGAACTGCAGGAACCATCTGGCTTCCTGCTTTTAATCTCCATTTTATCGCCAGTCTTTCTGGCATAGAATAAAAATAATAAAATAAGAAAAATGAAGTAATTAACATTAAAACCAAGAACAGTGTTGGGAAGGAAAATCCTAATAACCAAACTGCAACACTAGCTAAAATTCCAATGAAAAAAACAAGAAGAAAACTAATCATTGCAAGCCCAACTACTTCCCCAGAAACAATGTCTAAATGAGCTGCATTTAACTGCTTGCTGATTTTAATCTCATCTTTTACAGAAAGCTTAATCTTAATAAAGCTTCCTAAACTTTTAACCCATTTTTCATATTTTGAGAGTTCAGGCAGCATATCTTGCTTAAACTGGGAATAATCTTTTGAAATAGAAACCTCTCTCAAATCTATATTATTATTACTGGCCCCAGGGATTATCTGAGGATTAATAAATTCATCGCCTTTTATTTCTCTTTCTATTTTTTGAGAATATTTTTGCAAAATCTCATCAACATCTCTTTCCATTTTTCACGCTCTTTTTTACTTATATACAATTAAACAATAATTAATAAACTTAATGTTAAATAAAAAAATCTTAATTTAAACCTTCATCTTATCATAAAAATGAGTTTATTAACTCTCAAAAATAATCGTATTTGAGCTTCTCTCATTAAACTTTATTTCAGTAACTATAACATGATTTTAGTTTCTTTCTGTTTAATATTTTCTCCCTTACTTAATACTTCTATCAGTCACCAATTATAAAAAATTAATAATTTATATTATTTTATTATTTACGGTCTCTTCTCAATTTTATAAATAATAAATAAAACTAGGTTTATTAGTACAAGAGCTCCTATAATATAAACTAAATTTTTTGGGAAAGCCTTAAATCCTGCTAAACCCAAATTACCCAACCCCCCTTGCTCTTCTCCTAGTGTTGCTTTTTTTTTATCTGGAGTTGAGCCTTCTCTACCTAGAATCTTTTCATAAATGCCTTTTATTGTTAAATTAGCCTTGCTTTCAGAAATTCCATTTAGCTTGACATAAATATCATAATAATTGTCATTATTCAGATTAACTTTCCAATCCTCTCCAGCAGAAAGAGTTTTTCTCTGTTTTTCATTTTGTTTTTCAGATGAAATTATTATTTCAGCTGTTTTTTTCTTTTTGTTATTGTTAATATCCCCTATTTTTAACTCATAACTTATATTATTTATTTTGAATTTTATTATCCAGTTTTTTTCCAAAAATGCTGAATAGCCAGCATTCAGCTGGCTTTCATTTATAGTATATGTTTTGTTCTGATTAGATGAGCCGCCGCCGCCTCCTCCACCGCCACCTGGAGGAGTTGTTGAAGCAGTATTTATTGTAAATGAAACACTTGCAGTATTGTTTAAATTTCCCACAGTGTCATTGCAAAAGAATTTTGCAGTATAGCTTCCATCTGCAATTGAAGAGTTTGTATAATTAAAATTTATATTATCACTTGAACTCATTGTATAGTTTGTAACCCCAGAATCAGTTGAAAATAAACATATCCCATTTTCATTTAAAGTTACATTAAATAAAATAGATGAAGTTGTAAATGCTTGTCCGGAGGTTGGAGAGTTGATTGTGACTAGGGGGGAAGTTGAATCTAAAAAAATAGTTCTTGTCTCTGTCGAATTTGAGTTTCCTGCATAATCATAAGAAGTTGCATTAAGATAAAAAGTTCCATCATAGCTAACTGAAATATTCTGATAATTCAGAGAAGTTAAGGTTGCTGTTGAATTTATTAAACTTCTTGTTGAGTTATATAAATTTATTGTTATATTCTTAAGATTTGTATCTGTTGAGGTTACATTGACAATAATATATCTTCGAGCAACATAACTCCCATTAGAGTCTGATAGGGAAGTAAAGTTGATTGTTGGATTTATAGTATCAATTGTAAAGCTAACGCCCGAGGAATTTACATTTCCAGCAGAATCATTTGCCCATACATTTACATTATGCTGCCCTTCACTCCAACCAACAGAGGTTATATTCGCGCAATTTGTAAGAGTTGTATTGCTTGTCATTGTATCATTTGAATACCAACATGCCTGCTGTCCGCTTACACTATAATTAATATTCAATCTGTTATTTGATGAATTTGTATTGTTAGAAGGATAAACAATTAAGATGCTGGGGGGAGTTGTATCTGGGACAAGTGTAAAAATATCTTTTAAATTATTTCCAAGCGAGGTATTAAAGCTATGGCTTGTGGTTGTATAACTGCTATTAGAAGCATAAATTGTATAATTGCTGTAATAAGTTCTTGTCGCTCCATTTTTTACATAATCAATAATATTTCCAATTTGTGTGTAACCAGTTGCATCTGTTGTTAAATTAAACTGATAATTACTGCTTGAATTATAAGCAGTTATGTTTGCATTTGAAACATTTGCTCCGTTTGTATCATTGACATATGTTCTATAATACCATTTTCTTATTAAAGAGCTTCCTGCTTCAACACTCTCTTTTGAAAGAGAATAACTTGCATTGAGAAAGATATTATTTGTTGATGTAGTCTCTAAATAAACATCATATGTTGTCGAAGAAATATTAGAATTTTGGATAATATTGTTTGAGCTTGAAGAAAGATAAATTCCATAATCGTTTGAATTGGAATTTGCATTTATGTTTGTTAAAGTATTATTTGAGCCTAAATAAATAAAAATTCCTATTGTATTTGAATTCGTAGTTATGTTTGTTAATGTATTATTAGAGCCTCCTTCAAAATAAATTCCATTAGTATTTGAATTTGCAGTTATATTTGTTAATATGTTATTAGAGCTGTCTTCAAGATAAACTCCCCCTCCAAAACTTCCATCCCCACAATTATAAACCCCCCCATTTCTGATAGTCGTTGTATTGTAGTTAGAGATATTTATCCCATAATCATATTCCCCGCCATCTCCTGTTATATTAAACCCATTTAAATCAAGAGTTATGTTGTTTGCTTGAATATTAATGCAAGTTCCTGTTGTGCTTAATGAATTAGATAAAATATATAATGTACCCCCCCCACTTAGACTCATACATCGTACAATTTTTGGCTGGTGTCCTGTAAAGTTTCCTTCTGAAACAGTTATCGCGCTGTTTAGTTTATTCAGTTCTAAACTTACATTATAAGATATATTCCCAACATAAGTTAAATTATAAGCATAAATTGTATAGTTGTCATAATGGATTCTTGTTCCTCCTGAATTAATGTACTCGATTAACCCTGTTTTGTTGCTCCAGCCACTCGAATTAGTTGTTGTGTTAGCTATAAGATTGTTTTCTACATCATAAGCTAACAAGTTTGCATTAGAAACAGGATTCCCACCAGTATCATTAACATAAGATCTATAATACCATTTTCTTATTAAAGAGCTTCCTGCTTCAACACTCTCTTTTGAAAGAGAATAACTAGTATTAAGAAAAATATTATTTGTTGATGTAGTATCTAATACAACATCAGATGTTGTTGAAGAAATATTAGAATCTTGGATAATATTGTTTGAGCTTGAACTAATATAGACCCCCACTGTATTTGAATTTGTAGTCATGTTTGTTAATGTATTATTAGAGTTGCCTATAAGAGAAATTCCCTTAGTATCATTATTTAGAATCAAATTAGTAAAATTTCCAGTATTTCCTGTACTATAAATGCCTGCGCCAAAATTATAAATCCCTCCGTTTTTGATTGTTGCGGTGTTATAGGAGACTTTTATTCCATAATCGCTTGCCCCCCCATCTCCTGTTATGTTATAGCCATTTAAATCAAGAGTTATGTTGTTTGCTTGAATATTAAAGCACGTAAAGGTTGTATTTACATTGTTTTGTAGAGTATAAGTAGTATTTGCCTGAGTTAAATCTATGCAAACTGTTATATTAGAAGGATCTACATTGAATTTATTTACATATCCTATTCTTTCAGTAGCGCTGCCAGTAGGCTTAGCATTATACCAAAGCTTCCATTGTCCATCCACAACCTGAGCATTCGGTCTATAAACCTGACCAGAATCCCAAGAGCCAGAGGTGCCTAAGTCAAGAATTAAATCACCTATCTTAGGATTCCAAGTAATTCCATCTGAACTATTTGTATATCCTACCCTGCTAATCCCCCCCATACTAAAAGCATTATAATACATGTGATAAGTGTTATTTATTTTCAAAACATCTGTTCCTCCTAATCCATCGCTTAACCAAGAACCATCATTAGGAGGAGAAGCTATTGGATTACCAGAATATTTAGTCCAATTATATCCATCAGTGCTTGTAGCATAATTCCAATTTACGGGCTCAGAATAACTGCTAATTCCAGAAGAATACCACATTTTCCAAATATTTTCATCAGAATCATACATAACAGACGGGCAATCAAGAGCATTTTCTTCCCATGTTTCATTCGAAGAAAGAACTGGATTTCCAGAATATTTAGTCCAGTTTATTCTATCTGTTGAAGTAGCTAAAGCTATTGTCATATTACCTCTTGCGGCTGTATAATACATATAATAAGTTCCATTCTTTAAAACAACACTTGGCTTATGAGCATGAACTTCATCATAAGAACCAGCAGAGCCATTTGAAAGAACAGGATTGTCACCATATTTAGTCCAGCTTATTCCATTTGTTGAATTAGCATATCCAATTCTGGCATTGCCAGGATCATCAACAGCATAATACCACATGTGATATGTTCCGTTATCATAAATAACCCATGGGTCTCCTATATGATGTGATTCCCATGTAGAAGCTACAACATCTAAAACCGGATTCAGTTCATATTTATGCCATTGCCATTCATCCACAGCGCTCGCCAGATTAATCAAAATTAAAACTGCGACAAAAAACACTAATCCAAATATAAACTTTTTTCTTCTTTTCATTTTAACATAGAGCCCCATTTATTTTTATTTTTTCCACTTTCTCTCTCTTTCATCTTTATCTTATAAGATTTTATTGTTTTTATAGCTTTTTATCCTGCAGCAGCCATCCCAAAAAAGGAATAAATTTTATTTTCTTATCCCCTTTTTCTCTTAATCTGCTCTTTTCCTATTTCTACAATAAACTATCTTATATTTCAAAAATTCTTGGCTTTAACCTCTTTCTTCAGCCATTCCTGCCATAAAGGAAAAACCCTGTTCCCAACAGGCAGGCCCGCTTCTTCCTGAACTTGTTTTGAAAACTGGTGAAACATATTATTGCTTAATGAATTAAACTTGGCTTCTAATAATTCAGGCATTTTGCTTTTTTCAGCAATATCAACAATCTCTTGTTTCACTCGCCCCCTTAATAAGATATTATCATAAACAGCATCCCAGTTTCCAGCCCATCCTTTAACGCCTGCAGCAATATCCTTGATAATTTCAGAATCTCCATTAATTAATTCTTCACTTGGCTCTAATTCATCTTTCTCAATATTATATTTTAATAAATCAACAAACCCTCCTTCTTCTTCAGGATCTTTAATCCAGTGTTTTCTAACCTCTGTTAACTGAACAACTCTTTTCATGCTTCTTAAACCATCAGGAGTTTTAACAGGATTAGCAATAATAATACAGTCTGTTGCTTTAAAACTTGTAACAGGGACTTCTAAATCATTTACAATTCTGTCAAATATTGCATATGGGCTTGCTCCGTGAATTGTTCCAGCAACTGTGTTTGCTAATGCACCAACTCTCATTGCCTCAAATAAACTTTTCGCCTCCAATGACCTAACTTCTCCAATAATCAAGCTTGAATCCCCAAGCCTAAGTGAGGTTCTAATGCCTTCATCAGCTCCAATTTCTGCGCTTGTTTTTAATAATGTGCTTCTTACTTTCATTCTTAAAATATCATATTTTAATTTTCTCAAAGCTTCAACTGGAAGTTCTAAGGTGTCTTCCAAACATATTATTCTGATTTTTGGCATAATCTCTAACATTAAAGCTCCCAGCATCGAAGTTTTTCCTGAACTTCTTGTCCCAGCAATTAATAAAGTTCTATTCCCATCAATTAAAAAACTAAATAATCCTGCAGAAAAACTATTTAACATTTTATTTTTAATAAATAAAGGCAATGTCCAGGGCTCTTCTCTGTGCCTTCTTATTGCATAAGCTAATCCATCAGGAGACAAGGGCTGTTGAATAACTGCGACTCTTGCTTTAATATCCCCTAATCCTAAATCAGTATCTAAAACAGGATTTGCTTCATCTAAAGGCCTTCCAGAAATCATTCTGAATTTAGCAGCCCAAGAATCAGAATCTTCTCTGCTTGGGATAACATTTGTAATACACTCATCAAACTCCTGATGCCTTAAAAAAACAGGATTAATTGAAATAGGAGAGTTTAAAACAATATCCTGCAAATTTTTATCTTGCAATAAAACTTCTATTAATCCAAAACCAATTGTATGCCTTACTAAGATTGTTGCCAGCTTATTTAATTCATTATAATTTAATTTTACCTTCTTAGTCTCGCTTAAATCTTGCAATAAATCCCTTGCAACATTAAAAAAAACCTGCCTTGTTTTTTCAGGGTCTGTAAATTCCTCTGCTTTTGGCTGGTGTTCAATTAAAACATTTCTTGCTAAATTTAATAATACCTGCTTGTCTTCTTCCAAGGAATACTCAGGAGGATTTAAATGATAAATATATTTAGCATCTTGCTCTCTTTTTAAAATTGTAACTGTTGATGTATCATAGCCTTCTCCGATTTTATATTGATCAACTATTTCTGCATCTTCTGGCAGACTGCTGACTAATCTGGTAAATGTAAAATTAGGGATTATATCTGGCCTAAAAATCCTATAATAAATATCTCTTTTCCCAAAAACATAGCTGGATGAAAATTTCTCTGCTTCTTTTATTAGTTTAGTATTGCCTAACAGAGAGCTGAACTTTTCTAATAATCTGACATAACTTAACTGGTCAATCTTCAAATCTTCAGGGGTATTTTCTAAGTTTATTTTTTCCTCTCTAATAAATCTGTTTAATTCACTATAACATGCAACCGGATCTCTTCTTAGAGTTATTAAAAGATAACCAACATCATTATGCCTCTGGCTTAAATATTCTGAAGTAGAAATAGACAATTTTGTAGGCGAAAGTATTTTTTCTTGTTTTGTTAAATAAACATAAAGATTTGCAATTTCCTGCAATAAAAAAGTTTCTGAAGAGCTATAATTATAATTTCTTTGCTGGACAAAAATAATTCTTGAAATATTTGGGCTTTCAATTAATAATTCTATTGTTCTTGCCATAATATTTGCATTTTCTGCTATATTTGGAACATTAACTGCTCCAAGATAATTAATATACATAATTTGATGCCCTGCTTCCCTGACTATCTCATAAGAATATAGCGGGGTTCCTGGCTTGAATAACATTTTCTCTTTTTTCCTCTTTATAAATAAAATAGATTTATTATTAAAAGTTATGTATTATAAAGAAGGGGGGATTTGTTAAGCTAATTTTCTAAGCAAGTAAGACTTCTCTCTGATTAGGCGCTTGAAAATTGTATAAACTATCTCTTTCTCTGAATATCCTTACAGTCGAAAAATTATCTACTTTTTTTGTTCCATATTTTATGTGATATTTAATCCTATTAATTTTACAAAATTTTTCAACGATTCTTGCGCATTTCTCATAGAATTCTCCATTCTCTGGGAAACTACTTGATTTCACATTATAATTTAATTTTCCAAAAATAATATTATCAACAAAAGATACCTCACTCAATATTTTTAATAATTTTTGGATTGCATTTCCAGCTATTAAATTAGGGGTAGGGAAAGGCTCCATACTGATCCATGTTTTTAATCCGGCATCATGTAATCTTTTTAGGGCTTTAATTCTCCCCATATAAGGCGCACTATATGGTTCAAATTTATCTTTAAAATCTTTATCCAGAGAGACTAAAGTAATCCCATATTCGTTATCTTTACTATATTTTTTAATATTCAGAAGTTCTTTGGGATAAATCCCTTTAGTCAAAATAGTGCATTTTATTCCATTTGAATTTAGTTTATTTATTATCTTTAAAGTCATATCTGCAACTTCAGGATATTGGTACATAAAAGGATCTGTTGTAAAACAAAGATGAACAAACTTTATTTGATCTTTATATTTTGGTATTTCCTTATCTAATAATTCCAAAGCATTTTTAACTAGTTTTGGTTTTAACCATTCAGCTCTAGATTTCACCTTTCCAAATCTTCTAGCCATCATGTAAGCATAACATGGGAAATTACAACCATGTGAACAGCCTTCAACATGATTTATACAAAAATCTGCATACTCGACTTTACTTTTGTATAAAAGACTGCTACGAAAAATATATTTTACCCTCTTATTTTCCTCTTTTTTCACCATATTGATATTAGGCTTTTGGATTATATAAATTTACTTACTAAGCCAATTTGATAGAGATTTTTGTTTTCCTTTAATTTGCTCCAACATCTGTCTTATCATAGAACAACTAATTTTATTTAAACGAATAGCAGCATTTTCAGATATTTCAACAGCCTTCTTAGAATGACTAAATAATTCAATACAATATATTTCTGTATTAAGATTATTTTTAACACTAATAGGATCACTATGATAAGATATATCCCTTTTAACTATCAAAACGATATCTTTGGCATATTCTTCTCTGATTTTTTCTTCTGAGATATTGTTGAAATTTTTACTTAAACAAAGTTTCATAATAGATGGAGACAAATATTTTTCTTTTTGTTTACATCCATCAATGCCCCTTTTCATAGTGGTAGTTGGAAGAGTATAGATTATATCAACATATTTTAATTTTAATAAGGTTTCAAGAGCCTTCCATTCAACATCTGAAAATTTATAAGGGTCTATAAATGCGAGAACAGCAAATTTTTCATTTTTATTTTCAATTTCAATCTGTTTTACTATTTGATTTATTAAAATATTTGAATCACCTTTATATAACAAAATATCTTTACCGATTGTTAAATCTTCATTTGTCTTCTTTTTTATTATCTCACATGTTTTTTTAACTCGGTTTTCTAATGGTAAATGAAATTTATTCTCTTGTTCCATAAATATCCATTTTAAAAATCTATTATTTAAACCATCTTTATGATTAGGGATTACTCCTTTTAACAAAGACACTATAGGGGAGCCGATAGAACTAATATTTTCATTCTCAACTTCGTTTGCTCCACAACTACTAAAGAAATCTATAAAATAACATTTACATTTATTTGTTTTAGAAAGAATTAATAAATAGGGTTTAATATAATACTCTAAAAATATTAATTTTTTAAAACTCCAAAGATTAAAACCTTCATTATTTATTGTTTCAGAAGAATTAATTATTTCTTTTGCTTCATCAGACCAGGTGTATTCTTTTAAAAAATCTATTACTTCTTTCTTTTTATTAACCATTTTGTTTCCTCCTTAATTTTATTCCCTTTTTTATATTAACCAACTATAATTGAGATTAAATACATAAATGATACTAATCCTATTAACAAAATTAACCCAATAGACATACTAAGAAAATAAGAAACAAAAAAAAGAAGTATTTTGACGTAAGGGTTTTTTACTTTTTTCTCCAATTGTATGTACTGCCTAACTTCTGCAAGCATTACAGAGAATACCACTGCAACAAACAGAGCATTACCTAGATGATTAAATAAAGATTCTCGCATATAAGAAGAATAGTCTATCATTTTAAACTCTCCTCAATTATTTTCTTCTCTTCAGAAGTTATTCCATATAATTTATAAATTTCTTCATCAATCTCATAATCAACATTTTTAATCTGCTGTTCTGTCTTCTTCTCGCACAATTCCATCATTCTTTCAACTAACTCTTTTATCTTTTTTGCCTGTTTTTCATCAGGGAGGTTTATGGGTAACAATTTTAGGTAAGGTATATCAAATCTAATATAGCCCCCTGCCATATGGGTTGTTTCAAACCTCATCTTATAGTAATAATTAATTAATTTAGAGTTTATAATCGCTAAAAGAGTTTCAAATAAATTAGAATCATTAGGAATTAATATAGATGATTTCCCAACATAATAACCTTTTTCATCAATAGTAGCTTGAACACCTTTTGTTACTCTTGCTATAACAATCTTTCTTTGTTTAAATAATTCTTTTAGCTTGTCAGAATAT
>Ga0315293_10001453_pt1 | contig 23007 bp, 22 predicted proteins | sample YL17G13_20_MG_FD_203071 | JGI IMG/M metagenome (GOLD analysis project Ga0315293, IMG submission 203071) | Sediment microbial communities from Yellowstone Lake, YNP, Wyoming, USA - YL17G13_20 | ecosystem: Environmental > Aquatic > Freshwater > Lake > Sediment | place: USA: Wyoming | collected...
AACGGCTAGGAATACCAATTGGAAATGTAGTCCAGCCCAGGTGACCGCTATACGTTGGGACCGCTTCGGAAACAACCAGACATCGGAGATGTCGCAGTAGAAGCACGGCTGGAAATACATCAGGAGAAACCCCATCTCCCTCACCTGCCCGCCGTAGTACCGGCACAGTACGGCGTGGGCAAACTCATGCAGACTCACCAGCAGCGAAAGCGAAATAATGATCGTAACTATCGGGGTCAATTGGAACAGTTCGCTCAAGCGAACGGCGAACTGCGAGCCATTGGCGACCAGCAGGCCAACTCCAATTGCGATGGTTAGCAGTTGCACACTCAGCCAAAAGCGATTGTGAAAGGGGCGATACCACCGTGACAGCATATCCAGCGTCTTGCCGGGAGTAAACCCCTTGAGCTTGATGTACAAGAGTCGCGAGCCGAGCGACCGGCGGCTGGTCGCATCACGCACGGCGCGCGCAATTTCCTGTTCGGAGCGCCCGTCCTCCAGAAAAAACAGTCTGGACAGTGCCGTGATGAACTGCTCGATATCGGCAGTTGAAATCGTGAAGCCGAATCTCGCCTGAAATTGCTCGGCTATTTGGTCAGGTGCACAGTCACCATCGAGCTGTTGAAAAATCCAATACTCCGGCTCCCTAAGGCGAAAGTACCGCCCGGTCACCGGGTCCTTCAGGGTGTAAACGGTAGCTCCGTCAATCTGGGATTGTGCCGAAATCAAGTCCGTGCGAGATCGAGCGAAGCGGGACATGGTCGTAATCTATGCTTAGGTTTAGTCTGTTGCAAGTGTGCGGTCGGCCTGCCAGGTCACAGGATGGATCGGCTTAGCTAACAGTAGAGGGTTGACAGATGAAAGAATTCTGGTTAACTTGATTTTAATTACTGGCCATTTTGGATAAACCCGTGCTTGGCGTCGTTGCGCGATGGACCCCGGAAATTCCTTCTGCCCACAAGCATCTTTTTGCGGTCCGGCGAGACAGGCAGCGGCTTAAGCGCCTACAGGAGGGATCAGATATGTCGACGCGATTGTGCTCGATCGTGACCATCTTACTGCTGTGCGGTGTTGTCACGACAGGTTATGCGCAGCGGCCGACTGAAAGTGAAATAGCAGTGGCCGGAGATTCCGGCCTAGCCCAGTTTCTGGCTATGATTCCGCCCGGCTCCGAGTCTGTTTATGGATTCCACAATCAGGAAGAGTTGCTGCGCGCAAAGCTGGGCACTCCTTTTCAACTGTTCACGATCCTGCCGGATGATATTAGGGATACTTTGCGTCCGGGCAAAGAGTACTTTGTGCCTACGAACGAATGGAGAATCCCGGTAACTGTCGACGGAGCCACGCGCGCGCTCCTGACCATTTCTCGAGACGGCGACAGATGGAGGGCTGTCGATTTTGGAGCCGCCGGCCTGGCCAGTGAGATTGGTGGATTCTGTGCGTTGCACCCGATAGATAATACCCGGCAGCGGCTGGTACTGTTGCGCCTCTATCAACTGAGGTCTGATTTATTGTTGGTATCTGAGTCGAATGCTCCAATCAGCAGCGGCAGGATCTTCCCGCTCCGGTCAACAGAGTTGATGTTTGAACGGCAGAAATTGTCGATTCAATCGGAATACACGGAGCCTCAGCTTCTTCCTTTGCTCAAAGAACTGTATTCGCGGGAGGTGAACAATGAAGAGTAACAGATGGAAGGTAGGGCGAGCTTGGGTCATCCAACATTTACTGTCAGCGTACTCGGCTGGGATTATCTCAACACTCTCTTTGTGTATACAAGCCCAAGTTCTAAACGTACCGGTAGTGACTCAGGAGCAGAACCAATGGTGCTGGGTCGGCGTCAGCGCGTCCACCCTTCAGTACTACGGCAGTAACATTGCCCAGTGCACGATTGCCGAGTACACGCGGGTCCAGGCTGTCTGGCATAATTTCGGCTCAGTGAATTGCTGTACAGACCCCAACCAGGGCTGCAATTACTGGAATTACAATTGGGGGTATGCCGGGAGCATACAGGATATCCTTCAGCATTGGGGCGTAAACAACTATGGCTATGGTTCGTACCTGTCGCTCAGTCAGGTTCAGACCGAAATCAGCGGCCTGAGGCCGTTCATCATACGCTGGGGATGGGTATCGGGCGGCGGACATTTTGTGGTCGGCCACGGGATTAGCGGAACCACAATGTACTACATGGACCCGTGGTACGGCGAAGGGGCAAAAATCGCCGCTTACAACTGGGTTATTTCGGACGGCAATCACAACTGGACGCACACGAATATTTTGACAACTACTCCCAGCCATATGCCGCAGGCTCCTGTCAATCTTAGCGCTTTACCGGGGAACGCGCGGGTAACGCTCACTTGGAACAGGAATACTGAGCCGGATTTTCTTCGTTACCGGATTTTCGCCGGCACATCGGCTAATCCGACCGTGAAGATCGACTCCACCACCGGAGGATCAGCGGACACGGTGAAAACCATCTCCGCTTTGACTAATGAGACGACCTACTATTTCCGCATCACTGCCGTCGACAGCGCGGGTAACGCCAGCAGCTACAGCAACGAGGTGAGCGCGAAACCTTCTTGCTGCGTGGGTACCCGGGGCAATGTGAACGTAGCCGGGATAGTTGATCTGAGCGATCTAAGCTTACTCGTGAATTATCTGACGGGCGGCGGCGGTAGTTTGCCGTGTGAGCAGGCCGCAAACGTAAACGGGACAGGAATCGTTGATCTGAGCGATTTGAGCGCTCTAGTCAGCTACTTGACCGGGGGGGGGTATACACTACCGAATTGCCCGTAGTGCGGTCTTTCGATGTTTAGACCCCTTCGGCCTACATTACTGAGCCGGCGGCTGCATCGGGTTTCCTCACACGGAGCCCCCAAGTGGCCTGAAGGGTTAAACCAGGAAGTGATTGGAGAACTTGCGTCCAATATAGTACTCTTCTCACACCGCCGCGCCATCAAGGATCACGCCAGGACTGCGCGGCAAGGCCGGCAAACACATAAGCAGATAAGAGAAGGAGAGGTTGGTCATGGGACACCCTGTTGTACACTGGGAGATCTCCGGGCGCGACGGCGCCAAGCTTCAGTCGTTCTATGCTGAGCTGTTCGACTGGAAGATTGACGCCAATAACCCCATGAATTACGGCATGGTCAAGACAGCCGACAGCAACACCATTGATGGCGGTATCTATCAGTGCAAACTGACCGACAAACCAGCAGTCACATTCTATATTCATGTCGATGATCTCCAGAAGTACCTCGACAGCATCAATCGGAAGGGAGGGCGGACAGTGGTGCCGCCGAGTCCGATTCCGGGTTTCGGGAGTTTTGCGATGTTTGCCGACCCGGAAGGAAACGTGGTAGGGCTGTTCAAGAGCAATAAAGACTAAAAGTGAATTCATTGCTGAGAGTCGAGTAATTTGAGGGCCGGTCGCCGGCACAGAAGCGACCGGCCTCTTAATTAATTGCGAGACAACGGCTCCGGGACGAGTCCGGAAATCTGGAGGCCTTGACTTCTGGGCGCAATTTGGTAGATTAGTGAAAAGAATCACGTGGCGGACGCCCACAGATTGAGGACCTTTTGATGCGCGCTCGGGCTGATGTTGTAATAGTAGGCGGGGGAATAATCGGTGTCGCGGTAGCATTCTATCTGGCCAAACGTAAGTACGGCCAGATCGTGATCGTGGAGAAACAGCCGTTTCTGGGCGCCGGATCGACATCGAAGGCAGCCGGGGGCATCCGCGCGCAGTTCAGCACCGAAGCCAACATCGAAATGTCCATGCTATCGGAGAAGCTGTTCTGCTCGTTCAAAGAGGACACCGGCTCAGAGGCGCTGTTTGATCAGGTCGGCTATCTGTTCGCTCTGTCTGATGATGCTGATGTCGCAACCTACACGAAGCAGTACGAGTTGCAGAGATCAATCGGGCTGAACGTACAACTGCTGAAACCGGAAGATATTCCTGCCTATGCCCCGCATATCAGGACTGACGATGTCAAGCTGGCCACCTTCTGCCACGATGACGGTCTCGGGGACCCGAGTGAATTCCTTCGCGGGTACGAGCGGGCGGACCGTGATATGGGGGTGAACATCGAAATGGAATGCGAAGTCACCGCAATCCGGAAGAATGGCGACAAGGTTTCGACCGTGCGGACTACAAAAGGAGATATCAGCACACCACTGGTAATGAACTGCGCGGGAGCCTGGGCCGCACTCATAGCTCGTATGGCCGGCGCCGAAATCAAGCTTGAACCGTTCAAGCGCCAGTGTGTGACGACCGGTGAGCTGGACTTTGTCAAGCCGTACTTCCCGATGGTTGTCGATGTCAAGTCCGGCCTGTATTTCCACAAGGAGTCAAAAGGACTCCTGCTGGGGTGGGCAGACAAAGATATGAAATCGTCGTTTGACGTCTCAATCGACCCGGATTACACTGACACGATAATTGAGAAGGCTTTGGATCGCATTCCACAACTTGCGACGGCTGAGATCGCCAACCAATGGGCCGGGTTGTACGAGACAACGCCGGATCATCAGGCCATTATCGGATGGGATTCCGAAGTTGGCGGGCTGTTCCATGTGGCCGGATTTTCCGGGCACGGATTCATGCATGCACCGGCGGCGGGAGTAGTGACATCGGAGATCGTTGCCGGCGTGAAACCGACGATTGATATCTCTTCTCTGGGTCCTGGGCGGTTTGCTCGAGGTTTGGCCCATCACGAAACGAATGTGATTTAGTCCTATTGGCAAGGGAGAATGAATCGGTGCGTAATTTCATAACCGTCCTTGTTGTGCTCACGATGGCGGCAGTTGTAATGGCGGCAGACGAAAAATGCCCATCGGCGCAGGTGACCAAGGCTGGGGTTTCGGAATTCGATGGTTTTCACAACGTGATCGCGCCGGTATGGCATGGCGCTTACCCGGACAGTAATCTCGATGCAATGATGGCCGCTGGACCGGATTTTGAGAAGGCGTTGATACCGATTGCCGGCATTGAAGCCAAAATGAAAAATGTCAGTCGCAAAGCGGCGTTTCTGATGAATCGCGAGAAGCTCGCCAATTACGTGAAGCGATACGCGGCGGCTTGCAAGGCAGGCTACAAGGATTCCTTATACGCGTTGCTTCCGGATTTGCATGAAGCTTTTGAGAAGACCGCCTCAGCTTGCCTGCCTACACCTTACCCCGAATTCGACGGCCTGGTCGTGACAGTCAATCTGATTTTGAACACGCATTTGCCGAAGAATAACACCAAAGGAATAATCGGATCGACCGAAACACTGGTTGCTAAGGCAAAGAACCTGACGGTCAGCTCACTGCCGACGTCGCTCCGGAATAAAGAGAACGTGTTCCTCCCGGAATTTCAAGCAATTCAAGCACTTGCCGGTCAAATACAGGAGTGTTGCGCGAGAAAAGACATGGCCAAATACAAGCCGCTCGCTGAGGAATTAAAGGGGAAGCTGGCCGCGTTTGAGTCTGAATACCTTTAAGGCAACGTCACATTTTTCGCTCGTGGCGGCGATTCGGCCGCCGTTTTCATTGGTATAAGGCAGGAAATACGCAGACAGGAGGTTTGTATGCGAGCTATAGTCGTGATTGGACTCATGGTTGTTGCGGCTGCGACACCGGTGCTTGCGGCACCGGGGAATACGGCTGTTTCTACGAATGAGGAAAAGATCATAGTCGTCGATGATTCCCTCAAGATTTCAGCCTGGCTCATGAGAGACACTCTTCAGTCGGATGAACCGCTGGTGATATTGCTGCATCAGAAGGGGCTGAGCCACGAGAGCTACCAGCCGTTCATCGACGCTCTGACAAAATTCGTGGAGACAGATTCGCTGCACCGTCCTATGCCGACCATTCTAAATTTCGATTTGCGTGGACATGGCAAGTCTATTCACCGGATGGCCGGCACAGTTAGTCATGCCGCGATGTCAAACGCCGAGTACCAGCATATCCCGAACGATGTCGCCCAAGTCGTCACCGCATTGGAGAGTGACCGAACTCTTGGCATCGATACTAGTAACCTGATAATTATCGGAGCCTCGATCGGGGCCAATTCCGCTGCGATCCTGACTGAAAAGTTGCCCGGCGTGAGACGTATCGTGATGCTGTCCCCTGGCAAGAGCTATCACGGCCTGGAGCCTGGCCGGGCGGTGGCAGAATTCAAGGGAGAAATGCTGATTATGGCGGCCAAGGGGGATATCTACAGCAAGGAATCTTCAGAATTCCTTTTCGACAGCAGCAAACAGCACAGCACACTCAAGTGGTTTGGAGACGGGGAGCATGGTACCGAGATCATCAACGGCGATAAGCACGCGATGACCGCTTTGATCGAGTGGATTATGAGGAAATAGTGCGAGGTTGTCCCAGAGACAATGAGATGGACCCAGTAGTCTGACCTTATTTCTCGTCTTCGTCCGACAGGTCGAGCATGGAAGTTCCCTCGGCGTAATCGACTGATCGGACCGACCTGATTTTCAGCAGCCGCTGGGTAACGTCGCGTATCTTGAGGGCGGAGGTTTCGATAATCTTCAGTTTCGCCGCGAGTTCATCGTCGAGTTCGCGGCGCTTCATTAACAGGAGCTGCACGTTGCCGAGGATGGCGGTAAGCGGATTATTGATTTCGTGATTCACGGTCACGGCGGTTTCCTGCACTGCCCCAAGACGCTCTTTGGCAACTTGTTCCTGCGACAAGGAGCGTGACTGCTGAAGATCAGTCGCTACAACACAGAGCGATATGGCGGCGCTTAGCGCCTCAATGAACAGGTCTTCGGCCACCAGAGTCCTCTCCCCTTCCTGGATACCGACAACCGCCCCGAGGATTTTCGAGGAAAAACGAACCGGATGTGTGAATGACTGAAGGGGCGGAGTACCGTCGAAGGTCATATACGCCGAAAGCAGCCGTTGTTCCTTGCGGAGGTAGGCGTAGATGTTCTTTTCGATGGCGGCAAGCGTCTCGCGCGCAGCGTCGGTATGGCCATAGCTGACGGCTGCGGTGACGGACATTTTCTCATCCCACAGGTAAAGCGCCGCCGCTTTCAACCCGACAACATCAGCCGCCATTCGAAGCGCGGTTTCGGCAGTCGGCTGAATAGCCTCACCGCGAGCGCCGGCAATGGCCAGTTGTCGCAGGATTTCGTATCTGTCCGGTGTCGGGTTCTGCATGACTCTCTAGTTTCAATCCTACGTGGGTTCTGAGCAAAACGGGTGCGCTGCCGGGCTCGAACTCCCACGGACGGAGTATTTTGCGAGTACGCCGTAAGATAATGCATGATAACCGACTTTCCCAGCCGTTTTCCTGTGCAAAGTTTGCACACCGGGATTCAGGGGAAGTTACGGCTGCAGGGGGATTCACAGTTCACGCCGTATTTCAGGTTTCGGAAAAGGGGATTGACATTCAGCCCGGCAGGCAATACCATACCCCCTTTTTCCGGCAGGAGAAAGTGAGGCCGACATGTCGGAGGAAATGATTCACGATCAGTGCGGGGTTTTTGGCATCCTCGGCAACCGTGACGCGGCCCGATTGACGTATCTTGGCCTGTACGCCCTGCAGCATCGCGGACAGGAATCAGCCGGAATCGTCACCTCTGAAAGCGGCCAAGTTCACCTGCACAAGGGAATGGGGCAGGTGGCAGATGTTTTTGGCGACCGGAATATCCTGGAACGGCTTAAAGGGGATATCGCAATCGGTCACACCCGGTATAGCACGACCGGCGCATCATCGCTGATAAACATTCAGCCGTTCCTTATTACAAATCGGGACAAGTACCTTGCCGTGGGACATAACGGCAATCTGACCAATTCGTTGGAACTTCGGAGGAAACTGGACGCCAAGGGGTCCATATTCCAGACGACATCGGATACCGAGATAATTCTGCATCTGGTTGCGACCTCCAAGAAGCCCTCTCATTTGGAGCGGATCTGCGAAGCACTGAACACGATTAAGGGAGCCTTTTCGCTGCTCTTCTTGACTGAAAATTCGATTATCGCGGCGCGTGATGCTCGCGGGTTTCGCCCGTTGGCGCTCGGTAGGTTCGATGGCTCCTGGGTGGTAGCCTCGGAAACCTGTGCTTTCGATTTGATTGATGCTAAATATATGCGGGATGTGGAGCCGGGGGAGGTGATAGAGATCACCCGCCGGGGATTGAAATCGATTTCTCCCATGAAGAAGGCGCAGTCTGCCTGCTGTATATTCGAGTACATATATTTTGCGCGGCCGGATTCTAAGATATTCGGCGATAATGTCGACAAGGTGCGCCGCCGGCTGGGACGGCAGTTAGCCAAGGAGCATCCGGTGGAAGCGGACATCGTGATCGGCATTCCGGATTCGGCCAACACAGCGACACTTGGTTTTGCGGAGGAGTCCGGCATTCCGTTTGAGATAGGGTTGATTCGCAATCACTATGTCGGGCGGACGTTTATTGATCCTCATCAGGAGATACGGGACCTTGATGTCCGCGTCAAATTTAACCCCGTCCGCGGCGTCCTGAAAGGCAAGCGAGTGGTGGTGGTCGACGACTCGATCGTTCGAGGCACCACCTCCAAGAAACTGGTACAATTGATCCGGGAGGCGGGCGCCAAAGAGGTTCATTTCCGAGTTTCTTCGCCCCCGATTATTTCCCCGTGCTTTTTTGGAATTGACATGCCGACGCGTAAGGAGTTGATAGCGGCAAATAAGTCGGTGAAACAGATTGAAAGGTACTTGGGGGTGGATTCGCTGCGATATTTGTCGATTGAGGGGATGCTGTCGATGCCGTCGCTGCCGAAGACGTCGTTCTGCTCAAGTTGTTTCTCAGGCAAATATCCCATGAAAGTGCCACACGTCAACGGGAATAAGCTGAAGTTGGGAGTAGTCCCCGCTTAGCCGGCAAAACGGATTGCAGCAGCAAGAATGACAATTAGCAGGGCATCGGGATGCACGTACTTGGAGGCCAGCCCCGAGCGCTTTGCCGGCATCGAATCGTCGAGCCTGAGCCTCAGATTAAACAGATTCTATGCAAACGCCAAGATTGCCCGGCGGGCGATTTCAAGCACGTTATCAGGAAATAGACCGAACCCAAGCGTGCCGATAGCGGTGACCAGGAGCACAATCAGAACGCCGGCGCTGAGGGGAGCCGGAATAAACCGGCCTTCGATCTGGTCGAAGTAGCTGACCTTCACTACCTTCAAATAGTAATAGACCGAAACGAACGAATTCATTACGCCGATGACTGTCAGCCATATGAAACCGCCTTTAACCGCTGCGGAAAAAAGATAGAACTTGGCAAAGAACCCAACCGTCGGCGGAAACCCGGATAGTGAGAACATAAAGAGCGCAAGTGTAGCCGTCAGGTACGGGTGTACTTTCGCCATGCCGGCCATTTCGCTGACATCGGCGCGGCTGCCGGAGCGAGTCTCCAGTAGCGCGACAATCGCAAAACCGCCCAGATTGAACAGCGTGTATCCAATCAGATAGAATATGACGGCAGACGCAGCCTCAGCGCCCCCGACCGCCAATGCCACCAGCATATACCCGGCGTGAGCAATCGAAGAGTACGCCAGCATCCGTTTGACGTTATCCTGGCGGAGGGCAAGAATGTTGCCAACTGTCATTGTCAAGACCGCCAGAATCCACCAGAGATCAGAGAGCGCGCTCATGTCTTTCAGGCCATAGGCAAAAATCCGTAACAAAGCAGCAAATCCGGCCGCTTTGGGCGCAACCGAGAAAAAGGCCGTCACCGGAGTCGGCGCCCCTTGATATACATCGGGGACCCAACTGTGGAACGGCACGGCGCCCACTTTGAAACCGAATCCAACCATCAGCAGAGCGGAGCCGGTGTAGAGATAAAGTCGCGCATTGGCTGAGATGTAGCTGAAATCAGTTACAATTCGTCTCAGGTCGGTCGTCTCTGACGCGCCGTATATGAGCGCAATCCCCATCAGCAGAAAGCCGGTAGCAAACGCCCCCATAATAAAGTACTTGATGCCGGCTTCGTTTGATTCCAACGAACGGCGGTTGAACCCGGCCATGACATACAGCGGCAGCGACATGATCTCAAGACCGAGGAAGATGACAATCAAGTCAGTGGTGCCGGCCATGATCATCATCCCCATCGTTGATACCAACAGCAACGCCGCGAACTCCGGCCGTGCAATATGCTTCACCTGAAAATAGCGCTGGGCCAAAAGCAACGTGAGCGTGGACGCCACCGCAAACAGGAGTTTGAATAGGACAGCAAACTCGTCGACAGTCACCATGCCGGAAAAGCCGCCAATCTTCACGTCCCACTGACGAGCCGTCAGCGCCATCGAGATAACAAGCCCGAGCAGAGCAATAGTCGACGCGAAGCGGTCAGCCTTGCGCGTGAAGATGAGCAGGAGAATCACCGACGCCGCCACCAGGAGAGCTAGTTCCGGGCCGATCAGGCTGAGATCAATGGATAATGTCGAAACGTAATCCGTCATAATTTGTTCGCACCGTGCGGCGACCGCCACACTTATCTAAAACCCTCAGCCTCCGCCGAAACCGAGTTTGAGTTCGCCATCGCCAGCAATGACCGGCACGATCCTCTGGCCGCCGGTCAACTCAAGTAGCTTGGGCTGAAACTGCGGCTTCTCGGTGATGTTTATCTCATCAAATGCCGTTCCCTTGTCGGTATAGAACTTCTTGGCCGCCGCGCAATAGGGACAGCCGGTCTTGGTATAAATCGTAATCTTCGCCATGGCCCTACTCTCCGCCTTTCGGTTCCGCCGTCACCTCGATGGTAGCGACCGGCGCCGCTGATTCGGACACAGATGCCCCAATCACCTGCTTTGCTTCAACTTCAACTCGGCCGTCATAATTCACTCGCTCAAGGATTTGCTTCACGGCCGGCTCAATCCGATCAAAGAACGGCTTGGGATAAATACCGATCCAGAAAATCAGCACTACGATGGGAACGAGTATCAGCTTCTCGCGGGCAGAGAGGTCCGCAAGCCGCTCGTTTTCAGGATTAGTGATCTTACCGAATATTACCCGTTGTAGCATCCAGAGCATATAACAAGCGGCCAGGACAACGCCGGAAGCGCCAAGAATGGCATAGGTGTGGTTCCGCGCCCACGTACCCAGCAATATCATGAATTCGCCGACAAAGCCGTTCGTGAACGGCAAGCCTATTGACGATAGCGCGACAATCATAAAATACGTCGAGAAGACCGGCATCGATTTGGCCAGGCCGCCGAAATCCTCGATCATCCGCGTATGCCGCCGTTCGTAGATCATGCCGACAATTAAGAACAGGGCGCCGGTAGACACGCCATGATTGAGCATCTGCAGCACTGAACCGGACATTCCTTCCACATTGAGCGCGAACATCCCCAGCATCACAAATCCCATGTGTGACACGGACGAGAAAGCCACCAGCGATTTCACATCCTTCTGTACCATCGCCACCATCGCGCCATAGATGATCGCAATCACCGACAGGACGCAGATATACGGCAGATAGGCGACCGTCGCATCCGGGAAGAGCGGGAGGCAGAACCGGAGAAAGCCGTAAGTTCCCATCTTTAATAGCACACCCGCCAGTATGACGGATGCGGCGGTCGGCGCCTGAACATGCGCGTCCGGCAGCCACGTATGGAACGGGAACAGCGGAACTTTGATCGCGAAGGCCAAGCCAAATGCGCCGAATAGATATATCTGTGGATCATATGGTATCGGCATTTTCATGATCTTCAAAAGATCAAACGAATACTCCCCGGCGTAAGCGTGATATGAGAAGTACAGGTACAGGATGGCAACCAGCATCAGGAGCGAGCCGAACATCGTAAACAGTACGAATTTGTACGCGGCGTAAACCCGTCTGGCTCCGCCCCACAGTCCAATCAGGAAGTACATCGGTATCAGCATCACTTCCCAGAACACGTAGAACAGGAACAGATCGAGCGCGCAGAACACGCCGATCATGCCGGTCGTCAGCAGAAGCATGGAGATGAAATATCCTTTGACTCCGACCGTTATCGCATTCCAGGAGGCGAGGACACAAAGAACCGTCAATACCGTGGTCAAAAGAATGAGCAACAGCGATATGCCGTCGATTCCCATATGGTAGCTTATGCCGAGTGATCTTATCCAGGGGATATTGATTTCATGCTGCATGCCACTGGCGATCGGATCAAACATATAGGCTACGGCAATCGAGATCAGCATCGTGATGAAAGCGATTATGAGACTGACCCCCTTGATCGTATCATGACGATCCGGTGGTATCAGTAGCAACAAGGCCACGCCGACCAGCGGGAAGAACGTCACCAATGTCAGCAGATCAACCACCATGCCTCTTCTATCTCAGAATCAGAAATCCTATTACCAGCACCACGCCTGCGGCAAACAGAGTGGCATACGACCGAACCCGTCCGGTCTGCACAAATCGCAACAGATCAGACGCCAATGCACCAAGCCGTGCCAAACCATTGACGAAGCCGTCAATCACCAGAACATCAACGATTTTCCAGAAGAAAGTCGAGAGACCGACGAACGGTTTGACCACAAGCAGACCATAGATTTCATCGACATAGTATTTATTCAGCAGCACGGTATAAAGACCGCCTGATTTCTCCCTAACCCTGGTCGAGGCTTCGGTATTGCAGACATACAAATGTCGCGCGAGGAAAATAGCACCAATGACGAGCACTACCGTGACAAACATGAGCGTCATTTCCAAGCCGGCATCTCCGCCGCCCGAGGCGTGTACGGATGTCGACATGATCTCTGACCCCTTAGCGGTCACCGGATCGAGCCAATGTTCAAAGAAATTCGTCGCACCGAAGAGGCTCGGCACGCCGACATAGCCACCGACAATAGACAACACGCCGAGAATCATGAGCGGCACAGTCATGCTGCGCGGCGATTCGTGCAAGTGATGACGGGTTTGTTCATCCATCCGCTCGTTCCCGTGGAATGTCAGATAGACGAGACGAAACATGTAAAAGGCAGTCAGACACGCGGTCAGCAGGCCTATCGCCCAGAAAATCGGATGGCCGTACCCGGAAGAATACGCCTTCCACAGGATTTCATCCTTGGAAAAGAAGCCGGACATTCCCGGAATGCCCGCGATGGCTAGTGTAGCGATGATAAAAGTCCAGTAGGTGACAGGAATGTACTTCCGCAGTCCGCCCATCTTGCGGATATCCTGCTCACTGGACATAGCGTGAATCACCGAACCGGCGCCGAGGAACAACAGCGCTTTGAAAAAGGCGTGAGTCATGAGGTGAAATATACCGGCAGAAAATGCCGCGACACCGCACGCCAGAAACATGTAACCGAGCTGGCTGACGGTGGAATATGCCAGCACCCGTTTAATATCATTCTGGACCAGACCGATGGTCGCCGCGAATAGCGCGGTTGCAGCGCCGATAATGGCAACCACCAGCAGCGCATCAGGGGCCATCATGAAGAGAACATTCGACCGAACCACCATGTAGACGCCGGCTGTCACCATCGTGGCGGCATGAATCAGCGCGGAGACGGGTGTCGGACCTTCCATTGCATCCGGCAACCAAACAAACAATGGAATCTGCGCCGATTTTCCAATCGCGCCGATAAACAGCAGGAGACACGCGGCGGTAATCAGTCCGCCGCCGGCGACAAAGACGGTTGGCGCTTTCTCCATGACGGCGGCAAAGTCGAGCGAGCCGACCTGCCAGAAAATGATGAACAAGCCGAGCAGGAATCCGAAATCACCGATACGGTTGACAATGAACGCTTTCTTTCCGGCGTCGGACGCCGACTTCTTTTCAAACCAGAACCCGATCAGAAGATACGAGCACAGCCCGACCCCTTCCCACCCGACAAACATCAGCAGGAAGTTATTTGCCAAAACCAGCATCAGCATGGAGAAGGTGAATAGATTGAGGTAGGCGAAATAACGGCCGTATCCCTCGTCGTGATGCATATACCCGACCGAGTAAACATGAATAAGGAAACCGACGCCGGTGACAACCAGGATCATGACTGCGGAAAGCGGGTCAAGCAGGAAGGCGATATCGACATGGAATGAGCCGGACGGAATCCACGCGAAGAGAGTCTGCTCAATGACACGAGCATCGACCGACATCCCTTTGAGTTCGAAGAACGACAACAAGGCTAAGATCAATGAACCGCCGACCGACAGACAGCCGACAAGGGAAATTACCGATTTGGGCAAGCGGCCGATCAGCAAACCGTTGATCAGAAAACCGATCAGCGGAAGCAACGGGATGAGATACAGGTATTCAGCCACTGCCTAACTCACCATTTCATCAAGTCGAAGCGGTCTATGTTGATCGTTTCTCGGTTGCGGTGTATCGTAATGATCATTCCCAATCCGACTGCGGCCTCGGCCGCCGCCACCGTCATGACCAGAAATACCATGACATGACCGTCCATCAGATTCAGCGCCCGTGAAAAGGCGATAAGCGCCATGTTGGCGGCGTTCAGCATCAACTCAATCGACATGAACAAGACGATAACATTTCTGGAGATAAGGACACCCACCGTGCCGAGCCCAAACAACACTGCCGCCAAAGTCAGATATGCCGAAATCGGTACGCTCATGCCTGTGTTCCCTCTTTTGACTGCTCAGTTGATGCAGTGTCCGGTGATGTTTCTTCGGGCAGTTCCTCGGGCCGTTCCTTGCGAGCAATTACTACAGCCCCTACAACAGCGATAAGCATGAGGACGCCGGTCAATTGAAATGGATACAAGTATCTCGTGAAGAGCAGCATCGAAACAGCCCTCACCGAACCGAACGCATCAGGTTGAGAGCTTACCGCATCGGCGACGGGCGGCGGCAAAGCCACGCCTCGTATCACAAAAACAAGTTCTATGAACAGGAGCAGAGTCACCGCGTATTTTGTGAAGCGGCTGACCCGTCCCGACGGTTTTCCGAGGTCCTCCCCGCCGCGCAGGTTGAGAAGCATGATGACAAACAGAAACAGTACCATAATGGCTCCGGCGTAGACGATCACGAGCATTACGCCGACAAACAGCGCCCCCAGTTGCACGTAGATCACGGCCTGAGCCACCAGCGAAAGTATCAGATAGAGCACGGATGCCACCGGATTCCGCTGGGCAATCATCATGGCGGCGCCAAAAATCGCCACGACGGCGGAAACAACAAATATGACAGCGTCAAGTGTCATCGCGCAGCATCCGGCACACCATACACCCTGCGAACACGCCGAATAATCCGCTTGAGCGGATTCTCTTTTCGCGGGTGCGGCACCAGCATATCCTCTTTTTTCCAAATGAATGAATTGCGGTCGAAATCGGAGAACTCATAATCCTGGCCGAGAAAGATCGCTTCCTCCGGACATGCTTCTTCGCAGAAGCCGCAGAAGATGCAGCGCAAGAGATTGATCTCATAGACTTTCGCCTTACGCTCGCCGTTGGCAGTCTCTTCCGGTTCCATGTAAATGGCGTCGGCCGGGCAGGCGGCGGCGCACAAGCCGCAGCAAACGCACCGCTCCGTGCCGTCATCATAACGTTCCAGATAATGCCGCCCCCGATACCGTGGCGCCATCGGTTTCTTCTGGCGCGGATAGTCCAGCGTGACCGGCTTCTTGAACACGTGCTTCAGGGTTACCCAGAACCCCTGCGGCATCTTGATGAAGACGTTTATCAGCGCTTTGAGAACTTCTTTCATATCGCTAACCTTTGCTCATCATTCCCAAGCTCACCACAATACTATCAGCCCGGTGACAAGAAGGTTCAAGACCGAGAGCGGGAACAGCACTTTCCATCCGAAATTCATCAATTGATCGTACCGGAAGCGCGGGAAAGTCGCTCGCAGCCAGATATAGAAAAACATAAACAGAAAAACCTTGGCCAGAAACCAGATCACCGAGAGTCCCGCCGGCAGGAATGGTCCGTGCCACCCGCCGAAGAACAGCGTGGTACCGACGCACGACACCGCGATCATGTTGGCGTATTCACCGATAAAAAACATGCCGAACCGAAACGATGAATACTCGGTGTGGTAGCCGCCCACGAGCTCCGACTCCGCTTCCGGCAAGTCAAACGGCAGACGATTGGTTTCGGCGATAGCGCACGTCAGGTACAACAAGAACCCGAGCGGCTGCTTCCAGATAAACCAATGCATGATCGTATCCTGTTGATCAACCAACTGACGCATCGACAGCGTGTTGGCAATCAGAATCACACCGACAATAGAGAGACCATAACTGATCTCGTACGAGATCATCTGGGCCGAAGACCGAACGCCGCCCATGAGCGAGTATTTCGAACCGGATGACCAGCCAGCAAGGATTATGCCGTACACGCCCAGCGAAGTCACCGCGAAGACAAAGAGCACGCCAATATTGAGATCGGAAATCACGCCGGTTACCTGCCGACCGATCAGGGAGAAATCAGCTGAGAACGGCACAACTGCAAAAGAGAGCAACGATGGTACGAAGGCGACGATCGGCGCCAGCGCGTAGGTAACCCTCTCCACTCGGTCGGGAACCACATCTTCCTTAAACGCCATCTTGATGGCGTCGGCGATCGGCTGAAGGAGACCGTACGGTCCGGCATAGGATGGTCCGATCCGATGCTGCATGAACGCCACGACCTTACGTTCCATATAGGTAGCGTAAGCGCATCCGGTAAGAACGGCCACAATCACAACGATGACCTTAATTGAAGATGCGATGATCATTTCCAGCATGGCGTTCAACCGGACACCTTGTTGATTCTGACCCAGTCAACGCGCGCTTTGCGCGACACAAGACAGTTGGCGCGAGTCGCGGAGAAGTTTCTGGGAAGGAAGACAATATCCTCTTCCAGTACGCGGGATACTCTCACGGGAGCCATCAGTTTGCCGAATTTGGATTCAACCCGTACGGCGTCACCTTCCTCAACTTTGTATTTCGCCGCCAGTTCCGGCGAAAGCTCAATATAGGCGTCGCTGCAGAACTTCACAAGCGAGGACGCCTTCTCGGTCAGATAGCCACGGTGATGCGGGTCATCGCCGATCACCAGCATGATCGGGTAGGCGAAATCTTTCTCCAGAACGGCCGGCCGCACCTCGAGATATTCGCCGGGCCAAGGGCGAATTGTATCGTGAGCCAGAATTCGGTCAATCTCCTGTTCTCTCTCTCGCATGGAGTTGAACAGCGGCTTGCGGGCAGCAGCGGCGATTTCCGACAGAATCACAGACGCCGGCTTGGATGCAAACAGCGGTTTGATGGCGCGCTCCGCCTTCTGAATACGGCCTTCGAGATTCATATACCGGCCGGCATACTCCGACCAGCTTGACAGCGGCAAGACAACATCGGCCAGAGCCGTGGTCTCAGTCTCAAACAGGTCGGCGACAACAAGGAAATCCAACTTCTCAAGCGTTTCGGTGACGGCTTCATAGTCAGGATACATGGTGACCGGGTTGGCGCCGAGAATGATCATCCCGTCCAATTCCCCCTTGAGCATCTGAGTGAACATCCCTTCCGTGTGGTATCCGGGAGCCTCGGGGAAGGAGCCCCAAAGGTCGGCGAGTTCCTTTCTCACACCCGGATGCGGGTTCGGAATGAGTCCCAGCTTTTCTGCGCCACTCGAATTGGCATACCGCGCCAGAGCCGCCATCTGGCCCCGCGCGCTGATGCCAAGCAGACGGTTCAGATTGCACAGCGCCGCGGCGATCAGTTCCCGATCCCGGCACAGACTGATCTGATCACCGACAATGAAAGTAATCTTCTTCCCGTTCACCAGCGCTCGCGCCAGTCTCTTGAGGTCATCTGCGGCCACCCCACAGGATTTGGCGGCCAAATTCAGATCGGCAGGAGATATTCTCCTTTTCAAGTCGCCCGCTCCGCTCGAAGCAGGGTTCTCTTCGATGGCGGCAAGGCAGAGGCCGTTTATGAACACCTCTTCGGTACCTGGAGCATAAACGAATTCACCATCGGCAACGTCGGCTGATTTGACATGATACGCATTCGCAGTATAGATGAGCGGTTGTCCGAAATTGCGCGCTTTGCGAATCCGCAAGTATTCGTTCGGATGTTCTTTGATAAGATCGGAGCCGAAGACAAGAATCACATCAGACGAATCCAAATTGGCGATTGTAAAGGGCTGCGACGAAAGGATCGAATACGGGCTGTCCGGCCTTTCCGGCAGACTGCGGTAGTCAATGCGGAAATCAAGGTTGTTGGTTCCAATCACTTTCCGCATGAATTTGGAAAAACTGTGCAGACTATCCAAATCCAGCGTCGGCGACGCCAGACCTCCGATGCAGACACACCCCTTGGCCTCGTCGATTTCGGACAGCCGGCGGGCGATGAAAGCCACCGCTTCATCCCATTCAACCGGAACCTGTCCGCCATTTTTCTTCATCAGCGGTTTTTGCAGACGGTCAGGGGAATGCACAATCTGGTACCCGTAGCGGGCGACATCCGGCAGCCAGCCGTCATCGATGTCATTGTTTATTCGCGAGGTTACGCGGAAAATCCTGTTCTTATGCTCTTCCTTGTAGAAGAGAATGTTGGCGCCGGTAGAACTGAAGATGTCAATCGACGGAACGGTTTGTGTCAGCCAGACGCGGATTTGGTAGCGCCAGTCACTGTTGGTGAGCGCTCCAACCGGACAGATCTCGACGAGATTACCAGAGAACGGATTGGCTACCTGCTCGCCCGGGGCGGCGTTGATCTCCATCAAACTCCCCCGCTCGAATGCGCCTAGATCATATTCTCCGAATGCTTCCTTGTTCGAGCGCACGCATTTGTAGCAGAGAATGCAACGATTCCGGTTGAGCACGATTTCCGGGCCGATGCGTACGTCATCGAACGTGCTCGTCACTCCCGGTACGGTATGACGCCGCTTCAGAAATTCGAATCGGCTGTCATCGATGCCGTGCGCGAACGTCAGGTTTTGCAGGTCGCACTCCCCGCCCTTGTCACAGGTCGGGCAGTCAAGCGGGTGGTTGGCCAGAATGAACTCGAGAACCGCCTTGCGCCCTTGTTTCACCTGGTCCGATTCGGTATGTACGACCATGCCGTCCATTGCTTCAGTCGCACACGAGACCTGCAGCTTGGGCATTTTCTCGATTTCAACGTAGCAGATACGGCAGGCGCCGACCGACTTGAGTTTCGGATGCCAGCAGAATGTCGGAATATGAATCCCCGCCCCGAGCGCGGCCTGAAGCACGGTTGTCCCCTTCGGGACTGTCACCGACTGACCATTGATCGTCAGCGTGACTGTCCTAACTGCCGCCTGTGTTGTCGTGCTCGTGCTCATTCGCTATCTCATTTGAACTCGAACCGAGTCGGGACGAGGCATTTGCCGTGATCGATATGATGCTGCCATTCGTCGCGCCAATGTTTGATGGCCGACTGAATCGGCATCACCGCAGCGTCACCCAGGGGGCAGATTGTCCGGCCCAGGATGTTTCCGCAGATGTCCTCAATCTTCTCAATATCTCCCGATTTTCCGCCACCGTGCTCGATGCGATAAATGATTTGCTCGAGCCAGTCGGTTCCTTCGCGGCACGGCGTACATTTGCCGCATGACTCGTGGCGGAAGAAATGGATCAGTCTCAGAATCGCCCAGACAATGCAGGTTTCTTCGTGGAACACAATGACCGCGCCGGAACCAAGCATAGAGCCGACCGAGGCCATAGACTCAAAGTCCAGCCCCACATTGATCTGATCCGGGGTGAGAAACGGCGTTGAGGCGCCTCCGGGAATGACTCCTTTGAGCTTCTTATCCCCGAGGATGCCGTTCCCATACTGGGGATCATATATCAGTTTCTTGAGGCTGAAACCGAGTTCAACCTCGTAGTTGCCCGGTCGCTTGACATGACCGGACAAGCTGAAAATCTTGCTGCCGGGGGATTTCTCTGTACCCATCGAACGGTACCACTGCGCCCCTCTCTCCATAATGTAGCGCACGGACGCAAGGGTCTCGACATTGTTGACGATTGTCGGGCAGGCGTACAACCCTTCGATTGCCGGAAACGGTGGCCGGATGCGAGACATCCCCTTCTCTCCTTCGAGAGAATTCAGCAAAGCCGTTTCCTCGCCGCAAATATAGGCGCCGCCGCCGGTGTGAACGATCATTTCCAGGTCGTAACCTGAACCGTAGATATTCTTGCCGAGATGCCCCTTGGCATATGCCTCATGCATCGCTTTCTCGACCGTCTCAATGCAGTGGCCAAATTCGCCCCGAATATAGACGAACATTATATGGCTGCCGATGGCATAGGCCGCGATAGCCATCCCTTCGATCATGGCGTGCGGGTCGCGTTCCATGATGACCCGGTCTTTACACGTACCCGGCTCGGATTCGTCGGCATTGCAGACAAGATAGCGTGGTTTCGGCGTGTCCTTCGGGACAAATCCCCACTTCATGCCGGTGGGGAAACCGGCGCCGCCGCGGCCGCGCAAGCCGGAACTTTTGACCTCGGCGATCACCTCCTCCGGTTTCCTGGTAGTAAGCGTTTTTTGCCAAGTGCTGTATCCGCCACGCGATTCATAGGTTTCCAGTTTTGTCTGGTTCGGGTCTTCAACGTATCGGAACAGATGGAGCTTGTCGCTTCGGGCGACTTCGGCAGCGTTGGTGATGACCGGTGAATAGAATGTCATGCCTTCGCCCTAAGCTCCTCAAGAATCTTGTCCACCCTCGCACAGGTGAGATTCTCGTAAAAGTCCATATTGATCTGCATCATCGGGGCGGTCGCACAGGAGCCGAGACACTCGACTGATATCACTGTAAACAGGTTGTCCTTGGTCGTCTCCCCTTTCTTGATGCCGAGTTTCTGTTCCAGATACTCGACCAGACTATCGGCTCCCAGCAGCGCACAGGAGATATTGTGGCAGACCTGAATCAGATATTTACCGGTCGGATGTTTGGGAAACATTGTATAAAATGTAGCGGCCTCGGCCACCTCGACATACGGCACCTTAATCACTTTGGCAATTTCCCGGTAAATTTGGTCATTAAGATGCCCCACCTGTCGGTAGGCAATCGTGATGGCGGGCAGAATAGCCGATTTGCGTCGCGGGTACTGCGAGGCCTTTTTCTGCATGAGGGCAACCGACTCTTTATTCAGAATCACCGGTCCACCTCCCCGAGAACAATATCGATACTGCCGATAGCCACGACGACATCCGCAAACAACCGCCCCTCCACCAACGCCGGCAGGGCAGCGAGATTGACAAACGACGGCGGTCGCACGCGAACCCGGTTAGGCTTGTTGGAGCCGTCGGACGAGATGAAGAAACCAAGTTCTCCTTTGGGAGCCTCAATCGCCTGGTACACTTGGCCTTTGGGCGTCTTGAATCCTTCGGTGATGATCTTGAAGTGGAATATCATCGATTCCATTTTGTGCAATACGTCTTCTTTAGGAGGAAGCACGACCCCCGGCACATGGGCACGATAAGGACCTTCCGGCATACCGTCGAGTGCCTGCTGCACGATTCTAAGCGACTGCCTAATCTCTTTTAGCCGAAGCAGGTACCGATCATAGGCGTCGCCATTGGTGCCGGTCGCTATTTCAAAATCAAAATTCTCGTAGCCGCTATATGGGTTGGCCTTGCGGAGATCGTGCTTCACGCCGCTGCCGCGCAGCATCGGTCCGGAAAGGGACCAGTTGATGGCGTCATCGGCGGAAATCACCGCCACCCCCTTGGTGCGACCAATGAAAATCTGATTATCAGTCAGCAGCTTCTCGTAGTCCTTCAGTCTCTCCGGAATTACTTTGAGAATCGTGCGGACTTTCTTCTCAAAATCGCGCGGCAGTTCATGCGCAAGACCGCCGATCCGGAAATAGGTGCTCATCATCCGTTGACCGGCACAGGCCTCGTAGACGTCGATTATCAACTCGCGCTCGCGGAAAGTGTACAGCAGCATCGACATGGCGCCGATATCGAGCGCGTGGGTGCCCAGCCAGACGAGGTGCGAGGCGATACGGGTAAGTTCGGTAAGACATACGCGTGCCCATTTCACTTTTTCGGGCACTTCGATTTCCATCAACTTCTCGACAGCAAGGCAGAAGCCGAGATTATTGGACATCGGCGCGAGATAATCCATTCGGTCGGTGCATGGAATCGCCTTGTAGTACAGCTTCGATTCCATCGTCTTCTCAATACCGGTATGCAGATAACCGATTACCGGCCGTGCCCTGACGACCGTCTCACCGTCCAACTCACACTCCACCCGAAGCACGCCATGCGTAGACGGGTGCTGCGGCCCCATATTCAGAGTAACGGTCTTGGCTTCCGGCATTACTTGATTACCTCGGGCGGGTCGTTCTTATTCCAACTGAACTGGGGTACTTCCCAGGTAAGAGGGTAATCCCGGCGAAGAGGATGTCCTTCGAGATCGTCCGGCGTAAGTATCTTCGTGAGGTCGGGATGACCTATAAATACAATCCCCATAAGGTCCCAGACCTCCCGTTCCAGCCAGTTGGCGCCATTCCAGAGGGGGGTGAGACTCTGGATTTCAGGCTTATCAGCCGAGAGTCGGACCTTGAGAAAGAAGCGATATTGATGCCTGAGCGAATAGAGATTATAAATAACTTCAAACCGGCCGCCAGCTTCTTCGGCATGACCGTACCAATCGACCGATGTGATGTCGGCAAGATACTTGATGTCGAGATCGGAATCATAGAGCGCCTGGCACAGGTCGAGCAATCCCTCAGCCCGAATGGTAAGACTCTGCTGATCGCGGAAATTGTCCTCGCTGATAATCACTTCAGCGAAGCGCTGTGATAGAAAATCTCTAACCTGCTGTCTGATGTCCATCTCTTAGTTCCAAAAGTCACAAGAGCAGGCGGAACGCGGCGAAATGCGCCCGGCCTCCACGCCGCCTAAACTACCTGGCGACCCCATTCCTCGCGTTTGTCTTTGACTGATTCCTTCTCCAGTTTTTCCTGCAGCTTCAGAATCCCTTCCATTAACTGCTCCGGACGGGGTGGGCAACCCGGAATGTACACATCGACCGGGATAATCCGATCAACGCCCTGCAGAATAGCATAGTTGTTGAACACGCCGCCGCACGAGGCACAGGCTCCCATCGATGTGTACATT
>Ga0315293_10001454_pt1 | contig 23005 bp, 25 predicted proteins | sample YL17G13_20_MG_FD_203071 | JGI IMG/M metagenome (GOLD analysis project Ga0315293, IMG submission 203071) | Sediment microbial communities from Yellowstone Lake, YNP, Wyoming, USA - YL17G13_20 | ecosystem: Environmental > Aquatic > Freshwater > Lake > Sediment | place: USA: Wyoming | collected...
GGCGAAGAAGGCATTGCACAAAGTTTAACGGCGTCTCTTACGTCTCGCAGACAGGCGCCGCCGCGGTCTATAGCCCCGAAGGCAAAAAACAGTGCCGCCAGATAATCGATATTTATATGGCCAACGCAAAACTTATTCTTGAATCGCTCAGCCGGCTCGGCTACAAAGTCTATGGTGGGGTAAATGCGCCGTACATCTGGCTCAAAACACCCGGCAGACTAAAGAGCTGGGAATTTTTCGATTTGCTTCTTACAAAGGCCAACGTGGTCAGCACTCCCGGCGCAGGTTTCGGTTCGGCAGGCGAGGGTTATTTACGACTCACCGCCTTTGCAAAACCTGAAAACGTCAAAGAAGCGATGGAACGATTGGCAAAACTTTAATGACAAAAGCGACGCTTGCATATATCGGCCTGGGCAGTAACTTAGGCGACAGGCAATCCTGCATCCGCAACGCCCTTGTGATGCTCGCAGACATCCCCGGCGTGGAAGTCCTGCGCAGCAGCGATATAATCGAAACAGCACCGCTGGCCGGTTTAAATCAGCCGAAATATGTAAACTGCGTCGCTGAAATAAAAACTAATCTTTGCGCCCAGGCGCTCTACCAAAAAATGGCGCAGATCGAAAATTCGCTTGGCAGGGTCCGGCGGGAAAAATGGTCGCCGCGAACCATCGACCTTGATTTGTTATTGTTCGGCGGCGAAATCGTAAATACGGACGAGCTGACCATTCCTCATCCGCAGATGCACCTGCGGTCTTTTGCCCTGAAAGGCCTCTGTCAGCTTAATCCGGAATTCGAGCATCCCCTTATAAAGGTATCCGCTGCAGAATTAGCCCGCCGTCTCAATGGCTGCGATTTTGTGCTCAAGGCCGACCTGCCCCAGCTTATCAGTATAGCAGGGGTCATTGGCGTCGGCAAAACCACTCTCACCAAAAAACTGGCGACATATTTCGGCTGCAAACAGCTTTTTGAACCTTATGATACAAATCCCTTTTTGCCGCAGGTTTATGCGGGTGAAAAGGAACTGGCCCTTGATTCGCAGTTGTATTTCCTCGCAAGCCGATTGGGCCAGTTGACCCCTGCCGCATTGACCCTCGGCGCACCTGTCATCAGCGATTACATCTTTGACCAGGAAATCATCTATGCAAAACGCCTGCTCAATCCTGAGCAACTTGCACTTCACGAGCAGATTTATCTGCCTTTGAGTAAAATGGTCGCCTTGCCGGTTTTGGTCATATACCTGAAGGATACCGCCCAGAATTGCCTGACCCGTATCGTAAAACGCAATCGGCCTTATGAGCAGAAAATCGACCCAAAGTTCCTCGATGCGTTTGAATCCGATTATGAAAACTTCTTTAATAACTGGAAAACTTGTCCGGTTATTCGCATACAGCTTTGTGAATTTGATTGCACAAAACCAGCCGATGTGGATAATCTGTCGAATCAAATAAAAAGTTATATTTCTGTAAAAAATTTGTAAAAAGGCTGTCGATGAAAAAAAATGCTAAGTCGTCCGGTAAAAAAATTCCCGTGTTAAATCACAAATCAATATCGACAAGGGCTATCCACGCCGGCGAACCACGAGAAAAATACGCCGATTCGCTGATGACCCCGATTATTCAGACTTCAACCTTTACCTTCAAAAACAGCAAGGCCATCGAAGATTATACCAAAAAAGGCAAAGAGCATTTCGAATACGGACGATACGGCAACCCCACCGCCAAAATCGCCGAGGCTCGCCTTGCAGACCTCGAAGGCGCCGAGGATTGCGTCGTCTTTACTTCCGGAATGAGCGCCATAACCACAACCATTCTCTCTTTAGTTCAGTCCGGCGACCATATCGTAATCACGGACGACAGCTACAAAAAAACGCTCGAGTTCTGCAAATCGTACCTAAAGCAGTTTGCTGTCGATTGCACCATTGTCCCCTTCGGAGATTACGACCTCATCGAGCGAGCCGTCAAAAAGAATACCCGTTTTATATTCTCCGAGTCGCCGACCAATCCGTATCTGAATATCTTTGACCTTGTCAAAATCAAAAAAATTGCAGCAAAACACAAAATCCTCACGCTCATCGACAGCACCTTCAGCACGCCTGTCAATCAGCGGCCGATAGAGTTCGGGATGGACCTGGTTCTCCAAAGCGCAACTAAATATCTCGCAGGCCACAACGACATACTCGCAGGCGCGGTGCTGGGCAAAACGGAACTTATCGAGAAAATCCGCGACCTGCACAAATCGATGGGAGGCCTTATCGACCCGCATTGCTGCTATCTATTGCTGCGGGGACTCAAAACCTTCCCCCTGCGTGTGAAAAGGCAAAATGAATCCGCCCTGATTATCGCCGAATTTCTTGAAAAGCACCCCTGCGTCAGGCGGGTATATTATCCATTCCTCAAAAGTCATCCTCATTATCAGGTCGCCAAAGAACAAATGACCGGCGGCGGGGGAGTCGTAACCTTCGATATAAAGGGAACCGTCAAAACCGCAAAAAGATTTATGGATGCCCTGAAATTGTGCTATATCGGGCCAAGTCTCGGCGGCGTCGAAACCCTCATTACGCACCCCGCACTTGTCAGCTATTACGACTACACGAGAAAGGCTCGCTATAAGCTCGGCATCACCGACACCCTTTTCCGCCTCGCTGTCGGAATCGAAGATGTCGAGGATATAATCGAGGACCTCGAACGCGGTTTCAAGGCCGGCCTGAGAGGTTAAAAGGTATAAATGGAACTTGCAAAGACCATAAAATCGGTTCGAAGTCTGGTTAATGTCGCCCGCAGCAAAGACAAAAAAATTGGCTTTGTCCCGACAATGGGTGCCTTGCATATCGGCCATATATCGCTGATTGAAGCCGCCCGCAAAAATACTGATTTCGTTGTCGTGAGTATTTTTGTCAACCCGACACAGTTCGGCCCGGGTGAAGATTTTGAAAAATACCCGCGTCCGCTCGATGCCGACCTTGAGATTTGCAAAAAGGCGGGCGCCGATGTGGTTTTTGCACCATCAGCAAAAGAAATGTACCCGACAGAGAATCTGACATGGGTAGATGTAGAAAGATTGACCCAGCCCCTTTGCGGTCGCTCACGACCCGGGCATTTTCGTGGCGTTGCAACCGTTTGTACCAAGCTCTTTAACATCGTTGCACCCGACACCGCCTTTTTCAGCCAAAAGGATGCCCAGCAGGCCGCCGTTGTAAAAAAAATGGCAGCCGACTTGAATATGTCCCTTGAGATTGTGGTTTGTCCGACGGTGCGTGAAAAGAACGGACTTGCTATAAGCAGCAGAAACCGGTATTTAACCGCCCAGGAAAAAAAAGACGCAGCTTCAATTTACAAGTCGCTGCGGAAATGCGAGCAAATGGTTAAACAAGGCATCCGAGAAACCGAACCCATTATTGCCCAGATGCGTAAAATACTAAGCCCGGTCTCTTCGATTGAATATATCAGCATTGTTGACGCCCAGACTCTGCAAAACCTCGATAAAATCGCAGGCACAGCCATCGCAGCCGTCGCCGTCAAAATCGGCTCAACACGCCTGATTGACAACATTCTGATAGACGTCTTGGCCGGATAATGTATAATAAGCCGAATACTAAATACTATCTACTAACAACTATATACTAAATACTAACGACTAATCTATGTTTATAAAAGTACTAAAAGGCAAGTTACATCGTGCGACCGTTACCGACACCAAACTCCACTACCCCGGCAGTGTGGCAATAGACTCCAAACTTATGGAGGCAGCCGACATTTTGCCATACGAGTTCGTCATGATTGCTGACCTTAACAACGGCAATCGGCTCGAAACCTACGCCATCCCCGCCGAACCCGGTTCAGGCCAGATTATTGTACTCGGCGCCGCCGCCCAGTTGGTTAAACCAAAGGATATTATCATTATTTTTAGCTGCGCCTTTGTTACGCCCGAAGAAGCCCGAAAAATTAAACCAAAAGTCGTCCTGCTCGACGCAAATAACAAAATAAAAAAATCAGAAAAACCCGGCAAATAACCAATATGATTGAACCTGAAAATTCTATACGCTAAACGCTAAAAAAGATGCATCCTGAACTTTTCAAGCTGCCTTTCGTTTACCTGACCGTAAAAAGCTACGGATTGATGATGGTCATCGGCTTTCTCTGTGCCATTTCGCTCATAAGGCGTCTTAGCCGCAACATTACACCCGACCCGCAGATGATTACCAACGCCGCCCTTTATTCGCTCATCGCCGGCGTTGTCGGCGCACGCATATTCTATGTAATCCACTATTTTGACAAATTCAAAGGCGACCTGCTCTCGGTCTTTGCCATCTGGAAGGGCGGCCTCGAAGTTTTGGGGGGCCTGTTTCTCGCGGTTTCCGTTATCTTAGCATACCTTTATTATCATAAGCTTCCCATCCGCCGCTACCTCGACATCCTTGGGATAGCACTGGTTTTGGCACTGGCCTTTGGCAGAATAGGCTGTTTCTGTAACGGCTGCTGTTACGGAAAACCTTCTAACGTCCCCTGGGCAGTGCGTTTTCCATACGCCTCAATCCCTTACCTTAGCCAGATATACCCCAATGTCGGCAGGGACCGCTTCGAGCCCCAGTTGAAACTGCCCAATGACTTTTCCATTTACCATAACAGCCAAAGCGGCATTCCCCCGCAGGACTTAAAGCCGTTCGACTCTTTAACAGCCGAACAGAAAGAGCAGGTAACAAAAGGCCCATACCGCTGCCTGCCAGTACATCCGACGCAATTGTATTCATCCGCACTTGCGTTTCTCGGCTCTTTTTTGCTTTACCTATTCTGGCGCAGGGCACAGAACGCCCAGTTTGCCGGCAAAAATAAACCACTCATCAAGCCCGGGAGCACCTTCGCCCTTATGTTTATCCTCTACGGCATCGCGAGGTTTTTCCTCGAATTTCTGCGAGACGATAATCCTTTTGAAACCGCCGGGTGGATTCTTTACAAGGGAGGAACCGTCTCACAAACCATCAGCATTTATATGGTCATCTTCGGCATTATCTTAATGGCTGTTTTTGCCAAAATGAAACCAGACGCAATTCCACCTCTCAAACCCAAACCCGCAAAATAGCTATTTGGCTTTCAGCCCTTGCGCCCTTTCTTTCTACGAATTTTTTTAAGTTGAACATTTATCAAAACTGACGATATAGTAATATATGTTATAATATTTATTTCGTTTACGAGATACTGATCACCTGCCGCGACGTGCCGCTCGCTACGATGTCGTGTCGCAGCGGGTCGCTGGCACGGCGGGCGAATCACGAGCGACGATTTATGGGCATTTACGACAGAGATTATACGCAGGAAAACTTTCAGTCTCAATTCCGCACACCATCCCGGATGCGGCTGAACCTCCCGCAGCTTACGCCCGTTGTCAAATGGCTGATGATTATCAATACCGCCGTCTTTATCGCCCAAAGCGTTGGCGGCGATAACTGGCTTGTCTCGTGGTTTTCCGTATTTCCGGTTTCGCTGCCGGTCTGTCTTCAGTTATGGCGGTATGTAACTTATCAATTCCTCCATGGCGACTTTTTTCACATATTCTATAACATGCTTGGTCTTTTCTTCTTCGGCCCGCCGCTCGAACGTTATATGACAAGTAAACGATTCCTGATTCTTTATCTTTTCTGCGGAATCGTCGGAGGACTTTTTTACCCGCTCCTCGCCGCCGTCAAATTCCTTTCTGTCGCCCCGATGATAGGCGCTTCCGGCGCTGTATTGGGTGTCCTCGTTGCATGCGCTATACTCTTCCCGAAATTTATCATTTTCCTCTTTATCATCCCTGTACCAATAAGAATCGGCGCCATCATTATCATTCTCTACTCCGTTATAACCATTATCTCCAGGGGCCAAAATGCAGGCGGTGAGGCTGCACACCTGGCCGGCATGGCCGCTGCCGCAGTTTATATCTTTTCCGAATCCTGGCGGGCCAGGCTGCTATTTAAAATCCGCTCCGCTATGTGGGAAGGGAAAATGAACTCGCGTCGCAATCTCCAGTCCGAACTCGACAGAATCCTGCAGAAAGTCCATGACCGCGGCATCCACAGTCTTTCATCGAGGGAAAGAAAAATCCTCAAAGAAGCCACAAAAGCCGAGCAGATGCGTACAAGAATTTAAAATACAAAAAACCCCGCACACTATTCGAAAAACAATGCTTGTCAGGGTCTAATTCTTCTTAGTTTTCGGTCAGAAAAGAGTCGAAGAGTCCGTAGAGCAACAAGGCTGCGGCAACCACGATTATCAGCCATTGCCGTAGTGCGGATGCGGGTTTTGGCAAAAAGCTATGGTAGATGTCGGCTATCGAAACAGTTAGCTGCGTCATCACCTGCTGGGGTATAAACAATGCAACTGCCACAAGAGCAAGGGGCAGCAGTATCATAGTTGCAAGAAGCAATCGCTCCTTCATTTTGATCGCAGCCAGGGCGGCTGCATAATCCTGCTGCTGGATGCGAGTGCGCAACTTTTGGGCAAAATCTGGTGGGACATTTATGGTGTGGTTCTTGAGACCGGCCATTAAGAGAGCATCAAAATCGTTTGGATTTGGTTTTTCTATACGCATTTGGATTCATCCTTCCACAGACTATTGAGAGATTCTTTCAGTTTTTGCCTTGCCCTGTACAAATGTATCTTAACGGTATTCTTGGGAATATCCATTATTGCGGCTATCTCAGCAACGCTTTTTTCTTCCCTGTAAAATAATATTACCACAAGCGGCCAAGGTTGCGGTAGGTTTTTTACAGCAGACCAGATAACTTCATCGCGGCTGGCTGTTTCAAGGGGGCGGCTCGAATCAGTATCCGGGACTACCTGTTCATCGTAATAAATGCCTTCGGACGCAGGTCTCTTTTTCCGTAAAAAATCCATCGTCTTATGGTATGCGATAACCCATAACCATGTGCTGAGCTTTGATTTTGCATTAAATGAAGGAATGGACTTCCAGGCGGCCAGGAACGTTTCGCCGGCAACATCCTCGGCCTGGTGGGCATCGAGGCCCAGCGCGAAACAGCACAGAAAGACCTGCTGCTGGTGCCTTTGCACCAACTCTGCAAAGGCACTGTGATCCCGTGCCCGCAATCGTTCAAGCCAGCCTGTATCTTTCATAGTTACCACTGTAATATCTTTTTATCTTAGTCGCATCAAAAAGGTCAAAAGTTTCAATTATTTTTTTGAAACCTTAGAGTATGCAGCAGAGACTTATTATTAAATGGAAGTTGAATTTTTGAGCGAAAACAAGTAGAGTAAGAATTGTTAATTAAAGGAGAAATGTTTATGCAATGGGATACGGATTTGATAGTCATTTTTGGGGGAATAGCCCTGATAGTTTTTGTTGTGAGCTTGTTTCGGTTTCTCAGGGCGCGGATGCGACATAAAGAGGTTTTGGCAGCCATTGAAAAGGGGGTGGCGGTACCTAATTTAAGTACTGCAAAGCCCCGTATTCCACGCGGGATCACAAATATTGCATTTGGTATCGCACTGATAGTGCTTTCGCCGGCCTTCATGCTTCATGGGTTGGCTGCCTGCAGAATTCAAGGGATGGAGAGTCTGGCGCCGACACTCATCTGGGGCAGTGCCTTCCCAAGTCTTGTGTGTTTCAGCATTGGTCTTTTTTGTTTTATTCGTGGTTGGATGCTAAGGAAGTACGAAAAAGAGAATCAGCCGCCAAAAACCGCTGAGAGAACGAGTCAACAATAAACGCTTATCAAAATGGTAACAATCGGGCAGTAAAGGGAGTTTTTATGGTCAGGCCTAAAATCATAGTAATGCTATTATCCGTTCACTGCATTTTGTCGGCAGGTATTAGTTTCGCTGAGCCAAACATACCTGCCAATGAGCCGAATCGGGCCGGGGTTAACAAGGCACAGGTGTCGTCAGAGGTAAAAAAAACGCAGGTTGTGATTATAGGCACGATTCATTCAGCACACTCCTCCAACTCAAAGTACAGCCCGGATATACTCAAACAAATAATTCTGTCCCTTAAGCCGGATTATATCTTGAATGAATTGCCGCTAAGTCTGGTTGATGCTAATGGCAGGCCGATTGAGAGCTTTAGAGGTAAAGGCGGTTCCTGTCCAGAAATTTGGGCTGCAGACGAAGCTGCAATGGAACTTGGTATAAAACAGATACCTTTTGACCGGCCGGACAGACAGGAAAACTTCAAAAAAACAAACTATTTTGAAAGAAATAAAAGGTCAAAGGAATTGATGAACAAGTGGGGCGAACAGACATTTAGAGAAGACCCCAACTCTCTGGATATCAAAATAGCCCATTTAATGAGTTATGCCGGTCAGGCCGAAGACCAGCTTTTTATGAATTCCGGGCCGGAGATTATCAACTCTGAAACTCATGACTCTGTTATCAGGATAAAGCACTCCTTGTGGCATGATATTATGCCTGCTATTTGGAAAAAGTACCCGGGATGGGAGACCCTTGTCGATGATAGCTGCTTCGAAAAACAGCAGTGGGAAGACCGGAACAGAATTATGGTAAATAACATTGTCAAGGCAGCAAAAGAATATGCTGGGAAACGTTTGGTCGTGGTTACGGGAGCAACACACAGATATATCCTTCGCGATTTGCTCAAGAATGAGCCTGCTGTCGAGCTGAAAGAATACTGGGAAATAACCTCGCTGGGGATTAACAAACCTTGTGAACCAAATGAGCCGAATCAGCCTGCCTATTTAAAAGTAATCCCGCCGGAAAAACTCAAAGAGGACCTCGGTTTTCTTTTCAAAACAATAGAAGAAGTTCATCCGAACATGTATGCTTATACAAGCAAAGAAGAGTTTGAGTTTATAAGAAGAGATTTGTATGACAAAGTAATAGAATCTTTATCAGTTCGTGAGTTTTACAAAGAGGTTGCTCGGGCAATAGCATACCTGCAATTTGGTCATTGTTTAGTTATTCCGCCAGAGCTTCAGGGGAAATTTACTAAAAGCAGAATATTGCCACTTAAACTTCGTTGGGATGGAGAAGATGTGGTAGTAGCACAAGATTTCACTGAAGCAGGCATAGGTGGAGGTAAATTATTGGAAGTTGACGGACGCAAAATAGAAGAACTTATCGCCGAATATAAAATGTACGTGCCGTGTGAGGGACGTATCGGGAATACAAGTTATGCGACACGAGCTGCAGGATATTTTTTATGGTTGGAACATGGCGAAAAGGATTTCTACAACTTGGTAATTCGAAAAGAGAATGAGCAATCGCTCAATTATCAAGCAAAGACTGTAAAATACAAAACTATAGAGGAAAATGAATCAGCACAGGGGCATCTTAATTTAAAAGAAAAGTTCGCATACCGATATATCGAAGAAAGTGGCGTTGGAATCATCACGATCAATACTTTCACAGGCGAGTCTAGGGCGAAATTTGGCGATTTCCTAAAATCAACTTTCAGTAAGATAAAAGAGCAAGGCATCTCAAATCTCATAATTGACATACGTGAAAATGGCGGAGGTGACAGTCGTCTCGGTGACGATCTGCTTAACTACCTAACCGATAAGCCATATAAGCAATTCGAAAAGTATAAGTGTAAAATATCAAAGCAGCTTTTAGACCCCAATAACAATGCCTTAGATAAGATAGCGGAAGAAAAGCCGGAAGATTTGGAAATCGGCAAGTTTGTTGGACGCGATATTCCTTTAAAAAAACCGGCTGATAATTCTTTGAGATATGAGGGGCGTATTTACGTTCTTACTGGGAATGGGACATATTCATCCGGGCAAAGCTTTGCTGCGGCAGTTAAGTGTTTTCAAATAGGTACCTTAGTAGGGCAGGAAACCGGCAGTACGACAGTTGAATATGGCGATATGATGACATTTACTATGCCAAACTCCGGTTTGATATTTAACGTACCCTGTAAATATTTCGTTGAGGCTTGTGGAAAACCAGATGGCCGAGGTGTCATACCTGATTATGAGGTAAAGCAAAGGCCTGAAGATACTGCAAAAGGTGTTGATACCGTTCTGCAATTTACGCTTAATCTAATTAAAGACCCAAACTTTGGAATTCGACCAAAAATCAAACAAATAGATAAAACGGGTATAGATTGAAAGGAGAAACTTAAGATGAGAAAAATATTTTTAAAGCTCTGTATAACTTCCGTTATCAGCAGTCTGATATTGACCGGCTGCGATTTGAAGGAAAAATACGAAAGAACTGTCGATTTACCGCTGGCAATCAGCGCAGGCCGGAAATTAGTCGTTCATACAGAGGTCGGCTCAATAAAAGTTACCGGCAGCAACACTCCGCAAAGCGGTATAAAAGTCAAAATAACAGGCAAAGGTGATACTATTGAAAAAGCTCAGGAAGTAGCACAGAACATTAACATCACCGTCAAAGACGACAATAATAATGTCTATATCAAAATCAATAAACCGTTAGAAGTCAAAAGCAGCTGGTATTCCATGGATTACACTATCGAAGTGCCGGAAAATATTAGTCTTGAATATAAGACCAATGTCGGTTCCGCAACTGTTTCGAATATAAAAGGCGATATTACTGCTTCATGTGATGTGGGTTCTATTACCTGCGAAAATGCCTGGGGCAAAGTGAATCTTAACGCAGATGTTGGAAATATCAGCCTTGCTTACGCCGAAGATGCCAACAGTCAGGTCAACGCTGAGATGTCTGTGGATGTGGGAAGCATACATTTTAAAGGCCCCAAAAACATTTCAGCCAAACTTGATGTCTCGACAGATGTCGGTTCAATCCATTCAGATTTGCCGATAGCGGTAACGGGAAATATCTGTTCAAAAAGGCTTAATGGCACAGTAGGCCAAGGCCAAGGCAATGTTCGGCTGAAAACAGATGTCGGCTCTATCGACATTAAGTGATTAAAATGTTCAAAATCTTCATCTTAAATTGGAAATTGGAAATCGGCAATGACTTCCGTACCAATCTTGTCTGAAAATAATCTTCAGTCCCATTGAAATTTTTCACTTTGGCTCAGCAGTTCCTCAATGCGTGACTTCACCGCATCATTTTTGAATTTCTGGTCTTTCCACTTTTCAACGGTTGACTCGCTTTTCTTGACATCTTCCTTGAGTTTTTCCAGCCGCTTAAGCAGCATCTCGTATTCTATTTGTTTCCGCTTTACAATAAAATCGAACCTGCTGCTGACTGTTTTTTCAAGCTCCTCGCTCAACAGCTTCTTTTCTTTTTCTGTCGCAGCGTCTTTGATTTTACCAAGCAGTTTATCCTGCTCCCTGCGAAGCTGCAGGTCGCTTTTCAGCACCTCAGCCAATTGCGGATTATCCTTTTCTGCTTCTTCAATCTTGCCGTATGCCCGCATACTGTGCATCAACTGCTTGAAGTAAAGCTCCGGATTTTTCTTCTTAAGTTCCGCTAATTTCCTGGCATCATCCGGATAATTCTTTTCCAGCCACTTCAAATGGTCTGCCTCCCTCTCCCGCATCCACATCCCCTTTTCCTGCCCCATTAGCGGTTCCCTCGGTGGTTTTTGTCCTGCATGTTCCCTGACTTTTTTGCCGAACTGCTCACGGCTTGTCTCTCGAAGCTCCTGTCTGAATTTTTCAGGGTCGTCCTTTCGCAGTTGTGTCAGTTTTTGTGCCTGTTGGGGATTATTTTCCTCAAGCCATTCCATTGACTGTTCGACTTTTTCATCCGTCAGTTCCAAAGGCATGTTTGGCCTGGCCGGCCCGTCTTCAACCCAGACGTTGTTGGCATCATCTTTTTCCGCTCCCCGGCAGGGGGATTGTGCGGCAAGAAGCATTATCGCCGCAGCAAGTGAAACCAAAATAACTTTCCATCCTGTTTTCATTTTTCTTATCCTTTCCAAAAATCACTGTCCATTTCCGTTAAATCAGATTCCAGCTCAGTTACTTTTTTGTCTTGTACTCCGTTTTCGCATGATTTTAATGATAACGCATCGCTCTCAATCTGTTCTGTCCTCGCTGTAAAAACCGCCCACTCCGCATCCTCAGCAGCGCCGTCAACGCTTTCCCAGACGGCCTGGGGTGTTATTGAGGCAATAGGGCTTTTCTCAAATAATTTTACGCTTATAGTCGCCAAAATAATAAACGCCGCCGCAACAGCAGTAACCCTGTAAACCGCCCCTTTGAAGGTATTGGCCTTTTTTTTCGATAATGCCTTTGCTATCTTTCCTTTGATATCCGCTAAAAGTACATCATCAGGAACAGGTGCAGGATGTCCCCGCAGGATTTGCTCACCTTTGCTTATATCCTCTGCTGCCTCTTTGGCTTGTTTTCCATCAAGAAACCTGCCGAAAAGCTCTTCTAAATTTTCATCATATCGGCCGTTCATATTTTTACTCCATCAGTTCCCGCAGCTTCTTTAATCCCCGGTGCAGCTTCGACAATGTTGTCCCTATCGGCTCATCCCGCATCCGTGCTATCTCCTTGAAACTCGCCTGAGAATAAAATCGCAGCATTATCAGTTCCCTCGTATCCATATCTAACCTGCCAAGCTGTATCTGCATGTTATCGATTTGCTCATTATTAGAGTTTTTTATCCCCTCTGTTTCATGCCCAAGCTCATCTGCCTGGCCTGCTATTAGTTTCTTCTGCTTGTGCTTGTCTCTCAAGTGGTCGTAAAAAATATTTGATGCAATCTTAAACAGCCAGCTTTCAAAACAACCATCCTTGAATGAGCCGATTTTTTCAACCAGCCTTACAAACAGTTCACTTAGCAAATCGTCGCTTACGTCTCTGCTGCTCGTCAATCGGTAAAAATACCCATAGCACCGGCTCGAATACAGCTCGAGCAACTGTGAAAAACACTCAGGCCTGCCTTTCTTGCAGCCAGCTATTATTTGGCCAAAATCACCGTTTTTTGCCATAACTAATCGCTTTTCACATAGATTAAGGACGACAATCTTAATTCTTTTATTGCATAAATCCAAAAAATTATTACACTACATCACTATGTCTATTATAGTTAAGATTGAAAAGAAGTTTTTTTCAAAAAATAACATAACCGCAAAGGTTAAACGCTCCGTTACCAGCCTTTTTCCCGTTGCCAAAGACCGAAAAGGCCACTGTATACGCTGCGGAGTCTGCTGCAAGCTGCCCAACGTCTGTCAGTTCCTCGCAACCAACGAAAAGGGCGAGAGTTACTGCAAAGTCTACCGCCTAAGACCGCCGACCTGCCACAAATATCCACGCACTAAATCCGAGTTCCTCACCGCTGACACCTGCGGCTATAGTTTTGAATAGTACCCCAAGGTGGTAGCGCATAACTGGCGAAGAAGCGGGTACTTTTTTTGGTGGAAATCTCAAATTATTTCATAAATACCGCTGTTGGCGGCTCTAATGCGAGCGGAGGGAGTCGAACCCACAAGGGCTATTGCCCACCAGGACCTAAACCTGGCGCGTCTGCCAGTTCCGCCACGCTCGCGTATTTTGGTTGTGAATTTCGAATATTATTCTGTTTTTTTCCCGCGGTTTTCTGTCTGGTTTTCTTCAGATATTTTCACAATCCGCTCCTCAGCTTTGGATAATATCTGTCTGCAGTGCTTAATCAGGGTCATGCCTCTTTCATATTGCTGGATGCTGTTCTCCAGTGAAATCTGGCCCTGTTCTATTTTACTTACGATACCTGTAAGCTCTTTGATTGTGTCCTCAAAGCTCAGTTTACTTACGTCATTTTCATTACTTTTTGCCATAAATTTAATCCTTATTTCTGACCGTCCTATTTTGCTTTGTTTTGACTTCACTTTCAATCAAATTTTCGCCCGCAAGTTCGGTAATAAGCAAATCCGCAGGCTGTACGTCGTCCAGGCATCTTACTAATGAGCCGGTCCTTTTGTTTTTGGTAATGCTGTATCCGCGAGTCAGAACCGCCTTTGGATTTAGCCCCACCAGGCGATTGGCCTGTGCGGCAAGCTGTATCTGAAGCCTGTTGATAATCGTTCTTATCGCTGTATCTGTTCGATTTTTTAAATCGCTCAACTCAACGGTTTTTTTTCCTAAAAGCCGATGCGGCTCGATTTTTACTATCTGGATATAACCTGTGTGCAGCTTATTTCGAACCGCAGCAAGCGTTTCTTTTATCAAATCGGTCAATTTCGCACAAAGTTCATCGAGTTGCTGCTGCCTGTTCTGCACGGGCAAAAGGGGATTTTTAAAGATGGCACTTGCCAGGAACGTATTTTGATTTTCGCAGCACAATTCAAGTTTCCATTGTGCTTTGGAACGTAAGTTTTCCTCGAAATGAGCCAATTGTCCTAAAACTTCCTGCATATCCGGCACTGCTGTAACGCCCGCCTTTGTCGGCGTCGATGCCCTCGCATCGGCTACCAAATCCGCAATCGTGGTATCCATTTCGTGTCCTACGGCGCTTATGACGGGAATTTTTGAATTATAAATTGCACGGGCCAAAACCTCTTCGTTGAACGCCCATAAATCTTCGAGTGCCCCGCCGCCTCTGCCGACAATTAGAACGTCGATTTTGAGTCTGCGGTTACGTTTGTTTACATCCCGCAATGCCGCTGCGATTTTTTCCGCGGCGTCTTCGCCCTGTACCGGCACAGGATACAGAAAAAGTTTGGCACATGGCCAGCGGTCCCAGATGCTTTTTTTAATATCATCCACCGCAGCACCGGATTGGCTTGTCAATATGCCGATTCTTTGGGGGTAGGGGGGCAGAGGTTTTTTGTGCGTCTGGTCAAAAAGCCCTTCCGCCTCAAGCCGCCTGACCATTTGTTCGAAGGCAAGCTGCAGTGCACCGACGCCAGCCGGTTCAAGTTTATTCACATAGAACTGATATTTACCCTGTGGCGGATAAACATCGATGCGGCCTGTAGCCAGAACGGCCATACCATTTTCGGGTGAGAATTTGACAGACTTAAAATCGCTTGCCCACATAGTGCATGGCAGAACTGAGCCTTCGTCCTTGAGCGAAAAATAACAGTGTCCGCTTGAATGGCGTTTCCAGCCGCTGACTTCTCCGCTGACGATTATCTTTGGCGGCAGAATCTCTTCTATAGCCGCCTTGACCAGCCGATTAATCTGCGTGACCGTATATGTCTTTAGTTTATTATTTCGCATTTTCAGGGCAGGCAAAGGCACACCGGCTGCTTATAAGCTATTCAATTCGTTTTCTATAAAGCCTGGTCTGAAGGGCGTTTTGCCATGCTGTCCAGTCGGAGTCGCTGGTTTCATTTTCAGTTGCTATGGTTACCTGCCCAATCTTTGCATCGAGGTCGTCGATGTAATTAACCATAAAGGCCTCGGCTGTTGCGGGCAGTTTCGGTGAGCCGAATTCATATTGGCCGTGATGCGACAAAATAATATGGCCGAGTGCATCTAAAACCATTTTGTCGATAGGTGTCCCTTTTGCAGTCAGGGATTCAGCTTTTTGATTTATCATGAGAAAACTTTTTGCGATATGCCCAATCAACTGTCCCGAATCGGTATATGCAAAAGCAATATCGTACGAAAGCTCTTCGGTTTTGCCGATATCGTGCAGGAAAATCCCAGCCAGAACGAGATCCGCCTGCACCTTCGGGTACAGGGGCAGTATTGCAGCTGCAACCTTGAGCATATTGTTGGTATGTTCGAGCAGGCCGCCAAGATAGTTATGATGCAATTTTATAGCGGCGGGGGCATTGCGGAATTTTTCCATGAGGTCATTGTCAGCGAGAAATTCCCCGATAAGCGTCTTTAACTGCTGGTTTTTTATTCCTGCAAGAATTTTTTTTATTTCTTCAAACATTTTGCCGGTGTCTTTGTCGGTACGGGCCAGAAAATCATCGAGGCAGACCTTGTCGGTATCGACAAGGGTGAAATGATTTATGACTATTTGCAGATTGTTCTGATAAAGTTCGCTTCTGCCCTGAATGTGAACAAAGCCGGGCTTTGGGAGCTGATTGTAAGCAGACTCTGTTGCCTGCCACATTCTGCAGTTCAACTGACCGCTGCGGTCGCAGATGTACATTGCTATATATAAATCGCCTTTGGTCGTGCTTCGCAGTATAGGCTCTTTGACCAGATAAATATCGTTGATTGTTTCGCCTGCAATTATTTCGTTTATGAATTTATGTGCCATTATTCGCTCCGTAATTTCTGCTGACTAATCAGGTTTCCCTAAATCATATTATCCCGGCGACTTTTATGCAAGAAGTGATTTACCTTATACCGTACAACAGACAGAATTTTGTTGCAGCGGCGTCGTATTGCGTATAAAGTAAAACCTATGATTTTTACCCTGCATAGATATATATTTCGCGAGCTGATGAAGATTTTTCTCCTTTCGGCAGTTGCCCTGACGGTAATGATGAGTCTTGGCAGCATTCTTCGTCCGGTTCAGGAGTTTGGCGTAGGGCCCGGGCAGGTTATCGATTTGATTGGATATTTTCTGCCTATTACGCTGACGTTCGTACTTCCGATGGCAGCGTTGTTTGCAGCGGCTCTTGTTTATGGACGATTTGCCGGTGACAATGAGCTTGATGCCTGCCGGGCCAGCGGTATAAGCCTGGTGGTGTTGGTTTATCCTGGGTTTGCACTTGCGATTATAGTGGCGATTGCAAATCTTATTTTTAGTTTTTATGTAGTACCTGCCTTTATCCAGCGAGCGGAAAAGGCCGTCAAGGCAGACGCCAAGCAGATAATATTCCGAAATATTCAGCGAAAAGGATATTACAAAGTGCCTGACGGAAAGTATATTATTTATGCGGACAATGCTGATTTGCAGAATAGCACGATTTCAGGTGTGGTCATCGTTGAAATTAAGAATGAGAAGATACAGAAGATTATTACCACCGAAAATGCCAAAGTGGAATTCGATTCGCACAGGAAGTTTAATGAGGTACAGATATTAGCACACAATACTTATCAGATGGGCTCAGCGGATGAGGGATGGTTCTTTTTTGAGTGGCTTCCGATTACGGCGGAGTTCCCGCCTCTTATGGGTGACAGTATAAAATTCAAAAAAATAGATAAAATGAAGGAGATTATGGCCAATCCCATAAGTTTTTCTCCGATTGAGAAACTTGCTCGTGAAACTTATGTGCAATTTACCGCTGAATTGCTGGCCAAGGATATTTCGGTTACGATGGAAAATGGGCAGAATCGCAGTTTGTCGCCGCCGACAGACTCCGAGGATAGCGACAAATTTTATAAATTGTACAGCGGACAAAGGATTGTGAAGTTTACTGCCGCCCAGTGCAGCACGGAAGGCGAAAAAAAAGTCGGATTGTCTGGAGATGTCGAGGCAATTGAATACGATTCGGACAGCCATGAGGCGTTGCGTACCATACGCTGTAAAAAGGCGATGCTGCTTATAGACGGGGATGAGTTTTCACCGACACTGACAATGGAATTCCGCGGGGCCGCTATTTGGCAGCCTGACGGCTCGGAAAATCTGGCGGGACGGATTATAATTCGCGGATTAATTCTGCCCAAGGCCATAATGGATAAATTGAAAACTACTGATATTTTAAAAACCGTAAAACCAAACGCTATTTTTGCTGCACTGGGCCAGGAACCGAGCCTCCAACTGAAAGCTCTCCAGCAAAAACTCTGGTATAGAATACACAGGACACAGGTTGAAATTGGAGGTGAGATTAATTCCCGGCTTGTCTTTGGCATTGGATGTTTGCCGATGGTGTTGATTGGCATCGGTCTGGGTATTATTAAAAAGGGAGGGCATCTGCTGACGGCTTTTGGCGCAAGTTGTGTCCCTGCTGCAGTACTTGTAGTCTGCATTATGATGGGCAGAAACATTATCAAAAATCCCCAGTCACATGCCGGCTCAGGTATATTATTGATGTGGGCAGGGGTAATGTTTTTATTGCTTCTGACTTTAATAATATATCGAAAGTTGTTGAAAAGTTAAAAACGACCAATATGAAGATTTTAGATAAATATATTGCAAAGAATTTTCTGGTAGGTTATGCAATTGCCTTTTGTGTGCTTATAGGGTTGCGAATAATCATTGATCTGTTCGTGAATCTTGATGAATTTACGGAGCACGCAGATATAGGTACGATGGCGGTTATTAAAAACATATTACTCTATTATACGCTGAATACCACACTTTACTTTCGCGATTTTGCCGGGATGATAATTGTTGTTGCGGCCGCATTTTCGCTCTGCAAGCTTGTTCGGAACAATGAGCTTGTGGCTGTAATGGCTTCGGGAGTGAGTCTGAAGCGGGTGATTGCCCCGATACTGGTCCTTTCGGTAATACTGACCGGCTTTTTGATAATCGACCAGGAACTTTTAATACCTCCGCTCAGCGACCGGCTCGTGCGAAGCCAGGACTCTCTTCCCGGCCAGGAAAAATATGATGTCTGGTTTATCAGTGATAAAAACGGTTCTTTGATTTGTGCCAAGCAATTTGACGTAAAAACAGCGACTCTGCACAACCCCACTATCATTACAAGGCGGCTGAAAGACAAATCTATTGTCTGGGATGTTACTGGGCGAATAGATGCCGAAAGGGCAGCTTATAATCAAAAGACCGGCAAATGGGATTTAACAGGCGGACGATTTACGGAAAAAGATTCCAAAAGCACAGCCAGGTCGGTTTCTTCCTATGCCAGTGACATTACCCCCAAAGATATTCCTGTCAGGCGTAAATCTGAAGATAAAACTTTATTAAGCTCCCGGCAGTTGTCTGCATTGGCGGCGCAGAAGACAAAGGTAAAAGACCTGGCCGAGTTATACAGCCAAAAGCACTTCCGTATTACGGAACCTGTTATCAATCTGATTATGCTGCTGGTAAGTCTGCCGATTCTGGTTTGCCGCGACCCCAAGTCGATGAAGTCAGCGGTGATGATTAGCTTTGCTACCACAGGGGCATGCCTTATATTTAATTTTGTTTGTAAGATGCTCGCCACCGAAGAGGTTATCTTCAGCAGGGTGATGCCTGAATTGTGGGCGTGGCTGCCCATATTTATTTTTCTGCCGATTGCATTTCTTGAGCTGGATTCGATGAAAACTTAGTCAGGGCTGCACCGAAATATAAAATATGGGAGTGTCTGCCTCTCGGATAACCTGTCGAAAAATATTTTCAGAAAGCTTCCGGCAGAATTTTCCTGGTAGCATCGTTCAGGAAGGAGGAGATCTGTCTTTCGGAGTTCATTGTGAGTATCTTTCTTGCTATGTTGTTGCAATCTTCTATCGTTACCGAGCGGACGATTTGTTTTACCTCCGGTATCATCGGTGTGGCGAGCGAAATCGTCCTGACTCCCATCCCCAATAGAAGCATAATATATTGCGGTTCAGACGCCATTTCGCCGCAAACGCTGAGGTCTATCTGGGCCTTATACGCATCCTGAATGACCATTCTGATAAGCCGCAGTACAGCAGGGTCTGCACAGGAATATAGTGTGGAAACCAGTTCATTTCCTCTGTCGACAGCAAGAGTATACTGAGTAAGATCGTTGGTTCCGATGCTGAAAAAATCAACACCTCTGGCAAGGGTCGAAGCCGTCAATGCAGCCGACGGCGTCTCAATCATAATACCTATTTTGATGTTTCTGTTATATTTGACTAATTCCTCATCGAGGTCTTCCATTACATCTCGCAGAATCATCTTTGCCTGCATAAGCTCCTGGAGATTCGTGATTAATGGAAACATTATCTTGATTTCGCCGAGAACCGACGCTCTTATAATTGCATGCAGTTGTGTTTTGAACATTACAAGATTCTGCAGGCAGAATCTGATAGAGCGAAGTCCGAGAAACGGGTTTGGCTCCGGTGCAAAACGCTTGCTTTGCGTATATTTATCCGCACCGAGGTCGAGAGTTCTTATTATCACAGGCCGATGTTTAAAAACGCGGATAGTCTGGGCATACGCCTGATAATGTTCTTCTTCGGTAGGCTCGTTTGGTCTGTTGAGGTATAAAAACTCCGTTCTGTACAGCCCTATGCCCTCTCCGCCTTTTTCCAAAACCAATTCAGCTTCGCCTGGGAATTCGATATTGCCCAGCATGGTGATTTTCACACCGTCACGTGTTACAGCCGGTTTTTCCTTTATCGCGACAAGTTTGTGCTCAAGCTGAGTAAACTCCTGGGAATATGCCTGGTATTGTTTTATTGTTTCAGCGTCAGGATTTGCAATGGCAATGCCGCGATTTCCGTCGATGATAACAGTATCGCCTGCGCTGATGCTTTCAGTGAAATCCTCCAGTGCTACTACTGCCGGGATGCCTAAAGACCTTGCGACAATAGCGGTATGGCTTGTACGTCCGCCTGCATCAGTCGCAATCCCTTTTACGAAATTTTTATTGAAACCCGCGGTTTGTGTCGGGCTCAGTTCTCTTGCAACAACAACGACTTCATGGTTGATGTGTTCCAGGTCCTCGCGTTTATGGCCGAGAAGTTTTTTTAATAAGCGTCTCTCGATATCGTAAATATCTGTCGCCCGCTCACTTATATAGGTATCCTTTACTTTGCTGAAATGCTGAGCAATTTCACGAAGTGTTGCCGAAACAGCGTACTCAGCCGTTACAGACTCGGAATGAATAAGGTCGGTTATTTTTTTTCGCAGACTCCTGTCTCTCAGGAAACGAAGATGCACGGCAAATATATCTCTGATTTTTCCCTGTTCGAGGTTTTCGGGCCCGGCCTGAACTTCGGTCAATTCGTCGATTGCGGTCTTGAAGGCGTTTCGAACTCGCTGAATTTCTATCATTCGCTGAGAGGGTTTTATTGATCGCCGAGGGATTCGATAATCTTCTGAATCGATTATCAGCGATTTGGCAATTGAAATACCAGGCGAAACTGCTATTCCTTTTTTTATTTCCATCGCTCGGCTCTTCTTAATACTGGGTTTTTTTGCGTTCTTCCGGCGTTGGCTCATCGAAGTGTTTTTCTTCAACAAGCTCCCGAAGGGCTTGGACCGCTTTTTGGGCATCCATACCTTTAGCTCTTATTTTTAGTTTTGTACCATAGGTGGCTGCAAGCATACTCATCTGCATAATACTCTTTCCGTCCACCCTGGTTTCATCGTTGCTTACAACAATATCACACTGGTACTGATTTGCAATATCGACAAACTGCATCGCCGGACGCATATGAAGTCCATCCGCATTTTTTATGCTGACTTCCAGCTCGCAAACCGTTGTTTCCAATGTATTTTCTCCTGCCCGCATTTTCGTCGCCTGTCCATTAAGACTATATCGGCAAATTCATATTTATATTACATGAATGGGTTTTCGTCGGCTTCCCTGAGAAGGTCTTCGATCTGCGAGGCTGTTTCGGATTGCCGCAGGAACTTGCGGAATTTTTCCTGCTGCAGGTGTTTGAATATATTCTCCATTGCCTGCAGGTGTCTATCTGGATTATCCACAGGGCTTATCAGGAGTATCACTGAGTAAACGGGCTGTTTATCGAGCGAGGAGAAATCTATGCCGCTGCTGCTTTGCCCGATAGCTGCAACCACATTCTTAACCGACGGATGTTTTACATGAGGTATGGCTACACCCTTGCCTATCCCTGTACTTGCTTCCTTTTCTCTTTTTATCGCTGCTTTGATGATTTCTTCGCGATTGCCTTTTCCGAGTTTCCCTGCCTTGTCAATTGCCGAGACAAGCTCCGTTATGGCGCCATCCCTGCTGGTTGACTTTAGTTTCGGAATTATTGCCTCGAAACATACAAAATCAGCAAATTTCATTTTAATCTCCAAAAAATCATCATTTGCCCGGTTTAACCAGATAAATCAAGACGTCAGATTCATATACTATACGGGCGCAAAGTGCTTTTCATCCTTATCCCTTCGAGCTTCGTTCAGTACCGCCCGGGTGCTTATTGTCGCGCTCTTTGGTTTTTTTCTTCCTGAGCTGGCTCTCAAGTTTATGAACAGCGGCGTCGATGCACTTGTAGACATCCTGGCCTGCCTCGGTGACGACAAATACATTGCTGTGTTCGGCTCTGGCGATTATTTGAACGCTTGCCTTTCCGGCTCCCAGACCATCTATAACCACCTCAACCCGATTGACGCTGTCATAGAATTTTGGAAGTTTGGAAGTCTTCTCTTCGGCATAGCTTTTTATACTTTCCGTTATGATGATATGTTTTCCTGTGATTGTGAAAAGCAAAATCTGCCTCCTTTCTTATGCTAATAAATTTTATTCCTGTTTTTTCTCATGCCCGGCATTTGGCAAAAAACCGGCACATTTTTCACCCTGCGGCTGTACAACGCCGGCACTGATTATAAATCTCACTGCCTCTTCGATGGTCATATCGAGGTCAATTACTTCCTCTTTTGGAACCACGGTTACAAAACCCGTAAACGGTGTTGGCGAAGTAGGAACAAAAACGGTAATAAATTCTTTCTCAGCGTGCCTGGCCACTTTTTTAAGTCCCGGGCCGGTAACCATACCGATTGCCCATATACCCTTTCGCGGATATTCGAGTGCCACGACTCTCGAAACCAGTTTCTCCTGCTTTTCCTGTGTGAGTAAAAAATCGGTAATCTGTTTCACATAAGGGTAGACCTGTTTCAAAAACGGCGTATTCATTATGAATTTTTCAACTATTTGCCATAATGCCCTGCCGACCACGCTGGCAAGAATAACCCCGACAACAAAGACTAAGAATAGTGCTATGATAAAGCCGGCTATAGAGCCGTAACCATCCACCCAGATTTTATTCAGTGATTCTCTTGTAATATCCTGGTTATCGTTTTCAAGGAACATTATCAGTCCGACGATCCCGCGATTTATGTGAACACTGATATTGTTCTGGATGAATCCATAGCCCCAGATGAATATCCATATCGTCAGAATAGTCGGCACAAGCACTGCCAGACCGCGAAAAAAGTAGTTTTTCAGATGTCCAGTAATACGCATATTTTAACAACAATCTTTGTTGTTATCTATTATTTGGCAATTTTATCAAAAGCCGGGCATAAAGCCGTTTACAGTCCGGATACTTCAAGTTAATTGATGGGCTTCTTTTAGTCAACAGAAAACTCCTCTGGAACGTGGGCGCCGACCATGTGTATAAACAACCCCGGCAACGCCACTGCCCAAAAAACAAATCGCTGACATATCGCCAGAGCAGCCGCAT
>Ga0315293_10001455_pt1 | contig 23004 bp, 24 predicted proteins | sample YL17G13_20_MG_FD_203071 | JGI IMG/M metagenome (GOLD analysis project Ga0315293, IMG submission 203071) | Sediment microbial communities from Yellowstone Lake, YNP, Wyoming, USA - YL17G13_20 | ecosystem: Environmental > Aquatic > Freshwater > Lake > Sediment | place: USA: Wyoming | collected...
CGATCCATTCGTTTGGTATCGAGGCCAGGTCCGTGCAGGTGTGATCGATGATGATGGCATCCTGGATAACACTGGCCGCCTCGCCGCAGGCCGTCGCAGGGATCGATTTGTTTTCGGACGGGCCGGCGGCCGTGGCTAGGGCGATCAGCCCTCCGGCAGCCAGGATGAACAACGGGACGATTATAAAAATTTTTCTCGTTAATTGGATGATCATAGGGCCCCATCCTCCTTAGCCGGGAGGATAGTCCGGCCCGGCCGGGATGTCAACCGGCCGGGATGTCAAAAAATCGGACGGATGCTTCACTCCTCTTGAAAACAAAGCGGGGCGAAGCTAAGATAAGGGCTGTCTTTGATGTTCAAAAAAGCATAAGGTATTGAAAAAATGGAGGCAAAATGAGAAGAACTGCTTTGGCGGCCGTCGCGTTTTTAATCTTCGCTTTGATTTCCCCGGCCCTCAGCCGGGCAGCGGAGCTCCAGGACATTAAGCTTCCCCAACCCCGCTTAGAGGGGGGCAAATCCTTGATGCAAGCCCTGGCTGTCCGCGTTTCCTCGCGCGATTTCAGCTCCGCGGAGCTCCCGCTTCAGGTCCTGGGCGACCTCCTCTGGGCGGCCGACGGCATCAATCGGCCGGAATCGGGGAAGAGGACGGCGCCCTCGGCCGTCAACTGGCAGAATATCGATATCTATGTCGCCCTCCAGGGCGGCCTCTACCTCTATGACGTCAAGACGCACAGCCTGAAACATCTTTTCGCCCAGGACGTCCGAGCCGCCACCGGAAAACAGGAATTCGTCAAGGATGTCCCCCTGGACCTGGTCTATGTGGCGGATTTTTCGAAAATCAACCGGGGGACGGACGAAGACAAGAATTTCTACTCGGCCGCCCACACGGGTTTCATCAGCCAGAACGTTTACCTCTTTTGCGCCTCCGAAGGCCTGGCTACGGTCGTCCGGGGCGCGATCGACAGGGAAGCTATGGCCAAAATCCTGCAGCTCCGGCCCGAGCAGAAGGTCATGTTCGCTCAGTCGGTCGGCTACCCGAAGAAACCCTAGCGGCGCCCTTCATCCGCCGCTTTTTTAAGGAGGATTTAATGAACGGCATGGTGAAAATCCCCATTCCTTATAATGAGCCAATCCTGAGCTACGCGCCGGGGACTCCCCAGAAGAAAGCCCTCAAGGACCAGCTTCAGAAAATGTTGGCTGAGGCCATCGACATCCCCCTGGTTATCGGCGGTCAGGAGGTCAGGACGGGCAGTCTGGCTGAATGCCGATGTCCGCATGACCATGGGCATGTCTTGGCCCGCTATCATAAGGCCGGGGCCAAGGAAGTGGAGATGGCTGTCGAGGCGGCCAAGAAAGCCTGGCACGACTGGTCGGAGATGGATTGGGTCTCCCGGGCGGCGATCTTCCTCCGGGCGGCCGAGCTGCTGGCCACTAAGTACCGTTTTGTCCTGAACGCAGCCACCATGCTCGGCCAGTCCAAGACCTGCCACCAGGCGGAGATCGACTCAGCCTGCGAGCTCATCGACTTTTATCGCTTCAACCCCTACTTCATGACTCAGATCTACGAACAGCAGCCCAACTCCTCGGCCGGTATCTGGGACTACTTGGAGTATCGGCCCTTGGAAGGGTTTATCTTCGCCGTGACGCCCTTCAACTTCACCGCCATTGCCGGCAACCTGCCCACCTCGCCGGCCATGATGGGCGACGTTGTCCTTTGGAAACCCGCCTCCTCGGCCGTTTATTCGGCTTATTTTCTGACCAAGCTGTGGGCCGAAGCGGGGCTGCCGGGGGGCGTCATCAATTTCATCCCCGGTCCGGGCCGCACCGTGGGCGACCCGGTCCTGGAGAAACCCGGCCTGGCCGGTGTCCACTTCACCGGCAGCACGGCCGTCTTCCACGATGTGTGGAAACTCATCGGCGGCAACATTAAGAACTACAAGAGCTATCCCCGCATCGTGGGCGAGACGGGCGGCAAGGACTTTGTTTTCGTTCATGCCTCGGCCGACCTGGAAGCCACGGCCGTGGCCCTCATCCGGGGCGCCTTCGAGTACCAGGGCCAGAAATGTTCGGCCGCCAGCCGGGCCTATATTCCGCAGAGCCTGTGGCCGGCCCTCAAGCAGCGGCTGACGGATGAGGTCAAGACCATCAAAATGGGCGATGTGGCCGATTTCTCCAACTTCATGGGCGCCGTCATCGACAAAGCGGCCTTCGACTCGATCACGTCCTACATCGAATACGCCAAGAAGTCGAGCGAGGCCGAGGTCGTCCTGGGCGGCGGATACGATGGTCAGAAGGGCTACTTCATCGAGCCGACCGTCATCCAGACGACCAACCCCCGTTTCAAGTTGATTGAGGAGGAAATCTTCGGGCCGGTGTTGACCCTCTATGTTTACCCCGACAAGGATTTCGCCAAAGTCCTGGAGCTGTGCGACTCGACCTCGGCTTACGCCCTGACGGGCTGCATCATGGCCAACGACCGGTCGGCCGTCATCCAGGCCTATAAGGCCCTGCGCCATGCGGCCGGCAATTTCTACATCAACGACAAGCCCACCGGCGCGGTGGTCGGCCAGCAGCCGTTCGGCGGCGGCCGGGCCTCGGGAACAAACGACAAAGCCGGCTTCTACCTCAATTTGCTGCGCTGGGTAAGCGCTCGGGCGGTCAAAGAAAACTTGAACCCGCCCACGGATTATCGATATCCGTTCCTGAATGAGAAATAGGTCCAAGAAATTAATGAAGAACGGCAGCATCTCCTACGCTAAGAATTGTGGGGAGGGGTGGCACGGCAGAGGGGCTCCCCACCCGCGCGCAGCTTTGCGAGCACGGATGGGGAGGAGCCGTGACAGGACCCCTCCTCTTCTTGAATGGAAGATCGTGGGAATGGAGATGCTGCCGTGAAGATCTTTGGCATCATCGGCAGCTCGGGGAGCGGCAAGACCCAGCTCATTGAGCGGCTCATCGTCGAGTTCCACAAGCGAAAACGGCGGGTGGCCGTCCTCAAGCATTGCCCGCACGGTTTCGACCTGGACCGAGAAGGCAAGGATTCTCATCGTTTCCTGGAAAAGGGGGCTTCCGGAGTGGGCCTGGCCGGGCCCGGCCAGACCGCCTTCTTGCAGCAGACCGGCGGCCCGGAGAGCCTGGCACGGCTGGCCCAGGAGAAGTTTTACGACGCGGACATAGTCCTCATTGAGGGGGGGAAAAACTCCCCGGGTTACCCCAAGTTTCTGGTCTTGGCCGCGGGCGAGCCGCTGGGGCAGGACCCCGGCCTGGAGGAAGTGGCGGCGGTCGTCGCCGAGAAGAAACAGCCCTGGAGCAGACGGGTCTTTGCTCCGGAGGAGGTAAGCGCCATGGCGGATTTTATGGAGAAACACGACACCGGCCCGACGGCAGCCGTGACGGCGGAGGTGGATGGCCTTGCGGTTCCGCTTAATCCCTTCGTCCAAAAAGTTTTCGAGCAGGTCGTGCTCGGCCTGGTGACATCCCTCAAGGATGTGGCCGAGAATCCGGGTCAGGTGGTCTTGACGGTGACAAGGAGCAATCATGTGGATAAAAAGCGGTAGGGACTGGCTGTGGCTCCTGCTTTTCGGCTCCCTGTGGGGCCTGGTGGAAGTGGGGGGCGGTGAGGTCCTCTACCGGGCCGGGGTCCCGCAGGCCTCGGTCTTCCTCACCGGCTGGGCCCTGTTTGTCTTGGCCGCGGCCCGCGGCGTTCTGAACAGGCCGGGCACTTCGAGCGCAGTGGGCGCTCTGGCCGCGCTCTACAAGCTGGCTAACGCCGCGCCCTTTTACTGCCATCTGCTGGGCATTTTTTTCCTCGGCCTGGTGTTCGATGTTTTCGCCTCTTTGCTCTTGAGGCAGGGGAGGAAGGCCGGCTGGGTGCGGGCTTCTGTCAGCGGAGCGCTAAGCGCCTACACCGGAAATGCCCTGTTCGCCGTCCTGATGACTTTCATTGTCCGCTACAAGTATTGGGTGGGGGACGGGCTGGTGAAGTTCAGCCGGCACATATTGATCAGCGGCAGCTATGCCGCCCTGGCCGCTTGCTTGATGGTTCCCCTGGGATTTTGGGTGGGGGAGGGCGGCGGGGCTTTTGTCCTGAGGCGTCCCCGGACAGCCATGGCCGGCGCGGCCGCTCTGACCCTGGCCGCCTGGACGCTAGGACGGTTCATAGCTTGATCCGCCGGCCTGCCGGCTGATGCCATGGAGAGTCTATGAGGATCAAGGTCGACGGAAGCAAGTGCACGGGTTGCCGGCTTTGCCTGCAGATCTGCGCTATTGAAAACCACCAGGACATCAACCCCAAGAAAGCCGCCCTGCGCATCGAGGCCAGATTCCCCGACCCCGGACGTTACCAACCATATGTCTGCACCCAGTGCGGCAAGTGCGCCGAGGTCTGTCCCGAGAAGGCCATCCACCGAAACGACATGGGGGCCTATGTGGTGGACCCGGCGCTCTGCACGAACTGCGGCGTCTGCGTGGAGGCTTGTCCGGTCCGGGTCGTTTTCCAGCATAGGGACCTGGACCGCGTCATCGTCTGCAACTTCTGTATGAAATGCACGGAGCTGTGCAACACGGGAGCCATCGTCAAGTGGGAAAGGCCGGCCAAACCGGCCGCCGCCCGCGAAGCGGGGGTTTGACATGGCCAACGGACTCGCCGGAACGACTTTGCGGATTAACCTCAAGACGGGCGCCATCCGCCGTCTGCCAACCGACGAGACACTTTTCCGACGCTGGCAGGGCGGCCGGGGCGTGGTGGCCAAGCTGATTTACGACGAGGTCCCCCGCGACGCCGACCCGCTCGGCCCGAAGAACATCTTCATTATCTGCGCCGGCATCATGAGCGGCGCCTTCATCCCGGCCGGTTCCAAGGTCGGGTTCGGCTCGGTCTCGCCCCTGACCAACGGCCCCGGCGACTCGAACATGGGCGGCCATCTCGGGCCGGCCCTCAAGTTCGCCGGCTATGACCTGATTGTCTTCGAAGATATCTCGCCCCGGCCGGTCTATCTCGTCATCGACGACGACAAGGTCGAGCTGCGCGACGCTTCCAAATACTGGGGGATGAGGTCGCTGGCCTGCGAAAAGGCTCTCAAGGAAGACCTGGGCCAGGACTTCGAGATGGCCACCATCGGGCCGGCCGCAGAAAACGGAATCCTTTTCTCCTGCATCACCCACGATTTCGGCCGGCAGGCGGGCCGCACGGGCCAGGGAACGGTCATGGGCTCAAAAAAGCTGAAGGCCATCTGCGTCCGCGGCTCCAAGTCGCTCCCGGTGCATGACCTGCCCGGCCTCAAGAGACAGGTAACGGACATCATGCTACGCACCCAGAAGCATCCCAATATGGAGCCCTGGCAGAAATACGGCACCGCTTTCTTCATCCAGTGGTCGAACCAGAACGCCGTCCTCCCGGCCTACAATTTTCAGACCACCTTCTACGAGGACACCTCCAAAATCGACGGAGACCAACTTGTAGAAAAATGCCTCATTACCCATAAAGCCTGCTTCGGTTGCTGGATGAACTGCGGCAAATACACCCGGGCGGTCATTCCCGGCAAGCCCGAGGTCCACCTGGAGGGGCCGGAGTACGAGACGGGCGCCCTGTGCGGCTCCAACCTGGGCATGAAGGACATCAACCACGTGGCCTACCTCAACTGGCTGCTGGATGACCTGGGTCTGGACTCCATGTCCGGCGGGGGGGTTATCGCTTTCGCCATGGAGTGCTTCGAGCGCGGCCTGATCACCGAGGCCGACCTGGAAGGCCGTCCCCTGCGCTGGGGCTCGGTGGACGACGTGGAGCATTTCCTGGAGATGGTCGCCTCGCGGCGGGGCATCGGCGAATGGTTCGCCCAGGGGACGAAGAGGGCGGCCCAGAAAATCGGACGGGGCAGCGAGAAGTTTGCCATGCAGGTCAAAGGCCAGGAGATGTCGGGCTACGACGGCCGTTGGGCGCCGGGCATGCTGCTGTCCTACATGACAGCCGACATCGGCGCCCACCACAACCGCTCCTGGACGATCACCGTGGACATGGCCGAAGGCCGGGAGTCTGTGGAAGGCCGGGCCAAGATCGTGGTCTATCTGCAGCATATCCGGCCTTTGTTCGATACCTGGTGCATCTGCCGGCTGTTCTGGGGAGAGCTGGACATCACGCCTGAGGAGATCGTCGAGTCGCTTAATCGTATCACCGGCTGGGGGGTGGGCGCGGAGGAGGTCCTGCGGACCTCGGAGATGATCTGGAACCTGAACCGTTGTCATTACCTAGAGCGGAACAGGGCCGACGGCCGTACCTTCGACTATCCGCCGGCGCGTTCCTGGGAGGACAAGATCCCCTCGGGCCCGGGCAAGGGCAAGGGCTTGAGCCGGGAGCAGGTGGAGCAGATGCTGGATGAGTATTATGCCGCCCGGGGCTGGGACCGCCGCGGCAACCCCACCCGGGAGGTGCTCGAGGACCTCGGGTTGAAAGATGCCGCCGACAACTTGGAGAAAATCGGGCTGCTGGGAGAGCCCATCCCAGGAGGGATCCCCAGGGTGCGGGGGGAGAAGTACAAGCCCAAAGCGTTTTGATTCAAAATGATCTAATTTGAATTGGAATAGGAAAGAGATGATTAACGTTTTTTTAAAAGCGGGCAGCGAGCTACGCTTGAAGCTAAAGCCCGACGTGGATTATTACACGCGGCGCGTAGAGACCGAAGGGGGAAAGACTCTGCGGGAGATCCTGCGCCAGATCGGCCTGGACCCCGCCTTTGTGGCCTTTGCCTATTCGGAGGGGAAGCTGCGCAACCTTGATTATATCCCCCAGGACGGACAGAACATTACGCTGCAGCCGCCTGTTTCGGGAGGATAGTCGATTGGTGACGGAATGGCCGTGTTCTAGAAATAGAGGGGACGGATAAGGCCTGTGTCAGAGAAAGAAAAGGAACGGTACCTCAGGCAACTCGGCCTGGAAGAATGGGACCAGGATAAGCTCAAGTCGGCCAAGGTTTTTGTCGCGGGCGTGGGGGGGTTGGGCAGCGCTGCTTCCCTCTATTTGGCTGCTGCGGGTGTTGGCCTTCTCCGGCTATGCGACTCTGACCGGGTGGCGCTTTCTGACTTGAACCGTCAGGTCCTCTACTCCGAGAAGTCCCTTGGCAAATCGAAAGTCCAGGAAGCGAAAAAACGCCTGGTCGCCCTGAATCCCGAGGTCACGGTCGAGACGAAGGCAGAGGCCATCAACCGGGACAATATCGAGCAGTTGGCCGCCGGCTGCGACCTGATCGTGGATGGCCTGGACAATATGGAAACCCGGTTCGTCCTGAACGGCTATTCCGTCCGGAAAAGGATTGCCTATGTCTATGGAGCGATTCATGGCTGGGTGGGCATGGCCAGCCTTATCCTTCCCCCAAGAACCGGCTGCCTGGCCTGCCTGATGCCCTCCCTTCCGCCAGCCGCCGGCCCGATCCCGGTAGCGGGTTTTATTCCGGGGACGATCGGTCTTATCCAGGCCGCCGAAGCCTGCAAATATCTGATGGGCGTCAAGGGCACCTTGGCCGGCCGTCTTCTCATTTACGACAGCCGGGCTTTGACCTTTGACCTCATCGACTGGGGAAAAAACCCACTCTGTTCTGTTTGCGGAGAGAAAAAATAGGGAGCGGCTGCTCCGGCATGAGATTTTTTGGCTGACGGCTTATTGAGAGGGACCTTCCAGGTCGAATAGACCATTCGTCCAGTCGATGCGGATGCGCCCGCGGCGCCAGGCATCGCAGCCCAGGGTGCCGTCAAGCTTTATGAAAACTGCCCCCTTCTGAGAAGCGGTGCCGACTTCCTGCAGTTTCACGGCGCTTTTCCCGATCTTCAGAGTCAGACCGGGTATGACCGCCGATACGACGCGCTCGAATCCGCCCGCCGAGCCGATGGTTTTCTTTTTCATCTGGACGTTGTCCACCTTGACTTTGGCCAGGAAGTTCTCTGAAATAGAGGTCCTCCTCGCTCCGGTATCCAAGCCAAAATGCAGTTTCACTCCGGACTGATCAGTCAGGCTGACAACAGGATACCCCAGCCAGAACAAATTCCGCTCCGAGTTATCCGCTTTCTGCGGTTTGCGGATGGTTGTGGTATTTTTCTTATAGTCGATATCGAGGTCCAGATGCTGGATCGCATTCCAGCCGATAAGACCTTCGATTTTCATTATCTGGAAGATTCCCAGCACCTTCAATTCCAGATCCTTTTTATCTATGATGATCACCGGATGATTGGCAATGACGATCCCGCCAATTTTTAGCTCCTGGATAACGGCGGGTTTCACAGAAATTCGCTTGCTGGTCGCTGTCCCCGCTTCGCCCTGGCCGTTACCGACGGGTATCACCCGGCACTCTTCGGCCACATCAGAGGCGATCACGCTCAGGCCCGCTCCGGTGTCGATCCAGAACTTTTTCTTCCTTCCATTGACCATAACCTCCACAATCGGGCTGCCGGTAGAACTCCACTGGCAGGGCAGGACACAGGATGCGGCCGGGAAACGGTATGTTTCCTGACCCGAGCGATTGAAGGCCATAACCAGATTCCGGTTGCCGTTCCCCTTATCTTCTGTTTTGTCTGCCCCCGCCTCCAGGATATCCTTCCATTGCGCCTGGAAAAACCACAGGGAATGAAGGATATCCCGGGCCTGGTCACGGAGGCGGGCATCCTGGGAGGAAGCAAAAAGATCTCTGAAACCGTTCTCCGCTACATCCATATCCCCCCTGGTCACGGCGGCCAGGGCCTCAGCGAATTTGCGGAAATCGGGGGGCAGGGCGGTGTTCTGCATCAATCCGAAATCGAGGTTTTCTAGCGATCGCCAATACGCCTCCTGACCCTCCTCTTTTTGGCCGGCACCGGACAAAATAGCCTCCCCGGCCGCGACCGTGGACTTGGCCAGACAAGTGGACATGCACAAGAGAATAACCACTGATAAATAGAAACCACGGGCCCTTGTTGTCATCATGGCCATGCTCCTTAGAGATAATACTGACCAATGCATGTTATGCCGACCGACAAGTGCTTCGGGCGGATGATCTCATCGACGAAAGGCTTATAGCACAGGATAGAAAATGAGTCAAAAAGCGTTATTTTTATGGGGGGCGGCCCAAGATATCTGATTGAAATAAATACAATTAAGGAATTTTATTAGGTATAATTATCTCTGAAAATTAAGTATTTGACCTTAAAAAATAGGCTTTAAAAATTGAGATTGCCTTTTGATCCCGTAGAGCGTTCGCTTGAAACGGAACATATTGTCATGAAAAGTGAGAGTCGGCTCTATCACAGATTCCGGCCGGCTCCTTATTACGGCGGGATCGCCACCGCCGATGCCGTCGGCTGTTCCTTCCTTTGCGCTTACTGCTGGAACTATTCGCGGAACGAGAACCCGGCCGGGCAGGGAAGATGCTACCCGCCCCAAGAGGTTGCCTCTCATCTCCTGGACATTGCTTCAAGCAAACGCTTCCGCCGCTTCCGGATCACCGGTGCCGACCCCATCCTGGGTGAGGCGACCCTGCGACATACAACCCAAGTCATGCGGTTGATTTCGGATCAGCGGCCGGACAGCCTCTTCATCCTCGAGACGAACGGGCTGATGCTCGGCCACCGAAAGGAATTTGTGGACGCACTCAGGTTCCCAAACCTGGCTGTCCGCGTCTGTTTGAAGGGCACGGACCCGGGATCATTTGAGAAGATCACCGGCGCCCGCGCAGATTTCTTCGAGCTTCCTCTGGCCGGCCTCCAGTCTTTGCAGGAGGCCGGGGTCGAAGCCTGGCCGGCCTTGCTGGAGGACCTATTTTCTCCGGACCAGATCGAGCGCTTCAAGATTTTCTTGGCCAAACATGGAATCCGGGGAGATCTCGAGCTTGAATCCCTGGAGGCTTATCCATTCGTTTTAAAGAACTTACGACAGCGGAAAGTTCGTTTAGCGGTTCCCTAATCAGCCCTCCGGCAGACCTCGAGCCGGCGAATCCATCATCCCTCTTTGAGTTTGAACGTCTTGCTCGCCTTCTTCGATCTCAAAAGAGATGTCCTTGACGGCTTCGATGTCCCCCTAGCGTTTCTTCAGGTTTTGGACGGTTATAATGGCCATAGTCTGCTCCTGGTTCCGACCCGAGCAAGAAATTATACGATTTTTATCGTTCCTTGAACACTCGAGGATGAGCGGGTAGAATAAACTAAAGAGAAGAGGATCATGAGCGGAGCGGATTTTTCCGGGTTTTCCAAGGACACAATGCGTTTTTTTGCTGAGTTGCGCCGGAACAACAGCAGGGACTGGTTTGAGGCGCATCGGGCGTTTGTTGACTTATCCACGGGTATCGGCTATTTTTTAGGCTGACGTTTAGGGATTTTCCATGCCGGACAGCGACAAAGAAGACTTGCCTTACAAGCACATCACCGTAGAGGGCGTGATGAAGTCCGGCAAAACGACGCTGGCCAACCTCCTGTCCCAAAGGCTCGGCGGGCGGGTCGTTTACGATAGGACGGACAATCCCTACCTGAGTGATTTCTACCAGGAGAAGGAGGGCTCGGCCCTGCTCAGCCAGCTCGTTTTCCTGGTCAACCGCTATCACCAGCAGGTCAAGCTGGCCCAGCGGGACCTTTTCGAGGAGCGCCTTATTTGCGACTACCTCTTCGAGAAAGACAAGATTTACGCCTACCAGGCCCTGACCGACGACGAGCTCATCGTCTATGACCGCATCTACGGCATCCTGGCCGAGAGGGTGCCCAAGCCGGACCTGGTCCTATATCTCCAGATCTCACTGCCCACCCTCCACCGCCGGATCGCCCGGGAGGGCAGTTCCCTGGAAAAGAACATTTCGGAGAGATATTTGGAGGACCTCATCGAAGCCTTCGATTATTTCTTCTTCAACTATCAGCAGTCGCCCCTGCTGGTGATCAAGGCCGACACGCTGAACCTCGGCCGCGAAGAGGACCTGGCCGAGATCGTCCACCAAGTGCGGCACATGAGCTCGCGTCAGCTCTATTATGTGCCGCTCAGCGACTCTCAAGGAGCCGGCCGGAAAAAATGAAAGTCTGAGACTTTACCTCAATCCCGGTGTCAAGACGGGATGGGGAGAAAGGAAGGTCATGACCAACGAAAAAATCACCAAAATCACGGTCCCCGAGCTGCAGGCCCGGAAGAAGAGCGGGCCGAAAATCACGGCCCTGACCGCCTACGATTTCCCCACGGCCCAACTGCTGGACGAGGCGGGCCTGGACCTCATTCTGGTGGGCGACTCGCTGGGCATGGTGGTGCTGGGCTACCCGAACACCGTTCCGGTGACCATGGAGGAGATGCTCCACCACACCCGGGCCGTCTCCCGTGCCGTGCGGCGGGCGCTGGTCATCGGCGACATGCCCTATTTTTCCTTCCACCTTTCCCAGGAGGAAACCATCCGCAACGCTTCCCGCTTCCTCAAGGAGGCGGGCGCGGGCGGGGTCAAAATCGAGGGGGCCGGCCGGAAGCGGCTGAAGCTCATCGAAGCCATGGTCGAGGCCGAGATTCCGGTCCTGGGCCATGTCGGCCTGACCCCCCAGTCCATCCACCACCTGGGCCAGTTCAAGGTCCGGGGCAGGGACCGGGAGGAGGCCCGTCGCATCCTGGACGACGCTCTGAACCTGGAAAAAGCCGGCGTCTTCGGCGTGGTCTTGGAATGCATGCCCCTGGAGCTGGCCCGCCTGGTCACCGACCGGCTCCGCGTTCCCACCATCGGCATCGGCGCCGGGCCCCACTGCGACGGACAGATCCTGGTCTTCCACGACCTGACAGGATTCACGCCCGGCTATCTGCCCAAATTCGTCAAGAAATATCTCGACCTTTACGGCCTGCTTCAGCGGGCGGTGAAGAGCTATGCGGATGACGTGCGGCGCGGAGAATTTCCCGGAGACGCCCATTCCTACCATTTGGCCGAAGGGGAGAGGGGAGCGATAGCCGCGCTCGGCCGAGCAACCAAGGCGGCCAGCCGGCGCCGGGCGGGGGCCGGCAGGGTCCGGGCCAAGTGAGCAGACGTCCATGAGGATCATCACCTCCTTGCGGCAGATGAAAGAGGCTTCGGCCCGGCTCAGGGCCGCCGGCCGGACTATCGGCTTGGTCCCGACCATGGGCTGCCTTCACCCGGGGCATCTCAGCTTGGCGCGGGCTTCCAAAAAGACCACCGATGCAACCGTGGTCAGCATTTTCGTCAACCCCACCCAATTTGACCCCCGGGAGGACCTGTCCAAATACCCGCGCGATTTTGCCCGCGACGCCCGGCTGCTTCGGGCCGAGGGCACGGATATCCTCTTCGTCCCCCGCGCCGCGGATATGTATCCGTCCGGCTACAAGACCTTCGTCGAGGTCCTCGACCTGCAGAACAAGCTGTGCGGCCGGTCCCGGCCTATTCATTTCCGGGGAGTGTGCACCGTTGTCCTCAAGTTGTTCAACATCGTCCGGCCGGATAAGGCCTTTTTCGGCCAAAAGGACGCCCAGCAGGCGGTCATTATCCGCCGGATGGCAGGTGACCTCGACCTGGACGTGGAAATCGAGGTCAAGCCTATCATCCGCGACGCGGACGGGTTGGCCCTCAGCTCGCGCAACGCCTACCTCAACCCCGCGGAGAGGAAGGCGGCCCTTGTTTTGACCAGAAGCCTAAAAGAGGCTAAGATGATGGTGGACCAGGGCCAAAGGAAAACAGCCGTCCTCATCGGCCGGATCCGGTCTCGCCTGGAGGACGAGCCATTGGCCCGAGTGGATTATGCGGCCGTGGTGGACCCTGAGGAGCTGGAACCTCTGTCCCTGGTTAAGGACAGGGCGCTCATCGCCTTGGCCGTGTTCATCGGCCGGACGCGTCTCATCGACAACGTGACGGTCAGGATCAAGGTCAAAGTAAAAGCCAAAGCCGAGAGGAAAGGCGCCCTCAGCCTTAAGGGGTGAATATCTATGAAAAGGATCATACTCCGAGCGAAGTTGCACAAAGCGGTTGTCACTGAGTCCAACCTGGATTATGAAGGAAGCCTGGCCCTGGACGGCAACCTGATGATGGCCGCCGACATGATCCCCTTTGAGCAGGTTAATGTCTATAATGTGTCGAACGGCGAAAGGTTTTCCACCTACCTGATCAAGGCCAAAGAGGGGTCCGGCACGGTGGGCGTTTACGGCGCCGCTGCCCATAGGGCCAGCCCGGGCGACAAGCTGATCATCGTCACCTATGTCCTCCTCGACGATGAGGAGATCGAATTCTTTACACCCAAGATTCTCATCCTGGATGAGCGGAATAGGATCAAGGAAAATTGATAGGCCGGGAAAGGCTTTTTTTCGGAAAGGGGGAGAAGGCAGATGAAAATAAAAATCTTAACGGGCATCATCCTTTTAAGCCTGGTCGCCTGCGCACTGCCGCCCAAGCCCGAAGTGCAGAACGTCTCGGGAGATTTCAACGTGTACTTCGGCCAAGGCAGCGATTTTCTCAAGCAGAAGCAGTATGACCGGGCGATTGAGTCGCTGACCAAGGCTGTCGCTCTCAAGCCCGAGGCGTCCCGAGCTCAAAACCTGCTGGGCATCGCCTATTTCCTCCAGGAAAACTTTAAGAAAGCCGAGGAAATTTTCTTGAAGGTCATCGCCCTGGATAAGAATTTTCCGGCCGCCTACATCAACCTGGGCAATGTCTATTTCATGCTGGGCCAGGTTGAAAAAGCCGAGTCGGCTCTCAAAAAGACCCTATCCATTGCCCCCCAATCCATATCGGCTCTCTACAGCCTGGGCAGCCTGTTGCTGAGCCAGGGACGGTACGAGCAGGGGATGGCTTATCTGGCTCAGGGCATCGCCCTGGATCCCGAGTATCTCGACCGGCAGAAGGATTTCACGGTCAGCATTGCCGTGGCCGGACTCAGCTCGCCCGACACTTTTTTCGCCTGGGCCAGAGTCTATGCCGGCCAGGGGAACGCGGCCAAAGCGGCCTACTACCTGGGGAAGGCCCGCAACGCGGGCTTCAAAGACTGGAACCGCCTGGAGACCGAAAAGGAATTCGAAAAGGTTCTTGAGGACCCGGAAATAAAGAGATTCCGTAAAACGGACTGAATCGGGCCGTAAGATAAGCGGGGGAGAGCTCCGGGGGGACAATTCGGCTAGGCCCGCTGAGCGGGCTTATTGTCCTCGGGCTTTTTGTTCTTTCGGTGGCGAATGACCTCCACAAACCCCGGCACCAGCGAGATGAGAATGATAGCCATGATGACCAGGCTGAAGTTTTTCTTGACGAAGGGGAGATTGCCGAAGAAGTAGCCGGCCAGGACGAAGAGGGCCACCCAGGCCAGTCCGCCGATGACGTTGAAACTGATGAACCGCCAGTAGGTCATCCGTCCGATGCCGGCCACGAAGGGGGCGAAGGTGCGAATGATGGGCACGAATCGGGCGATGATGATGGTCTGGCCTCCGTATTTTTCGTAGAAGGCGTGAGTTCGTTCCAGATATTTCTTTTTAAAAAATCGGGTCTTTTCCTTGTGGAAGACCTTGGGCCCGACATAGTGGCCGATCCAGTAATTGGCCGTGTCGCCCAAAATGGCCGCCGCGGCCAGGAGGAGGAGCAGCCAGGCCAGCTTGAGCGAGCCGGCGGCGGCGAAGGCGCCCGCGGCGAAGAGGAGCGAATCACCCGGCAGGAAAGGCGTTACCACCAGGCCCGTTTCGCAGAAGATGATGGTGAACAGGATGGCGTAGATCCAACTGTGATACTGCTGGATGAGGTGGCCCAGGTGCGTGTCCAGGTGGAGGACGAAATCGATGACCTGCTTGATGAATTCCATCACTTCTCCTGAGGCCCGCGCTCCGGCCGGCCGGAAATCGGGACGGATAGCTTACCCATGCGTTCCGGGGCTGTCAACAATACGGTGAAAAAGGAATTGGTTTCTATTTGGCCGCCCAGGCTTTGAGGCGGTCGTACTCCACCTCGCCGCACATGGCGTCTTTCGTTTCCGGATTGAAAAAAGTGGGCGTCCGGAGCTGGCCGCCGCATTGGGGAGCCAGGATGTCGCGGTAGGAGCGCATCAGGTCGGCGTTCTTCTCGTTGTGCCAGACCTCCAGCTTCTCAAAGATAATGCCTTCTTCCTTTTCCAGCCTCTCCACCAGCGGCATCATCCGCCGGCAATGGGGGCATTCCCGGGCATGAAACATAATGAGTTGAGCCATGTCTATCTCCTGACGAAGAGTCCGCACCAGCACTCGCCTTTGGCCACCCCTTTGTATGTCTCGTGCGCCAGGAAATTGCAGGGGCAGACGATTTTGAGGTCTTCGGCAAGGTCCTTGGTGCGCAGGCGGCAGGGACAATATTTCAGTCCGTGGTTTGACTCGTTATCGAAGATACCCTCTAGGAGCAAATCCACCTTTTCCCGGTCGGGGTTGACTTGGAACTCGTTCTTGGCGGTGAAGGCTTCTATGGCCTGGCGGAACGTTTCCTTGGTGAAGGGCGTGTCGCCGGGAAGGCAAACTTGGGCGGCTTCCGCAGAAGAAACTTCGATGTAGGCGTTCTTGACCTTGCAGGTCGGGCAGACCTCGGGAGGGTAGAAGCCGTAGTGGATGTCGTTGCAAACAAAACAACGCCAGTATCTTTTGGCGGCCATGCTCTTTAATCCAAGCTGTAGTTGGGAGCTTCCCGGATGATGGCCACGTCGTGGACGTGGCTCTCCTTGAGGCCGGCCGGAGAGATGCGGATGAAGCGGGCCTTGGCCTGAAGCTCCTCGATGGTCCGGCAGCCGGCATAGCCCATGCCCGCCTTGAGCCCGCCGACCATGATCTGCACGATCTGGGCCACGTTGCCCTTGGTAGGCACCCGGCCGACGATGCCCTCCGGCACCAGTTTGCTCTCGCTCAAAGGATTATCCTGGAAATAGCGGTCCCGGCTGCCTTCCCGCATGGCCTCCAGCGAGCCCATGCCCCGGTAGGTCTTGTAGGAACGGCCTTGGAACATCTCGACCTCGCCCGGCGACTCTTCGGCCCCGGCCAGGAGGTTTCCCAGCATGACCGAGCTGGCGCCGGCGGCGATGGCCTTGCTGATGTCTCCGGAATATTTGATTCCGCCGTCGGCGATGACCGGAATGCCCTTCTCTTTGGCCACGGCATAAACGTCGGCTATGGCCGTGATCTGGGGGATGCCCGCCCCAGACACGATCCGGGTCGTGCAGATCGAGCCCGGCCCGACACCGACCTTGACCGCGTCCAGGCCCAGGGCAATGAGGTCACGGGCCGCCTCGGCCGTGCCGATGTTGCCGGCCACCAGCTCTTGCTCGGGAAACTCTTTTTTCAGGAGCTTGACCCGGTCCAGGATCCGCTGTTGGTGGCCGTGGGCCGTGTCCAGGACCAGGACATCGGCTTTGGCCGCGATCAGGGCCCGGGCCCGGTCGAGGATGTCGTCGCCCACGCCGATGGCCGCCCCAACCCGCAGCCGGCCCAGGCTGTCCTTGGCCGCCTGGGGATACTGGATGCGCTTGAGGATATCCTTGTAGGTGATCAGCCCCTTGAGGTGGCCTTGTTTGTCCACCATGAGCAGCTTTTCCACTTTGTGCTCGTGAAACAGCTTTTCCGCCTGCTCCAGGGAGGTGCCCAGCGGCACGGTCACCAGCTCCCGGGTCATGACCTCTTCCACGGCCAGATGGTCGCGGGTCTCGAAACGGATGTCGCGGTTGGTCAAAATGCCCACCAGGCGGTTGTTCTCGTCGGTGATGGGCAGGCCGGAAATGCGGTATTTGGCCATCAGCTCCTTGGCCCTGGAGATCTTGTCGCCCGGCCGGATGGTGATGGGGTCCACGACCATGCCGCTCTCGTGGCGCTTGACTTTGTCCACCTCTTCGGCCTGGAGGTCAAGGGGCATATTGCGGTGGATGACGCCCAGGCCGCCCTGCTGGGCTAGGGCGATGGCCATCTTGGACTCCGTCACGGTGTCCATGGCCGCGCTGATGATGGGGATGTTGAGCCGGATGCGGCGGGTCAACTGAGTGGACACATCGGCCAGGGCGGGGAGGAGGTCGGAGCGGGCCGGCAGGATGAGGACATCGTCGAAGGTCAGGCCTTCCTTGAGCACTGCGTCGAGCATGATTCCCCCCTTATCGGCGTCTTTTTTTGCTGGGGATGAGGGAGCGCGCCTCCTTCATCCTCAAACCCTGACTCTGGGCCGGAGCGCGCTCGGCCTGCTGGTAGTAGAGCGGTTGCTGCCGGCGCTCGGGCAGCTCCTGCTCGGTCACCGGCTGCAGCAGGAACAGGTAGCGGATGACCTCCTCTTCGATTCTGTCCATCATGGCCTGGAACATGTCAAAGCTTTCTTTCTTGTACTCGACCAGCGGGTCGCGCTGGCCGTAGCCCCGCAGTCCGATCCCTTCCTTGAGATAGTCCATACCCAGGAGGTGGTCTTTCCACTGGGTGTCGATGACCTGGAGCATGATGACCCGCTCGAACTCCCGCATCTGCGGCGCCCCCAACAGGCGCTGTTTCTCTTCGTACATCTCGGTCAGACGCTTCAGCGTTTTTTCCCGCAGCTCGTCGTAGATGATGGCCTCCCAGTCGAGGCCCAGAGCGTCGAGGTCAAGGCCGAACTGGGCCAGGATGGCCTTCTTCAAGGCGTCCAGCTCCCAGTCTTCGGCCGACTTGTCCTTGTGGGCGTGACCTTCCAGGTACCAGTCCAAGAGCGTCTCGATCAGCGCCAGGATGTCCTCCCGCAGGTCCTTGCCCTGCAGGATCTCATGGCGCTGGCGGTAAACAGACGTCCGCTGCTTGTTCATCACGTCGTCGTATTCCAGGAGGTGTTTGCGGATGGTGAAGTTCTGGCCCTCGACCTGTTTTTGGGCCCGCTCGATGGCCCGGGACACGATCTTGTGCTCGATGGGCACGCCTTGGCCCATGCCGATGCGGGCCATCAGGCCGGAGATGCGGTCGCTGCCGAAAATGCGCATTAGGTCGTCTTCCAGGGATAGATAAAAGCGCGAGGAGCCCGGATCGCCCTGCCGGCCGGCCCGCCCGCGGAGCTGGTTGTCGATGCGGCGGGCCTCGTGGCGCTCGGTGCCGATAATGTGGAGGCCGGTTTGGCTGATGACCTGCTCATGCTCCCGGCGGGTCGTCTCCAGGCCGGCATTCATGGCCCGCTCCCAGTCCTGGGGCGTGGCCTTGGCCGGGTCGATACCGGCCTTGCGCAGCTGCTCCCGGGCCAGGAAGTCCGGGTTGCCGCCCAGCAGGATGTCCACGCCGCGGCCGGCCATGTTGGTGGCGATGGTCACCGCGCCGACGCGGCCGGCCTGGGCGATGATGGTGGCTTCCTGCTCATGATATTTGGCGTTGAGGACGACGTGTTTGATTCCCCGCTTCCGCAGCAAGGCGCTCAAGCTCTCCGACTTTTCGATGGACACCGTGCCCACCAGCACCGGCCGGCCCTTTTGGTTGTTTTCGATGATCTCCTCCAGGGCGGCCTGCCATTTCTCCTTGGCGGTGCGGTAGATGAGGTCCGCGTATTCGTAGCGGACGAGGGTCTTGTTGGTGGGGATCTCGATGACCGGCAGCCCGTAGATGGTCTGGAACTCGGTCTCCTCGGTCTTGGCCGTGCCGGTCATACCGGCCAGCTTATTGTACATGCGGAAGTAGTTCTGGAAGGTGATAGAGGCTAGAGTCTGGTATTCTTCCTCGATGCGGACGTTCTCCTTGGCTTCTAGGGCCTGGTGCAGCCCATCGCTGTACCGGCGGCCGGGCATCAGACGGCCGGTGAACTCATCGACGATGATGACCTTGCCCTCCTTGACCATATAGTCCACGTCCCGCTTGAAAAGATAATGGGCCTTGAGCGACTGGTTGATGTGATGGATGAGTTCCATGTGCTTCAGGTCGTAGAGGTTGGAGACGCCCAGGAATTTCTCCGATTCTTCCGCCCCGTCCTCGATGAGGGAAACGGTCCGGCTCTTTTCGTCCACCTTGAAGTGCTTATCGCGGTGGAAGCGGCGGATCAGCTTGTCGACCCGAAAGTAGAGGGAGGTGGACTCCTCGGTCGGGCCGGAGATGATGAGTGGGGTGCGGGCCTCATCGATGAGGATACTGTCCACTTCGTCCACGATGCCGTAATTGTGGCTGCGCTGGACCAGGTCCCGCAGGCGGAACTTCATGTTGTCGCGGAGGTAGTCGAACCCGAACTCATTGTTGGTGCCGTAGGTGATGTCGCAGCCGTAGGCCTGCTGCCGCTGCTGGTCGTCCAAACCGTGCTGGATGGTGCCCACCGTTAAGCCCAGGGAGGTGTAGACGGGGCCCATCCACTCCGTATCGCGCTTGGCCAGGTAATCGTTAACGGTGATGATATGGACGCCTTTCCCCTCCAGGGCGTTCAGGTAGGCGGGCAGGGTGGCCACCAGGGTCTTGCCCTCGCCCGTCTTCATCTCGGCGATCATGCCTTTATGGAGGACCACGCCGCCCAAGACCTGGACGTCGAAGTGGCGCATGTTGAGCTTGCGCCGGGAGGTCTCCCGGACCACGCCGAAGGCCTCCGCCAGGATGTCGTCGAGCTTGGCGCCCTGAGACAGCTTCTCCTTGAGCTCGGCGGTCTTGGCCTGGAGCTGGCCGTCGGTGAGGTTTTGGAGGCGGGGTTCGATATCGTTAACGACGGCCGCCAGGGGCCGCAGCTTCTTCAGGGCCCTTTCATCCGAGGTCCCGAAGATCTTATTGATAATCCACTTAAACATTTATTATGTATTACCAGAACAGGCGGGGGAAGTCAATTTGGGGACGATAGGCGTATGCATCTCTTTCTATGCGATTCCTTTTAGGCATCGGGATCACCCCTAGCCCCCTGGGGAACCAGTCTACTTGGAGGGGGAACCCGCTTCGGTTCCCCCTATAGGAGATGCATCCATGATAAGCTTCGACGGCGGAGAGTGCTATATATAGAAAAGAGCTCAAAATTATATCAATTGTATTAATTTGTATTAAAATGAGCACAAGGAGCAAAGACGATGGAATATCCCAAAATGATCACTTCGCTGCCCCAGGCAGACATTTCCTACGAGGGCTTGAAGGGATGGATTCTCCAAGGCCAAACCCAACAGGTCGTGTTTCTTGAGATAGACCCCATAGGCAAAGTAATGGAACACACTCACCGCGCCCAATTTGGCATGGTCCTGGAGGGGGAGATGAGCTTGACCGTCGGAGGCGAAACAAAACGGTATCGAAAGGGAGACACCTATGTGATCCCGGACGGCATTCCCCATTCGGCCGTGTTTCACTCCAAAGTGTATGTTGTTGATTTTTTTGACGAACCGGCCAGGTACAACGAAAAAAAGCAGCAATAATGATCATCTCCTAATACAAAGCAAGAGGTGAACAGGAGGACTGCCGCACCCTTATCGTTATTCCGATAGAAAAGAAAACCCTTAGGTCGGCAGGCCAAGCCGGAGGCTAGTCCTTCTCCAGGACAACCAAAGCCTGGGCATAGGCGCGGAGATGGGTCAGGGACAGATGGGCTCGGCTGAACCCCAGGTTTTCAGCTGACCGGACCTCGAGCACGGGCTGGCCGGAAGGCAGGTTGACCACGCCCACCTCGACCCAGGCGATCCTCCGGCCCAATGCCTTGAAGAATGCCTCCTTGGCCGCGAACCGGGCGGCTAAGTGCTGAGCGGCGTTCCTCTTGCCCTGGCTGTAGCGGACTTCCTCGGGAGTAAAAACTCGGTCCAGGAAGCGGGGATGCTGCCCCATTGTTTTTTTCACCCGGTCCACTTCGATAAGGTCAATCCCGATTCCGACGATCATCCTTAGCCTCCCTTAATCTGCTTATTCCCGGAAGCCTTTTCTTTTGCATATATATCATACGTTCGGAGATGCTATAGTTTTTCTTTAAGTGAGCGTGCCGGCCGGCGGCCGATACGGCGGGCCAACTCCTCGTCGCTCAAGCTTTTGATCTGCTCCAGGCTCTTGAACTCCGCCAGGAGCGCTTTCTTTTTTTTCGGGCCCAGCCCCGGCACTCCATCCAGCAGCGATTCGAAGCTCTTCACGGCACGGCGTTTCCGATGGAAGGAAACGGCAAAGCGGTGAGCCTCGTCCCGGATGTGCTGCAGGAGCTTCAGGGCCGGCGAGGTCCGCGGTAGGGCCAGCCCTTCTCTATGCGCCGCGCTATAGACAATCTCATTCTTTTTGGCCAGGGAAGCAACCGGCAGCCCGGCCAGGTCAAGCCCGGCCAGCGCCTCCCCGGCCGCCTGGAGCTGGCCCGTTCCCCCGTCCATCAGGATCAGGTCCGGAAGCCGGCCTTCCTCTTTCAACCGGGCGAGGCGGCGGCCGACGATCTCTTTCAGGCTGGCCACATCGTTCGGCCCCTCGACCGTCCTCACCCTATATTTTCTGTATTCATCTTTTTGGGGCCGGCCGTTGAGGAAGGACACCGAGGAACCGACCGTCTCCGTGCCGCCCGTATTGGAGACATCGAAGCCCTCAATGCGGAGCGGAACGGACTTGAGCCCCAGCGCGCTCTTCAGCTCGTCCAGGACGGGAGGGGCATGCGCTTCGCCCCTTCTGGTCAGGACTTTTTCGGCATTCCGGACGGCCAGCTCCACCAGACTCCTATTCCCGCCTTTTTCCGGGACCAGGAGGCGGACCTTCCTTCCTCTCAGCCGGGAAAATTCACTCTCCAGGCCGGCCAGACCTTCAGGCTCTGAGGGAAGGAGAACGGTCTCCGGTAGAAGGCGGCCTCCGGAATAAAAATCATTCAAGAATTGAGCCAGCAGCCGGCCGTCCTTTCTTCCCTCCGCGCTCCTGAACGCGAATTCCTCAGAATCGCTGACCTTGCCTTTTCTCATAAGGAACACCTGGATGGCCGCTTCTCCGCCTTGACGGCTGAAGCCGATGATGTCCTTGTCCTCCCGGCCCACCGAAATGAAGCGGGGTTTGTGCCGTTGCTCCTTCAAGGTCCGGATGAAGTCGCGCCACAGGGCCGCCTGCTCGAACTCCTGCCTCCCGGAAGCTTCTTTCATTTTTTCCTGCAGGATAGGCAGGAGCTCTTTGTCCCTGCCCTCCAAGAACAGCAGCGCGTTTTCTACGTTCCGGCGATATTCCTTTTCACTCATCAGGCCGACGCAGGGGGCGGAGCAGTAGCCCAGGTCGTATTCCAGGCAAGGCCGCCGGCGATTCTTAAACACCGCTTCCTGGCAGCCCCTCAGGCCGAAGAACCGGTTGAGGAGGCGGATGGTCCGACGGGCTTGTCGGGCGGGCACATAGGGGCCGAAAGTGCGGGAGCCGTCCGGCTCGACGCGGCGGCTGAAAAAGACGCCGGGGAACCGGTCGGCCAGGCTGATTTTGAGGTAGGGGAAGCTCTTATCGTCTTTGAGCCTCAGGTTGAACTTGGGTTGAAAGCGCTGAACATAGTTGTTCTCCAGGAAGGCGGCTTCCTTCTCAGAGCCGGTCAGGATGAAGTCCACCTCGGCTGTGTCGGCCAGGATGCTTTTCACCTTTTGATCGGCGTTCTCCAGAAAATAAGAACGGACCCTGTCTCGCAGGGAGCGAGCCTTGCCGATGTAGATGATCTCCTTCCGGCCGTTCTTGAAAAAATAGATGCCGGGCTTGTCGGGGAGGCGGGACAGCCTGTCCTTCAGGGCGGCGCTCATCTCAGGCTCCCCATTCGAGCTCCCGCTGCCTGAGCCGCCGGATCTCATCGCGGAGTTCGGCCGCCTTCTCGAATTCCAGGCGGCGGGCAGCTTCCTTCATCTCTCGCTCCAGTGCCTCGATCCTCTCCCTGCGTTTGTCGGAAGAAAGATAAATGTCTTTCTCTTCGGCTACCCGGCTGGTGTCCAGGTAGTCCCGCTCATAGACGCTGGACAGCACCTCGTCGATATTTTTCTGGATGGAGCGGGGGGTGATGCCGTTCCGGAGGTTGTAGTCCTGCTGGATCCGGCGCCGGCGGTCTGTTTCGGCCATGGCCTTAGCCATCGAGTCGGTGACCGTGTCGGCGTAGAGCAGGACCCGGCCGGCCACGTTGCGGGCCGCCCGGCCGAAGGTCTGGATGAGCGAGCTTGAGGAGCGGAGGAATCCTTCCTTGTCCGCATCCAGGA
>Ga0315293_10001456_pt1 | contig 23003 bp, 27 predicted proteins | sample YL17G13_20_MG_FD_203071 | JGI IMG/M metagenome (GOLD analysis project Ga0315293, IMG submission 203071) | Sediment microbial communities from Yellowstone Lake, YNP, Wyoming, USA - YL17G13_20 | ecosystem: Environmental > Aquatic > Freshwater > Lake > Sediment | place: USA: Wyoming | collected...
ATTTGGGTAGATTCACCGTTTTGCTGACTGCATTGTCTGTATATTTTTGAAAGGAGGCCTGCATGCGCACATGCCATTCCGGCATGATTTCCAATGCGGTGATTACCGCCGGTTCTTTTTTAAATATTTTGGTTAAAGCGGTGCCCCCTAAGACCTTTTTGGTATAAGCCAGGGCAAAAAGCGGCTCAATTCCTGAGGTACAGTCAGCTATTAAACTAATGCTGCCGGTGGGGGCGATGGTGGTTACCGTGGAGTTGCGCAGAGCGCGTAAACCCTGCCTTTCCCAGGAACTGCCCGGGAAATTAATGAAAGATCCCTTTTGTTCGCCAATTTCAATGGATCTTTGCCGGGCGGTCTGGGTTAGGAATTTGGCGATTTTTTCGCCCAGGGCCAGGGCCGCATCCGTGTCGTAGCGAATTCCCAATTTGATGAGCATTTCTGCAAATCCCATGACCCCCAGGCCGATCTTGCGGTTGCCCTTGGTCATCTTTTCGATTTCGGCCACCGGATAATGATTGGCGTCAATTATATTGTCCAGGAATTCAACCGCCAGCCGGATCCTCTCTTTGAATTTTTCCCAATCCAGCTCGTTCTCTTTTACCAGTTTAGCCAGGTTGAGGGACCCCAGATTGCAGCTTTCGTAGGGCAGTAAGGGTTGTTCACCGCAGGGGTTGGTAGCTTCGATCTGGCCGAGGTGCATAAGGGGGTTTTTCCGGTTTATTTCATCTATGAAAATGATCCCGGGGTCACCGCACTTCCAGGCCATCTGGCAGATCAGGTCAAAAACTTTTCGGGCGGATGTTTTTTTTACCGCTCCGCCGGTGCGCGGGTTTATAAGCTCGTAGGATTTGTTTTTCTTCACGGCTTCCATAAAAGCGTCATCCACGGCCACGGAAATATTGAAATTGGTTAAAGCCCCGCCCCGCTCCTTGGCATGAATGAAATCTATGATGTCAGGGTGGCGGACGGACAGGATTCCCATATTGGCGCCCCTCCGCCGACCCCCTTGCTTGATGACATCGGTTGAAGCATTAAAGATGGACATGAAAGAGACAGGCCCGGAAGCCACCCCGTGGGTGGTGCGCACCACATCGCCTTGAGGCCGAAGATGAGAGAAGGAAAATCCCGTGCCCCCTCCGCTCTGCTGAATGAGCGCCATATCCTTTAAGGCTTCAAAGATGGAAGAAAGAGAATCTTCAACCGGCAGGACAAAGCAGGCGGAAAGTTGTCCCAGATTCGTTCCGGCATTCATGAGGGTGGGCGAGTTGGGGAGAAATTCCAAACTGGACAGGGATTCCTCGAACTTATCCTGCAGGGATTTATTTCCCAGTGATGCGGTTCGGGCTACGCGATTAAAAAGTTCCTCCGGAGTTTCAATGATCCGGCCGGCCTCATCCTTCAGCAAGTAGCGCCTTTCCAGGACCAGTTTGGCCGCCGGCGATATCACTGAGAAATTTCGATCGCGTTTACCGGGCACTGATCGGCGATTTCCTCGAGGTTATGGGTGTCGCAGGATTCCTTGATAACCTCGGCTTTGCCTTCGGCGTTGAAAGCAAAGACTTCGGGACAGGCATCAATGCAGATGCCGCAGCCGATGCATAAGGCCTGATCCACGGTTACAGTCATGACATTTCTCTCCTTTCTTAAAGCCCCAGGGCTTTCATGATTTTGGCTTTATCAAAACCCACGATGATGGTACCGTTGATATCCAGGACCGGCACTCCCATCTGTCCGGATTTGTCGATCATTTCTTGGGCCTGCCCCTGGTTCACCGACACATCGATGTCTTCAAAGGCGATGTTATTATCAGACAAGAACTTCTTGGCCATATGGCAGTAAGGGCAGGTAGGGGTGGAATAGACCTTTACCATTTAATTCCTCCTATAATTTGATATCGAAGAAACCGCGTTTTTCACGCTCGGAATATTTTCTCTCACAATCCATAGGACAGTCCAGGGATTCTTTCTGGCAGACCGCGCAGCGGGCCACCAGCCGGCCGTGAGCAATTTTCAGGGCCAGCTGGGCGAAACAGTTGGGACAGGTGAAGCGGTCGCCCTCCTTTACGGTCTCGGGCAATTCGATCTCATGCTCGCAGACGGTGCATTTTAACTTATGCATTATTGATGGCCTCCAGCAGTTCTTCGATGGGCAGGCCGTGGACCTCGGCGGCCTGCTCCAGGGTTTCTCCCTGGGCGATGACGCAGCCCAGGCAGTGCATGCCGCGCGACATTAAAACCGCCGCGGCCGCGGGCTTGAATTTCAATACCTCGGCAATGGTCATATCTTTGGTAATTATTACCTTCTCTTCCGCCATAGGTTAATTATATATCAGATTATCAGCTGTGGGCAAGGGATAGGAGTTGCATCCTGGTTTCTTTAAGCTTTAAAGCGATGATCTCCGCCAGCTTGTTCATCACCAGGTATCCGCGGCGGCAGTCGTTCTTGAAGATCTTTTCAATCAGGTCTTCAGCCTTGAGGGTGACGACCTTTACCCGGTCCAGACAGCGGGCATAGGTGGTGAAAACATGCGGCTTGATCAAAGAGGGATAACCGAACATCTTGCCCTTGGTCTCGGTATAAACCGTGGATCTTTTGCTGGGGCCGATCTCGACTTCCACCGCTACCCGGCCTTCCAGCACCAGATAGATCTTTTCCGCTTTGTCTCCTTCCTTAAAGATGAAATCCCCGGTGTTGAATTCCTCGACTCTGGCCAGGGCCGCTATATCTTTGAGCTCCTCCAACTTTAAAAATTCAAACAGATTCATCCCTTTCAGTATTTCTGGGGTCACCGGCATTTTAAACAACCTCCTTTTCGATCATTTCTATAATTTCCGGGATCCGGCCTTCCACCTCCGGGGTGAGTCCTTCCCCGGGAGAGAGATCCTTGGGCTGCACTCCTATAATTATAACATTATTGAATTCTTCATTTAAACTCTGTCCGATCTTTAAAACCTCCAGCAGGCCGATCTCGTGCAGGGAAAAGTTCTGCCCGACTTTCAGATTGAGCAGTTCCACGGCGGTAAAGCGGATAACCGTTCCCGGGATGCGTCCCATGTCCACCGCATCTATCACCACCGCCTTTTCGGCGCCTTTTAAAATTTCAAAAAGGGATAAACCCAGGGTAGCGCCGTTTTTTATTTCGGCTTTATAAGCTTTATCCTGCAACCGTTCGATCACGGCAACGCCCAGTCCGTCGTCTTTTAAAAGGGTGTTGCCTAATCCTAAAACCAGGGTTTTGGTCATACGAAATCGACTTTGAGCATATGCACCGAGCAGGATATGCACGGATCATAAGCCCTAACCAGCATCTCCAGCAGGAGGGTTATTTCTTCTTTGGGTTTGTCCAAAATGGTGGGGACCAGCGCCCGCATGTCATCTTCAATGTTGGCCAGGTTCTGGCCGGTGGGGATCACGCAGTTGGCGCCGGAAAGCAAGCCGTCCTCATCGATGCGGTATTCATGGAAGAGTATGCCGCGGGGCACCTCCACCGCGCCCACTCCCCAGCATTTCCTGGTTTGGGGCAGTTTGGCCGACCAGCCGGCGATGGTTTGCCGTGATGCGGTCTCGTCTTTTAAACCCCGTTTTAAAAGTTCTTCGATCAGGTGAATCATTCTTTCTAAATGGTGGACCGATTCCACCACCTGGGCCACGGAGATGAAATAAGGATTGTAATTGGGCGCGGCCAGGCCGAGCTTTTTGGCGGCCTGTTTCGCTTGGGGCATCAATTTATCGGAATTATTATTGAACCGGGCCAGGGCGCCCACCATGTAGGGCTTGAAGGGTCCTTTGGCGTGCTTGGCGGTAGAATGCAAAACCACTTCTTCCTTAACTTTATTTTTATAATCCCGGTGCTTGATCTCTCCGGTTTCCGTAGACAAGATCGTCCCGTTATAAAGCGCATATTCGTCCGGATGGGTGAGCGAGACATAATCGGTCTTTCTTTCAAAAGCGGGAAATTTTAAGGAAGCGAAAAGATCGAGCGTGGGCGGAATATCCTGGGCCAGCATTTCCTTTAATTTGGCCAGGAGGCCGCGCAGTTCCGATTCCGCGGGGATGTGGGTGAAGCCGTCCACCACCATGGAAATGGGGTGGGGGTGGCGGCCGCCAATCACGGTGATGATTTCATCCGCCAGTTTTTTCATGCGCAGAGCGCGCTTAATGACTTCAGGATGGCTGCCCGCCAGGGGGATGACGGAGGGGGCGCCCAAGAGGTCGGGAGCCACCAGGAAGTAATAGTGCAGCACATGGGACTGGAAGAATTCGGCCTCCAGCACCGCTTTTCTCAAAAGCACGGTCTGCTCGGAGGGTTCAATTCCCAGCGCGTCTTCCAGCGCGCGCAGGGAAGCAGTGGTGTGGCCTACCGCGCAGATGCCGCAGATGCGGCAGGTGATCTGGGGAGCCTCGGGGAAACGCCGTCCCTTGAGCATGGCCTCGAAGAAACGGGGGGCTTCCACGATCTGCAGTTCCACCTTTTTAAGCTCACCGTTCTTAACGTCGATCACGATATTGCCGTGGCCCTCCACGCGGGCCACATGATGGACATTAATATTTATGTTTTCCGGCACTACTTTCCTACCTCCATCATTCCGTTCAGCATGCGGTAGAATTTTAAAATCTCTTCTACGGTCAAGCCCGCTTCTTTCAGGGTCTCCTGATGGGCGTTTAGGTTGGGATCATCCACCAGGCCGCGGCAGCCGATGCAGGCATTGCCGAAGCTGGGACAGGGAGCCATACATCCGGCGCGGGTCACCGGACCCAGGCAGGTTAGGGGTTTTTCTTTATGAAATACACAGACGTTGCCCTTCATCTTGCACTGCACGCAGACCGGGTAATTGGGGATGTAGGGCTTTTTGCCTTGCAGAATAGCCGTAACAATTTCCAGGAATTCTTCTCCATCCCGATTAGGTGGGCAACCCCGCGAGTAATAATCCACTTTAATGATGGCGTCGATAGGCTGGGCCAGGATGGAATCGAAATGAGAGGCCTTATCTTTATAGACCTCTTTCTTGATCTCATACTGGTTGTTGAAATTCTTCATGCAGTTGACCCCGCCGATATGGGCGCAGGCCCCGATGGCGATTACGATCTTGGCTCGCCGGCGGATCTCCATTAATTCTTCGATCTCATGCACGGTGGAAATGGAGCCTTCCACCACCGCCACATCGTATTCGTCGCTTTTAAAGCTACTGGCCTCGCGGAAATTGACCACTTCCACCGCGCCTACCAGGTCTAAAAGCTTTTCTGCCATAGATATCACCACCAGCTGACAGCCCTCGCAACCGGTAAAGGAGAAGAATCCTACTTTAGGTTTAGTCGCCATTAAACGGCCTCCGGTATGTCTTTAACCTTGGCATAATTGAAAACCGGCCCCTCCTGACAAACATAGATCTGGTTCATCTGGCAGTGCCCGCACTTGCCCACGCCGCATTTCATCTTGCGCTCGAGCGACATCCAGATGTTGCCTTCCGGCAGGCGCCGGGACAGGAGCTCCTTGATCGCGAAACGGTACATGATGGGCGGGCCCACGATCACCGCCTGGGTTTTTTTGGGATCAAAGGTGATCTTGGGGATCAGGGTGGTGATCACGCCCACGTTCCCGCCCCAGGTTTCATCGCCCAGATCAACTGTAATCTGGTATTCCACATCTTTGCGGCTTTCAAAGGAAGCCAGTTCTTCCTTAAATAAAATCTCCTTAGGGGTCTTACAGCCGTAAAGGATAAAGACCCGACCAAAGTCTTGGCGATTATTGAGCACGGTCCAGATCAGGGAGCGCAGGGGAACCAGTCCCAACCCGGCCGCGATAAAAAGAACATCTTTGCCTCTGAAATTATTTAAATCGAATCCATTGCCAAACGGACCGCGGATGCCGATTTTATCTCCCGGCTTCATACCCAGAAGGGCGCCGGTGACATTGCCTACTTTGCGGACACAGAGTTCAAAGGTGGGCTTATCGGGAGTGGGAGGGGAGGAGACCGAGATGGGGGCTTCGCCCACGCCGAAGATCGAGACCTCCACGAATTGTCCGGGCAGATGTCCCAGTATTTTTTTCTCGGAGAGTTCTATTTCAAAAAAGGTTTCCAGGGCGGTCTGGGGAACGACCTTTTTGATTACGGCGATTTCAGGCGTATAGAGTGTCTTCATTTCTTGCCTTTCCTCGATAAAGCGTTGGCGATCTCGAGGGGGCTTACGATATTGGTCAGGCAGGCCTTGATGCAGCGGCCGCAGCCGGTGCAGAACGATTCCCCCCATTTCTCAAAAAGATAATAAAGTTTGCGGTAGGTCCTATGGCGCAGACGCTCGGATCGATTTTCCCTGAAATTTTCGCCCGAAGCTATCTTGGCGAAATCCTCGAGCATACAGCCGTCCCAGAAGCGGTTCCGCACGCCTTTAACCAGATTAATGTGCATATAATCCTGCACATCAAAGCAGTAGCAGGTGGGGCAGACCATATTACAAGAGCCGCAGGAGTAGCATTTCTGACCGCGCTCCTCCCATTCAGGGTGATTTATTCCCTTTTTCATTACTTGGGGAAGGTCTGCCAGTTTGGGCAGGAGTTTTTTCTGCTCCTTATTGAATAGGGTGTCTCTTTTCTTGCGGACCTGTTTTAGTTTTTTAATATCGATGGCCGTGGCGGGTTTGCCGGCATTTTTTATGATTTCCTCGCCTTTAGGGGTAGCCGCTTCCGCAAAGTAGGAGCCGCCTATATCTGTCAGAAAAAGATCGAAACGACCTTTGGGGTTGAGCCCTCCCATGCGGGAGCAGATGGATTCAGGAGAACAGGGTTTTAAGCAATCCACCCCAATTAAAGTTACCGCTTTTCTTTTTTCCAGATAATTCTCGTCTTTATTCTTTTCCGCGAAGACCTGGTCCATCTGGAAGATGCCGTTCAGGTCGCAGGGGTGGACTCCCAGGAGAATCCTTTTCTTAAAACGGTTTAAATCTTTAACCTGGGGTCCCTTTCCGCCGAATTCATAAGAGAGGAGCTCTTCCGATTGCGGATAAAGGAACTGTTTGGGTGGGATGACGGTTTGCGGCCCCCCCCAGACCATTTCTGGGGAGGAGCGGAGGGGGGCGTAATTGGTGAAATTTTCTTGCTGGAGGGGGGCGACAACTTCAGTTTGCTTGATTAAATTGTCGATCAGGGTTGTTAATTCACGCCTGGAAATTATGAGACTTTTCATCAAATTCCTTTTCTAAGCCCACCTGCAGGTGAACGGGTTAGTGTACAATATACACCTTAAAAATACAAGTCCCTTTTCCCCGCTTCGAGCTCCATCAATTTTTTTATGGTTAGGTTTTGGATGTTTTTGTTCCTTATTTCCTTGACCTGCCGGTTTATGATCTTATCTCCCAAAGAAATAAGCTTGGGATTTCCGTAATCCAGCAAATATTCCTTAAAAGTCAGGAGGGAGTTGGGGAGGCAAAAGTGGCTGATCTCCCCCGGTTTGGCCAAACTCATGAAATCTTCCCCGGTGCGGCCCAGCCGGTAGCAGGCCGTGCAGAAGCTGGGAATATATCCTAATTTTAAGACATCCCCGATCACCTGGGCGGTGGAGCGGTCATCATATAATTGAAACTGCGCCGCTTCCTGTTTATTTTGGGAATAGCCGCCCGGATCGGTGCGGGAACCGGCCGAAATTTGAGAAACTCCCAGGCTGAAGAGTTCATTACGCAGTTGGGCGGTTTCCCGGGTGGATAAAATGATCCCGGTATAGGGGACCGCCAGTCTTAAGATCGCGACCAGTTTTTTAAATTCCGGGTCGGAGACCGGGTGGGGAGGGCTGTCCGCCAGGGGCGCGCCCCTGGCCGGTTCGATCCTGGGGACCGATATGGTATGAGGGCCTACATTATAGGTGGAGTCCAGATAACGGGCGTGGGTAAGCAAAGCCAGGACTTCGAATTTATAATCATACAGGCCGAAAAGCACGCCGATCCCCACATCATTTATCCCGGCCTGCAGAGCGCGGTCCAGGGCGGTTAGTCGGAAATCATAATCGGCTTTAGGGCCCGCCGGATGACAGATCTTATAAGTTTCTCGATGATAAGTTTCCTGAAAAAGCTGATAAGTGCCGATGCCGGCCCTTTTCAATCTTTTAAAATCCGAAACGGTGAGGGGAGCCACATTCACATTTACCCGCCGGATCTCCCCGCGGCCGTTTTTAGTTTCGTAGATGGTTTTTATGATCTTTTCTAGATTACTGATGGCGGCTTCGTTTAAATCCTCGCCCGCTACCAGCAGGATCCTTTTATGTCCCTCCGCCTCCAAGATCATAATTTCCCGGCGGATCTCTTCAAGGGTCAGCGATCTTCTTTTTAATTTTTTATTATCCCTTCTGAAGGCGCAGTACAGGCAGTTATTGGAGCATTCATTGGTGGTATAAAGCGGGGCGAACAGCACCAGCCGCTTCCCGTAGATTTTTTCCTTGATATATTTGGCCGCCTTGAATATTTTTTTGATCTGTTTTTCGGAATCGGCCAACAACAATCTGGCGGTCTCGGCCAGTGAGAGGCCCTTCAGATTGAGTGATTTATCAATTATATTTTCCACCGGATCCAGGGATGGATTATTCAAATAATCGTTTATTTGTTTTTCGTTAATGATCATATTCCCAAATCCGTGGGCGCTCTTCCCAAGGAATACAGCAGGCCCACCGCCTCCTCGATCTGTTCTCTTATTTCTTCATCTGCATGGGCTCGATCGGGATAAATATTATACAAATTACGGTATTTTATGGGTGTAACATTCAGCATCAGGGAATTAGCTCCGGCCAAAAGTCCCAAACGGGGCGCGTTTTGATCTAGGGTTTCAAATCCCGTGGTCACCACGATCTTGGCATTTTCCGGGTCAACCAGGCGGCTGACAGCCAGGACCTTAAGGACCAGATCGGTAGGCGTTTGGGAAGGTAAAACCGGGCCAAAAGTATACATTTCAGCATTTAATTCTTTGGTAAGCAGGATATCGTTCAGTAAATCTTCTGATGTTTGTCCCGGCAAGCCGATCAATCCTCCAGTTAAAACCAGATACCCAATTTCATAAGCATCTTTTATATCTTGTAATCTATCTTCCAATTTATCACCATTATGCAATTTAGAATATAAATTGGCGTTGCCGGTCTCAAAGCGTAGAAGTAGTCCGCGGGCCCCGGCTGAATAAAGCTGCTCCAAGCCTTTTTGGCCGACTTCTCCTATCGAAATAAACAGGAGAACCGCGAACCTTTTCTTTATCTCTTGGATAAGCTCGGCCAGCCGTTCTGCCGGGAATTCGGGATCCTCGCCTGATTGCAGGACCAGGGCTTTGAAACCGTAAGTATCGACAGCCTCTTTTACCGCAGAGAGTATTTCTTCCTCGGTCATTCGATATCGTTTTAATTCGGCCCGGCTTTTCCTTATACCGCAGTAAACACAGTCATTTTGGCAGTAATTGGAAAATTCCAGGATGCCATGAACACAGCAGGCGTTTTTCAGGTGTTTCTGTCTTAAAAAATTGGCTACCTTATAGAGTTGTTGCAATTCCCTTGGATCTTCGGTTTTAAGGAAATAGAGGAGCTCCTCTATTTTGAGCGGATACCCCTCGGCGGCTTTATCCAGAATGCGGTTGGACTCTGATTTTTCAAGGCGGGAGAGGCGCAAGTCGGTTTCTCGTAAATTAAAGAAGAGTTCTTTCCAGGTCTCTAAAATGTCTAAAGCGTCGGCCTCAGGCAGGATTTTGATTACAAAACCGCCCTGGGCGTAAATATAATCGCCGATTTTCAAGTCCGGCAATTCATTTATGGCCCGTCTTTCCTCTCCGAAATAATCTACGATAGCGGTTTTGGCTTTAAGGGCGGTAACCCTACCGGGGATAGCGTAGCACACTGATCAAATTATATCATATTTGGATGGAATCGAGGATGAGGTCTTCGCCGGGGATGACGGCAATTTCTATCTTGGCTTCCGCAGCTGGTGTATTATGGGCGGCGGTTTTGAAGAGGAATTCCACATTATCGGGAGCGGCATGACAATGTTCGCCGACTTTAATTCTCACAATTTTTATGACTTTACCATTAGCCGCTTTCAGGGCTGCCGATAGAAGATCCTGGATAAGTTTTAATTCATGCATTAATGGATGATATATCCTTCCAGCAGGAAATCCTCGCCGATTTTTACCGCGGAGACATCCTTCAATTTTATGGCTTTAGCCAGGGAATCGATCCCTTCGCCTTCCACCGGAGTGGGGGATTCCCGCCCGCCGATGATCTTGGGAGAGATGAAGAAATTGATCTTGTCCACTATTCCGGCTGAGAGCGCAGAGGCATTGGTGGTGCCCCCGCCTTCGATCAGGATACTGGTTATTTTTTGCTTGCTCAGTTCTTTCATCAGGCGGTCCATGGGAAAAATCCCGTTTTTGGTTTTAAGGACCAGCGCCTGGGCTTTCTTGGCTTTTATTTTTTCTATGCGGCTTTTAGGGGCTTTATCGGAAACCGCCACGATGGTGTTTTGCGGCTCGATTTTTAATACCTTGGAATTCAAAGGAAGGCGGGCCGACGGGTCCAGCACGATTTTTTTAGGATTTTTGATCTGGCCTTCGATCTCCCTCACGGTCAGCTCGGGATTGTCTTTCATTATAGTATTGATACCCACCAGCACCGCATCCACGATGTTCCTTAAATGGTGACCTCTTTTGCGGGCTTCGATCCCGGTTATCCAGAAACTTTCCCCCGAGGCGGTGGCGATCTTCCCGTCCAGGCTCATGGCGGTCTTCAAAATTACAAAAGGCCGACCGGTAGTTATAAATTTAATGAAGACCTCGTTTAATCTATTGGCTTCTTCCTCCAGCAGCCCCACCTCTACCTCTACGCCGGCTTCTCGCAACTCAGCAAAACCCTTTCCCGCCACCGAGGGATTGGGGTCTTCCATGGCGGAGATAACCTTTCCGATGCCGGCTTTAATTATCGTTTGAGTGCAGGGAGGATTATTCTTGGTTTCGAAAAAACAGCAGGGTTCTAAGTTTACAAAGAGTGTGGCGCCGCGCGAGGCTTCTCCGGCCTTGTCAATAGCCCAGGCCTCGGCGTGCGGAGTAGCAACTTCGGCGTGGTAACCGGTGGAAAGAATCCGGCCTTCTTTGACCAAAACTGCGCCGACCATGGGGTCGGGGGAGGTGCGGCCTTCAACCGATTTGGCCAGGCGCAAGGCCTCGCGCATGAACCTTATATCATCTTCAGTCCACATACACTGTTATTTTAGCATATTTAGCGTGAGACCAGGGTCCCGCATCTGCGCAGCAGGCATTCTAAAATAAAATTTATGTCGCCGCCCCATTCGGTAATGCCTAAGCCCTCAAAGCCGGCCAAAGCGGCCAGGTCACGCACCATGTGCTCGCAGCCGTAAAACCCGCTTCTTTCATATATCACAATCAAGGGGGGAGTCCGAAGGCTTTTTTCAAGCAGAGGAGCCAGATATCTTCTGAGCGCCTGGCTGTCTTCTTTAGTGCCGCCGAAAAATAAGATCCCCGCCCGGGCGATATAATCCGCGGTGGTTCGGTTAATATCATCCCTGTGTGTTTCCGGCAGGAAAGGCAGCATATTAGGATTTAAATAAACATCCAGAACTCCTCCTCCCTGTGCGGCCAGCGCTTGGGCGGCGCGCTGAGCCAGATCATGCGAATAATAAAGTGAATGGGGATTGATGGACAGATCATCCAGGAGGGGTGGACGGACCTCCTCTTTGGACAGAATACTGATCCCTCTTCTCTTTAAGGCCAAGGTAAAGTTCTGGAATTGGGTTTCCTGTATCGGGTCACGCATGGTCAAAGACATTTTCAGGTGAGTTCCTTCCAGGCCGTACCTTTCTACCGGAAAGATATCCCGCAGGGGATCTACCAGACTCTCCGGTGGCCGGTCACCTAAATCCACTTCCATCCGGTTCAAGACCAGGACGGGATTAGCAGATTTTTTGGCCGCGACTTTAATTTTCTGGGCGGCTTCCTCGGCAGAGAGCTTTCCCTGGGCCAGACCTTGTAAAATATCCCTATAAAATTGGGAGTCTGCTTCTTCCAGGTCCCGGGTGGTTAAAAATATTTTGTCCAATTCCTGCTCCAGGATCTCTCTGGCGAAACGCAGGCGGAAACTTTCGCTTTGGGACCTTAGATGTTCAATGAATCTCAGGCGGGCCAGGGGGTTTTTTAATAATTTAAAATAGTCCCGATATTGGATTTCACCGGCAACCCTGATTTTTATGAAACCAATTCCTTCTTCTATGACTTCATCCGCCGCTTTCGGGGTGTCTTTATGCAGGGCGCCGGCAAAATGCAGGCCCAGCTGAGGGTCAGTTATGAAGGCCAGCTCCAGAGGGGTAATTCTCCGGGGGAGGAGGACATTCGGATAAGCATGAGACATAGAGGGGCTTTCTATCATTACTGTAGCCATCCTGGCTTGGGAGAGAGATTTAGCCAGCAGTATTTTTTCGCGCCGGTCCCTGGCCTGGAGGATAATTTTTAACCAATCGGCTTTTAACCAGGGAAGATCGGGCTGGATAAATTTACCTCCGAGAGTGAAGGCCCCGCATAAGACCCCCTCCTGCGCCACTCTCTGCATCTTCCGGGTGCGGATCTGGAAGCGAATGACCTTATCATTTACTATGATGCCGGTGTGCAGGGATTGGTAGCCGTTGATTTTAGGGTCTTTGATGTAATCGTGCCAGTAGCGGTCAATGGGAATTCCCAGGGAATGGATTATATTTATCATGGCGTAGCAATCGGTTTCACTGTCTACCGTTACCTGCATCATCACGATGTCGGAAAGATGCCGGGCTTCAGTGCCCCGCATGGTGGCGATCTGGTCCACCTCATAGACAGTGCGCGGCTTGGTTAAGATCTCGATCTCTCCGGTTTTATTTAATCTGCGGTATTCCTTTTCGGTCTTTGACTTCAATTCTTCTAGCAGGGATTGGTTCTCGGCCACGGTGCGGGCGATGATCTCCTCGATCGCCTGATGGCGCTCGGGATAAAGCTTTTTGAAGGCGATATCGGAAAGATGCCGGGCGGCCTTCATGAAACCGCAAAGTATGCCCAGGGGCACATAGAAATCCAGGGCCTCCTGGCAATTTCTGAGGCGGCTTTCCTCTCCGCGTTTCTCAATATCTTCCAGATTGATCCCTCGATCGGACATCTTGAGTCGTAAGAGGCGGATGTCTTTGGTCAGAGCGCCTACAAACTTATCGATGTTCTCTTCGCTGATCAGCCGGTCTTTTTCCTTCTCCATCCGTTTGATCTTGGTCAAGCCATCCACCAGAGTGGCTACTGCCCGGCCAAACCTTCTTCTTATGAAATCTATGTCGTAATGGGTGTCTTCCGGCACATCGTGCAAGAGCCCGGCGATCAATTCTTCCTTGTCCGTTACATAAAAGAGGTCCACTTCTCGTTCCACCAGGGTTATGGGATGATCGGCATAAGGGTTTCCGCTGACTTCCCGGATCGCATCTTTGTGGGCATAAACGCAGAGGCCGGCGGCTTCATAGAATTCTTCGCGATCGAAGCGAGTGGTGGCCCCTCTTTCCCGGATCAGCTTTTCAACGCGGTCGGCCAGGGTGGCAATGCGGGCGTGAAAGGGCGACTGGATCAGATAATTGATATAAAAGTTTCTGTCGGCCGGGACCCGATAACGCTGTCCGGCCTTATCAATGGTAGTAAATCTGACTGTAGGCATGGCTGCCTATATTTCGGTGAAGGTAGCGGAAAATTTCAGCTTATAGGGATTTAAATTTGCGGATGATGTCTTTATAATCTTTGGCGTAAAAGATGGCCGACCCCGCCACCAGGACATTGGCCCCGGCCTTGACCACTTCCTTGGCGGTTTCGAGGTTTATTCCCCCGTCCACTTCGATATCTACCTTCAAGGCTTTACGTTCTAAGTTCTTTTTCAGTTCCCTGATCTTAGGCAACACCTCCGGCATGAATTTTTGCGCCTCAAAGCCGGGGTTCACCGACATCAAAAGGATCATGACCACTTTATTGAGAACCGGGAAAACTTTCTCAATGGGAGTGGCCGGATTGACCACTACTCCCGGTTTTACATTGTTGCGCTTGATCAGTTCGATATCTTCATCCAGGTTTTTGCTGGCTTCTACCTGGATGGTGATAATATCTGCCCCCGCCTTGGCAAAATCGGGAATATAGCGGTCCGGATTCTCGATCATCAAGTGCACATCCAGCGGCAGTTTGGTGATCTTTCGGCAGGCCTTAACTATGAAAGGGCCGATGGTGATATTGGGCACAAAATGCCCGTCCATCACGTCTATATGGATCAGGTCGGCTCCCGCCGCCTCCACTTTTTTTATTTCTTCACCTAAATTCGAGAAATCGGCCGAAAGGATCGAGGGTGCTATTTTTATCATGGTAGTTCTTCTCCTTCCGATTTTTCTTCCCGGCTGGGCGAAATGGTAATGGTTTCCGGCGTAAGGGGCCCTAAAGTATAGGGAGGCGGTTGGTCCGTTACATGGATGTTTTCGGGTTTGCCGATTATCGCAAATACCGTACGGCCTTCCTTTACCAGGCGCCCGGCCTCGGGCCGCTGAAAGGTAACCGGGCCGTTCTCCTGATAGCGGTTTTCAACCATAAGACGCAGCCCCAGCTGTTCGAGCCTCATTTTGGCTTCCGGTTCGGATAGGCCGATTACCTCCGGCACAATGGTCTCGGGAAGCGGGGCCCAGTAAGTTAAGGCGATATAGCTTAGGATCACCGGCGAAGCGATCAATATCAAGGTGAAGATTATCATTCGTAAAGGGTGGCGGACCTGCATCTTGGATACCAAGTAGGCGATAAGAACCGCCAGGATTAAAATGAACAAAAAATAAAAAATCAATAAAATGCGCATAAATCAGGGCCTCATTAAAAAAGAAGTGATCAAGGCGTAAATTATCCCGGCGGTCACTGCGAGCGCCGCCACGATCAAAAGGAAAAAACTGCGCTTCCTTTCCTGCTTGATGATTTTGATCTCTTTTTCTTCGGCCTGCGGGGCATTTTCCATTTCGATGGCCGGCAGGTCCAGATTTTTACGGTCTTCGACCAGGGTCCTTTGCCGGAGACTTTCCCTAAGGTCATCCACGGTTTTAAATCTTAAAAGCGGATCGCTCTGCAGGCACTTGTTCAAAATAGTGGAAAGATAAGGAGAAAGGTTGGGAGGGGGAGGCGGAGGGGATTTGAGCTTGTAAAGGGGGGAGGGATAATAGGGATAAGCCCCGGCGAGCATTTCATAGAAGATGGTGCCCAGCGCATAAATGTCTGAAGAGGTGGAAGCCGGCCAACCCAGGATCTCTTCGGGGGAAAGATAAAGATTGTCTTCCAATACCGAGACCGCCTTCTGGGGATAGGATTCCTTAATTTCGCCCTCGATGATAAAATCGGTTAGCTTTACTTCCGGGCCCACAAAAATATTGGTGGGCTTCAAAGCCCCGTGCACGATGCCCATCTGGTGCGCGGCCGAGAGAGCCTCGCATATCTTGATGATGATTTTTTCCGCGTCGAAAGGATCCAGCGCCGGGGTGGTTTTAAATTTTTCCATGAGGGAGGGGCCCTCCACCAGTTCCCGCACATAGTAAAATCCCTGCCAGCCGTAATCGCCGTCCAGCAGACGGGCGATGCCGGGATGCAGTAATTCAGACAGAAGCTTAACCTTTTGTTTCATGGCTTTGATGAGGGCCGAATTGAGCGTGCCGCGCTTGTAGATCTTGATGATAACCGGCTGGTTGCCCGACAGGGTGGTGCCCCGATAGGTTAAACTGAAAGGATTCTCGCTGATCTTTTCCCCGATCTTGAATTTGCTTTTTAGGAGTCGCTCCATTTTGTGAAATTATAGCATAAAATCCGGCCGGAAATATTTTTTAAATAAAGTGAAATTTCTCGGCAAACCTGGCGATATATGTGTAGAAGGGAAGACGGTGGGGTCGCCTGTTCCCCCACCGGAACCCCGGAGAATAAAATGAAAGATCAACCAAAAAATCAAATCACCTTCGACACCTACCGCATCGGCGGGGTCACTTACATTAAAGACACCTACCTGGGGCCTAAAACCTGGGGAATAATCGAAGCCCAGCAGCCCGGCAAATTCGTGGATATTCTGGAAGCCAAATTTTCCGAAAAAGCCCTGATCAAGAAGATCGATATCAATAAATAAGGTGAATTAAAATGGAAAACGCCAAAGTCCTGGAATTGTTAAATCAGAGCGTGATCGCCGAATACCTGCAGAGATTGATCGCGGCCAAAATGAAAAAGCTGACCCTCTTTCCGATCTTTCCCATCACCGCCGCCCCCAATATTTCCGAACCGCGCCATCTGGCTATGATTGAAAATCTTGAATGCCTGACGATCATTGCCCGGGCCGAGCTTAATTAACCCCAGCCCAGTTTGGTCTTAAGCAGTTCCCAGAGATTGTAATCTTTCAAGCGGATAAAATTCGTCCGGTATTTGGATTTATAGACGAAGATGCCGTCATCCTTCTGAAGTTTAAATATCTTCTGTCCGTCCACGGTAATTAATACATCTTCCCCCTTCTGGATTTTAATCAGCACCGGCTCGGTGAGCACAATACTGCGGTTGGCGGCGCGGTGGGGACAGATGGGGGAAAGGATCAAGGCCTCGGCCTGGGGGGGCAGGATGGGGCCGCAGACCGCAAAGTTGTAAGCGGTGGACCCGGTAGGGGTGGAGATGATGAGCCCGTCTCCCACGAAGTTGGCGACACTTAAGTCTTTTTGGAAAGCTTCCAGCTTGATAGTGCGGGCGATGTTACTTTTGCCGATCACCACGTCGTTTAAGGCCAGGGAATCTAAAATAGTCTTGCCATTCCGCTTGACCTGCACCTCGATCATCATCCTTGAATCGATTTTATACTTTTTGTTCTGGATCTGTTCCAGTGCGGAATGGATCTGGGGCAGGGTGATTTCCGAAAGAATGCCCAAGCCCCCCAGGTGCACCGGGAGCAGGGGCGTGCCGGTCTTATAGTGCAGGCGCGCAGCTCTTAAAATTGTGCCGTCCCCGCCGAAGGTCATGATGAACTGGGCGTTTTGGGATACGATCTTATGCCCCGCGGCCTTAAGCTCGGAGATCACCTTTTTGGCCGTGGCGGCAATCAGCTTATCTTCTTCTTTATATACTATTCCTATGCGCATTTAGAATAACCTCAACTGCAGCAGCAGCCAGATTATACCAATGATCACCAAAATGATAAAGAGGGCAATGAAAAGAGTGAAAAAATTCTCCCGTTCGGGCTGGGGCACTTCAAAATAAACCTCATGCAGTTGTTTTTGATTTAAATCCAGAAGCAGCAGGCCGTCCGGCTGGAAAACATAATCCTGTTCTATGAGCTTCTGCCGGTTGGCGGGCTCGGTTAAATCTACAGCCAGATCGGATCTCAGGTGAACCGCGTAGATCTTTTTGTCTTTCCCCACCATAAAATCCGCCGTTACTTTACCCAGATGCGATTTGCCGTTGATGATGGTTAAAATGGGGGCGCTCTTGTTCTTTTCCAGTATTTTAAAGCCGGCCCGCAGCAGGATCCTCTCCGCTTCGTTTGAAAATTTAGCGGCTTCGGGTTCGATTGCGTTTTGGGGATTCCGCAGCCGGCGATTTATATAATAGAAAAGGAGCACGCCCAACAGCAGACCCAGTATTAATGCATATATGATATATAAAATCATGTGCTGGCTTTTAAAAACTTAGCGGCGTTTTCCGGAATCACGGTATTGATATAAATGCCCGAGCCCAGCTCAAACCCGGCCACCGCCGAGACCCGGGGGATAATCTGGATATGCCAGTGATAATATTCCACATCTTTTTCATGGCAGGGGGAGGAGCGGATGACAAAATTGTAATCCGGATCACTTAAAGATTTATAGATTTTTGACAGGGTGGTTTTCATGACATATCCCAGTTCCTTGACGTGTTCGGGGGTGGTGGACTGGAAGGAGGCGTCATGTTTTTTGGGCAATACCCAGGTTTCAAAGGGGGAGCTGGCGGCAAAGGGGACAAAGACCGCGAAATTTTCGGTCTCAAAAACAATCCTTTCCTTAAAATTAAGTTCCTTGGCGAGCATGGCGCAGAACACGCAGGTCCCGTTATCATCAAAGTAGCGCATGGCTTCCTCCAGGTAATGGCGGATGTGCATGGGGGTGATGGGGATGGCGATCACCTGGGAGTGGGGATGGATAACCGAAGTGCCGGCGGCTATGCCGTGGTTTTTAAAGATCAAAACCATTTCAAAACGGGAATCGGAACTTAAGGTAATATAGCGCTCCCGGTAGGCCAAAAAGATCTCCTCCACCTGTTTTTGCTCCATAGTGGCGATGGATTGGCGGTGCTGAGGGGATTCAATGATCACCTCATGCTCTCCCAGACCGTCCATATAGCGGAAGAATTCTTCCTGTTTGGTCCTCTTAATGTTTCCCTGGGGAACCAGGGCGGGAAATTTATTGGGGATGATCCGGATCCACCACCCGGGGCTGTTGGGTTTGGTCCCGTAGGTGCGGTAAGCCACGATTTCGGGCGGGGTCAAATTTTCATTTCCCTCGCAAAAGGGGCAGTGATTGACAGCTTCGGCTTTTTCCTCGATCCTCAGGGGGACAAATTCTTCCGGGCGTTTGGCGCGTTCAGTGGCAATGATCACCCATTCTTTGGTGGCGGGATTTTGTCTCAGTTCCGGCATGGCCCTATTCTAGCATAGGAGCGCAATTTATGGTAGAATAAACATGTGAAAAAGCTCTTTTTTACCTCGATTATACTTCTTTTTTCAATCGCTTCTCTAGTTTCTGCCGATCCCCTGAACGATTACAAAAACGGGCACGAAAGGCTCAAAGCCGGACAGCTGTCCGAGGCCCTGTATTATTTAAACTCCGCCTTGGCAGACCCGGCATTTATTTTAAGCGATTACGCCCAGTACGACAGGGGAGAGGTTTATTTCAAGAACGGGAATTTCCTGCTGGCCGCAGAGGAATACCGGAAAATAAGTTCGGAGAGCGTACTTTATCCGGAAGCGCTCTATAAATCGGCAGAAAGTCAAAAGAGGGCCGGGAGTTTGGAGGAAGCGGCGCGTAATTACAAAAAATATTTTATTAATTTTCCTGATGAAGCCAAAGCTCCTCAGGCCGGATTGGAATTAGCTCAAATTTTAAGACAGCTGGAAGATTATAAGGCGGCCTTCCGCATCTATAATCAAGTGGATTTTTACTACCCGCTCAGTTCCCAGGCCAAATCCTCCCGCTTGATGCTTAGAAAGCTGGCAAAACTGCACAGAATGCCGGCTTATAAAGCTCAACCCAAAGAATTATTTAAAAAAGGTTCGGCGTATCTGAAGAGCGGCGATTTTAATGAAGCGGAGGCGGTGTTTTTCCGCCTGGCACGCGACTATCCCAAGAGCAAATACATAGGAGAGGCCTTTTTAATGATGGGAAGGGCTGAACTTTCGGAGGGTAAGCTTAACCTGGCCATTTCCAATATTGAGAGAAGTTTGGGATATACCCGGCAGGGGAGCAAGGGTGGGAACTGGTACTATCTGGGGAGGGCCTACGGGCGGAGGGGGATATATGTTAAGGCCATGGTTTACATGAAGAAAGTGCTGGATTATTACCCGCAGAGCATTTATGCGGATGACGCTTGTTATTATTTGGGATTATATTATGAGTATTACAACAGTCCGCAGGCGGCTATCTCCACTTATTTGTATCTGGCGGAAAAATACCCGCAGAGCAACTATGTGGATAATGTTTTGTTCAGGACCGGCGTGCTTTTATATAAGGCCTATGATTTTGAAAACGCCTACCGGGTTTTTGCCGCTTCCCGGGATAAGCGGGTGGGGGAAGAAACCCCCAAGTGTCTGCTGTGGTGGGGAAAACTGGCGGAGCGGTTGGGGCGGCCGGAGGAGGCGGCGGGGGTCTATTACTATTTAGCGGAAAGATATGATCATACTTATGCTTCTTACCGCGCCCGGGAGGGTCTTTCCCGCTTGAAGTATCGAGCCCCGAAAAGCAAACCGATAGAAAAGAATAACTTGAGCCAGGCCCTTTCCGGCATCGATGGCGCGGAAGAAGACGATCAGCAGGAACTCCGGGAATTAATGGGAACCTGGCAGGGGAACCAATCAGCCTTAAATAAGGATGTGGCGGATAATCTGGAAAGATACCAGGCCCTGGTTACGGCGGGAATTACCGAGTATGCGGTATGGGAAGCCCGAAAAATTCTTTCCGCGGAGGGCACTCGGGAATCGGCCCAGATCACCATGGGCAAGATTTTACAGAAGGCGGGGGAATACAGAACCCCCATCGGGTTAACTGAGCAAAAAGTGAAGGATGCGGTGCTTATGGGAAAGCCGAACCTGCTGCCTTATGAGGTCTGGCAGCTGGCTTATCCTTTGGGTTTTTTTGATGAAGTTGAAAAATTTTCCAAACAGAACAATTTGGATCCTTATTTGACTTTGGCGGTTATTCGCGAGGAGAGCCGTTTTAATCCCAAAGCTTTATCCCGCTCTCGGGCGCACGGACTCATGCAGATCATACCCTCTACCGGCAAATTGATAGCCAAAGACCTGGGTTTATTATCCTTCCGCCACCGGCAGATGTACCAGGTGGACACCAATTTGATGATGGGAACATATTATCTAAAAAACCTGATTTCCAGCTTTGACGGCAATATAGCTTTGGCGCTGGCGGGTTATAACGGCGGTCCGGGCCGGGTTAGAAAATGGGTGAATAACTGGTATAATGGTGATAATCGGAACCTGGACATTGACGAGTTCATAGAATATATTCCCTTGCGCGAGACGCGCAATTATGTGCAGAAGGTGCTGGGAAGTTATTACGAGTATAAGAGGTTATATGAAGGAAGAAGCGACTAGAATTGTAAGTTTGGAGAAGCGGGAGGATGATCCGGATCTATCTTCCCTGCGTCCCCGTAAATTGGATTCATTTGTAGGTCAGGAAAAGCTCAAGGAAAATTTAAAGATCTTAATGAAAGCCGCCAGCGAGCGGGGAGAGCCCCTGGAACACCTGCTTTTTTACGGCCCGCCCGGCTTGGGGAAAACCACTTTGGCCAATATCATCGCTTCCGAGATGGGAGTAAACATCAAGACCACTTCCGGCCCGGCCATAGAAAGACCGGGAGACCTGGCCGCCATTCTCACCAACTTAAAGGAGAACGATATTCTTTTCGTGGACGAGATCCACCGCTTAAACCGCGTGGTGGAGGAAGTGCTCTATCCGGCCATGGAGGATTTCGGGCTGGATATTGTGATCGGCAAGGGTCCCAGCGCGCGCTCCATCCGCCTGGACCTGCCCCGCTTTACTTTGATCGGGGCCACCACCCGGGTAGGGCTTTTAACTTCCCCGCTCCGGGACCGGTTCGGTCTGATATCCAGATTGGAATTTTATACGGCGGAAGAATTGGAGCAGATTCTTAATCGGGCCGCTCAGGTTTTTCAAGTGGAGCTAAAGAAAGAGGGCGCCCGGGAGATCGCCCGGCGCTCGCGCGGCACCCCCCGCATTACCAACCGCCTGTTAAGGAGGGTGAGGGATTTTGCCCAAGTTAAAGCTCAGGGAGTGATCACCCTGGAAGTGTCGCATGAAGCCCTGGATAAATTGGGGATTGATGAACTGGGCCTGGATGTGGTGGACCGCAAATATCTAAAGGCCATTATTGAAAAATACAGCGGGGGGCCGGTGGGGGTCGAAACCCTGGCGGCCAGCATCTCCGAAGAAGTGGATACCATCGAAGATGTATACGAGCCCTACCTTTTGCAGATCGGTTTTATAGAAAGGACGCAGCGGGGGCGGGTGGCTACCCCGGCCGCGGCCGAGCATGTCGGCTTAAAAATTAAAGGATCAAAAGATAAATTGCAGCCGCAATTATTTTAATTATGAGAAAAGCAAAAATTCACCGTAAAACCAGGGAAACAGACGTAAAAATAGAATTAAATCTGGAGGGAACGGGAAAAAGCAAAATCAAATATCCCATTCCATTTTTGGGGCATATGCTGGCCCTGTTCGCCAAGCATGGGCTTTTCAACCTGACTTTACAAGCTAAGGGAGACATTGAAGTTGACCTGCATCATTTGATCGAAGATACCGGGCTGGCTTTGGGAGAGGCTTTCGCCAAAGCTCTGGGGAAAAAGTTAAGAATCGAGCGCTACGGTCATGCCATCGTCCCCATGGATGAATCGCTGGCGGAGGTCAAAGCGGCAGTGGATATCTCCGGCCGCCCGCATTTTACCTTTAAGGCCCGGTTCGCCAAGGAACTGCTTTATGCCCAGGCCGGCAAGGAAAAGGTTAAATTGTATCTGGACGCTGAGATGCTTAGAGAGTTTTTTGAATCCTTCGTTTATAAAGCGGGCATTTCCTTACATATTGATCTTATCCGCGGCAAGAATACCCATCATAAGATCGAGGCCATCTTCAAGGCCTTCGGGGTGGCGCTTTCCAAGGCCTGTGCTATCAATCCCCGAAAGTTTGGCGTCCCCTCCACCAAAGGCCTGCTTTAATTCTCGTCACTTCTGACGATTAGCCGCGCGATTTAACCGCAAATTTGCTGGTATGGAAATTGCCATCTCTTCCGGCATGAAGTGTTTATTATTCCTGTTGGCCGCCTTAACCCTTTCTTCCTGCTCATTTTATGAAGCGCCTGCCAAATCAGCTGAAATTCAAGAAACCCCGACAGTCGAAGCCGCCGCTCCGGAACGCCAGGCCCTTTATATCTATGGGCAAAAAATAAACTCCAAAGAAGTGATTTTAGGTTACGGCGGAGAGCCCCTCCCCCTGTCCTGTGGTTATGTGAGGCTGGTAGGTACTGTTAATGGGGAAAACGAACCGATAGCCTTGCTGGAAATTGGCGGGAGGGGCGCCGCCTGTTTAATGGGAGATAAGGTAGGGGAGTATAGAGTGGTTAGTATAAATGAAAGAGAGGTTGAATTATGTTCAGGGAAATAGCTTTGATTATTATATTTATGTGTTGGCCCTGGCAGATGGTTTGGGCGGGGGAGATCAACTTTCAA
>Ga0315293_10001457_pt1 | contig 23000 bp, 22 predicted proteins | sample YL17G13_20_MG_FD_203071 | JGI IMG/M metagenome (GOLD analysis project Ga0315293, IMG submission 203071) | Sediment microbial communities from Yellowstone Lake, YNP, Wyoming, USA - YL17G13_20 | ecosystem: Environmental > Aquatic > Freshwater > Lake > Sediment | place: USA: Wyoming | collected...
AACGAGATGAGCAAGTAGCTGCACAGGCCGACGCCCTCCCAGCCGAGGTAGAGCAGCAGCAGATTGTCGGCGAGCACCAGGACCAGCATCGAGGCGACAAACAGGTTCATGTACATGAAGAAGCGCGTGAACCCCTCGTCGCGCTCCATGAACTCCGTGGAGTACAGGTGGATGAGGAAGCCGACGAAGGTGATGACGACCACGAAGATCACGCTCATGGCGTCGAGGTAGAAGGCGATCTGCGGCGCCAGCCCGCCTGCGTCGAACCACGTCCAGAGCACCTGGTGATAGGCCTCGCGGGGTGGCGGCGAGGTGATGAAGGAGACCGCGATCAGTATCGCCACCACGGCGGACAGACCGACGGAACCGGCGCCGATCAGCGCCGCGGCGCGGCGGTTGAGGCGCCGGTTCAGCAGCGCGAGCACGACGAAGCCGGCGGCGGGCAAGGCGGGGACGATCCAGAGGAGCTGCAGCATCCCTACCCCTTCATCTCGTCGGCTTCGTCCACGTCCAGGCGCCCGAGGCTCTGCCGGAAGCGGATGGCGAGCGCCAGACCGACCGCGACTTCGGCCGCCGCCATGGCCAGGACGAAGAGGAACATGACCTGGCCATCCGGGCGGCCCCACCGCGCTCCGGCCACTACGAAGGCGAGGCCGGCGGCGTTGAGCATGATCTCGATGCAGGCGAGCACCACGATGAGGTTGCGCCGCGTCAGCAGGCCGACGAAGCCGATGACGAAGAGGATGGCGGCCAGGATGAGGCCGTGGTCGAGCGACACGTCCGCCATCAGGCCTCGCCGCCTTCGTGGGCCCAGGCATCCGGTTCCTCGCCGGAGAGCAGCGGGTCCTCGAGGGCCGGACCCTCGGGCTGCGCGGCGATGTGGCGGGCGCCAATGAGCGCGGCGAGCAGCAGCATCGAGGCGAGCTCCACGCCGAGCACGTAGGGTCCGAAGAGCGCCTCGCTGACCTGCTGCGGCCCGACCTCGCCGGCGTGCAGGGCGTGGTTGGAGAGGCCGATGCCGTAGATGAGCTCGGCCAGCAGCACGGCGACCAGGACCAGCGGCCCGATCCAGGCGCTCGGCGGCACGCGCAGCGGCGAGTCGGCGCTCACGTTGAGCAGCATCACGGCGAAGACGAACAGCATCATGATCGCGCCCGCGTAGACGATCACCTCGAGGGCGGCCACGAACGGCGCGCCGAGCGTGTAGAAGACCACGGCCACGGCGAACAACGACACCACGAGGTACAGCAGCGCGTGCACGAGGTTGGAGCGCGTGATCACGAGGACCGTCGCCAGTACGGCGACGACGGCGGCGATGTAGAACAGGGCGGTCATGGCAGCAGGCCGTGGACGTCGACCGGCGGGGCTTCGCGCTCTGCCTCGCCCTTGTCCTTGCCGCCGATCGCCAGCCCGGCGACGCGGTAGAAATCGTAGTCGTGGTACTTGCCGGGTCCGGCGATCAGCAGGTCGTCCTTTTCGTAGACCATGTTGGGGCGCTCGTACTCGCACATCTCCACGTCGGGCGTGAGCTGGATGGCGTAGGTGGGGCAGGCGTCCTCGCAGAAGCCGCAGAAGATGCAGCGCGAGAAGTTGATGCGGAACCAGGCGGGATAGCGGCGTCCGGTGTCGTCCTCGGTGGCCTGCAGGGCGATGCAGTCCACCGGGCAGACGACGGCGCAGAGGTAGCAGGCCACGCAGCGTTCCTCGCCGGCGGGGTCTCGCGAGAGGACGATGCGACCGCGATACCGCGGCGGCAGATAGACCATCTCCTCGGGGTACCGGATCGTGTCGCGACGGTGGAAGGCGTGCCCGATGACGGCGCCGAGGCCCTGCAGCGTGGAGACCACCGTGCGCACGATGCGCGGCGCCAGGGTCTGCTCGCGCCGCGCCAGGCGCCCGGTCTGCACCACGTCGGTGGTGAGCGGCGGATGCGTCTGCGGCGGTGCGTCCATGCTCTGCATCCTCACGAGTGACGCGCCACGACGATGGCGCCGGTCACCAGCAGGTTGACGAGGCTGAGCGGCAGCATGACCTTCCAGCCGAGCTCCATCAGCTGATCGTACCGCGGCCGGGGGAACGTGCCGCGCACGATGATGAAGAGGGTGATGAAGACGCCGGTCTTGATGAGGAACCACACCAGGCCGGGCAGCCAGGGCCCCAGCCAGCCGCCGAAGAAGAGGGTCGCGATCAGCGCCGAGACGAGCGTCACGGCGATGTACTCGCCGACGAGGAACATGCCGAACTTCATGCCCGAGTACTCGGTGTGGTAGCCGGCCACCAACTCACTCTCGGCTTCGACGAGGTCGAAGGGCAGGCGCCGGGTCTCGGCGAGTCCGGCGACGACGAACACGACGAAGCCGATGAACTGCGGGCCGATGTTCCAGAGCCCGCGCTGGCTCTCGACGATCTGCACGAGGCTGAACGAGCCCGCGATGGTGACGACGCCGACCAGCGAGAGCCCCATGAAGACCTCATAGCTCACCATCTGCGCGGCGGCGCGCAGGCCGCCGACCAGCGAGTACTTGCTGCGCGACGACCAGCCGGCGAGGACCACGCTGTACACGGCCAGCGACGACATGGCGAGCACGAACAGCAGGCCGACGTTGAGGTCGGCGATCACGATCCCGGCGGCCACCGGCACGACGATGAACGAGAGCAGCGCCGTCGCCATCACGATCGCCGGCGCGACCACGAACACGCGCTTGTCGGCGAACGGCGGGACCCAGTCTTCCTTGAAGAGGATCTTGAAGGTGTCGGCCAGCACCTGCAGGAGCCCGGCGGGGCCGACCCGGTTGGGGCCGTAACGGTCTTGGACCAGGCTGAGCAGACGCCGTTCGTACCAGATGAGGCCGGCGGCGATGGTCAGCACGACGATGAGCACGCCGAGCACGGTGACGAGCTGGCCGATCCACGCCGGCACTCCCGCCGCGATCTCGCCGCTGCCGGCCAGGAAGGTCACGACGGCCCCCCGGTCTGGGACGGCGGGGCCTGGATGCGCGTGAGCCGCCCGTGGCCGGGCAGGGGGACGTAGGGCATACCTGCCAGGCCGACGGGCACGCCGGCCACGCCGGTCGGCAGCGACGGCACCAAGCGGAAGCCGGCGCGCACGTCCAGCCAGGGCATCCAGAGCTCGAGCCAGTCGCCTGCTTCCAGCTCGAGCCGCTCGGCGTCCTCCTGGTTCACGGCGATGTACGGCTGCGGCGCGCGCTCCGCGATCCCCGGCGTGTGCATGCTCAGGTCGTCGGAGCCGAAGATGTGGTGCAGCGGGACCAGCACGAAGTCGTCGTCGCGGGCGCGGAAGGCGGGCGGGACGGGCGGCGCCGGCAGGGGCTGCGCCCGGCCGGCCGCGTCGAGCAGTCGCACCCCCGACGGCCCGCCGCGCAGCGGCCCGCCGACTTCCTCCTGCAGCTTGTGCAGCCCGTTGCCGGAGTTCCAGCCGGCAGACCAGACGCGCGGCAGCAGAGCCGCGGGCGTCTCGGCGGGCGCCAGGCCCTCGAGCGAGTAGGCGAGCGCCGCGTCGGGGTCGGCGTCGGGCGCCGGCTCGAACACGGTCACGTCGGCGTCCGCGGCCGTGCGGCCGCTCCAGCGCTGCGGCTGCCGCGCGACCTTGCAGCCGCCGCGGCGCCAGTCGGACGAGGGCGCCGCCGCGGCGACGCCGCGGAACTGCGGCAGCTCCATCTCGAGAGCGGCGCTCACGTCGTCGACGTCGCGCCAGCCGCGGCCTCCCTGGCGGCCCAGCCTCTCCATGAGGTCGCGGATCCAGCGCCACTCCTCCTGCGTCTCGCCTTCAGGCGCCAGCACGCTGAAGGAGCGCTGGGCGCGGCCCTCGTTGTTCACGACGGTGCCCGTGGACTCGGCGAACGTGGGCGCGGGCAGCACGACGTCGGCGCGCTCGGCGATGCGTCCTTCGAGGGCGGCGAGGGCCACGACGTGCGCCTCGTGTGCAAAGAGGTCGTCGACCAGCAGCGAGGCCGCGCGGCGGTACAGGTCGTTGTCGAGGGTCACCACGACGTCGGCCTCGGCGCGCGCCACGGCGGCGATGGCGTGTGAGAGGCGGCCGCCGCCGATCAGGCGCAGCCCGACGCTGTTCGACTCGGGGACCGTGAGGACCAGGGTGGCTCCGCCTGCCTCGGCCAGCGCCGCTGCCGCTCTGAGCACGGCCTGAGATCCGTTCGTGGTGCCGCAGACGATCAGCGGGCGCCGGCTGGCGCGCAGCGCGCCCGCCCAGCGCGCGACGCGGGCGCGGTCGTCGTCGCTCAGGCCGGCGACCTCGGCCGCCGCCAGGTCCAGCTCGTGGGCCACCGCCAGGGCGAGGCGCGCGATGTCGGCGGGAGCCGCGCGCCACGTCTCGCCGGCCACCTCGTCGAGCTTGGTCGCGTGCGGCGCGGCGATCCACAACGGGCTCGGTTCGCGGCGCTTCGCGCGCCCGATCGCAGCGTCGTTCCAGCGGCGGATGTGCACCCGCTCCTCCTCGGCCGTCGGGCGCAGCCGCAGCCAGGTGCGCACCGTGAGGTCGAGCATCGGGGCCGTGTTGGTGACGTCTTCGCCGAGGATGAACACGGCGTCGGCGTGCTGGACGTCGGCCAGGGCGCCGAGCCGCGTGTTTCCTCCGCGGGCGATCTCGAGGACCGTGCCCACGAGGTCGTAGTCCGCGTCCGACATGCCGAGGTAGAAGCGGTCGGCGCCGACCAGCGCGCGGAGGGCGTAGTTGGCTTCGAGCGACGCTCGCGGCGAGCCGATGCCGAGCACGCGGCGCCCGCGCAGCAGCGAGGCGGCCGCGTCGAGCGCCCGTTCCCTCCTCACCGGGACGGGCGCTTCGCCTGCGTCCGCGGTCATCAAGACCGGGCGCCACGCCACCTGCGTGGCCCGGATCCGCTGCGGCGCATTGACGAAGTCGTAGCCAAAACGACCGCGGTCGCAGAGGAACATCTTGTTGACGTCGCGGCTGTAGCGGCTGAGCACGCGGCGCAGTTCACCGTAGCGCGCCCCCGGGGTGGTGTTGCAGCCCAGGCCGCAGTGGGGGCACACCGAGGGCGCGGTCTGCAGGTCCCACTTACGCGAGTAGTGATGCGTGAGGGACTTGTCGCCGAAGACCCCGGTGGGGCAGACCTCGATGAGGTTGCCGCTGAACTCGCTCTCGAGGGCGCCGTCCTTCTCGCGGCCGAAGTACACCTGGTTGCGCAGGCCGAAGACGCCGAAGTCGTGGCCGCCGGCGTAGTCGTTGTACAGGCGCGTGCAGCGGTAGCAGGTGATGCAGCGGTTGAGCTCGTGGGTCACGAAGGGGCCGAGGTCCTGGTTACGGAACGTCCGCTTCAGGCCGCGGTAGCGCCGGTACGTGTGCCCGGTCATCACCGTCATGTCCTGCAGGTGACACTCGCCGCCCTCGTCACACACCGGGCAGTCGTGGGGGTGACTCGTCATCATGAGCTCGATCATCCGCGCGCGGAACCTGATGGCCTCCTCGTCGTCGATGACCATGCGCGTGCCCTCCTGCGCCTCGGTCATGCAGGCCATGGCGATCTCGCTCTTCTCCTCGCCGTCGCGGCCGGTCCAGAAGAGGCGCACGGCGCACTGCCGGCAGGCGCCGATCGAGCCCATCAGGGGATGCCAGCAGAAGAACGGCAGGTCGAAGCCCAGCGAGAGCGCCACGTCGAGCATGTTGCGCCCCGCCTCCGCGCGGAACTCGCGGCCGTCGATCGAGACGGTCACGAGCTCCGGCCCGGCGCCGCTCTGCCGTTCGTCGGCGCTCACCACGCGGCTCCTTGGGCGTCGCCGGGCGCGTAGGGGCAGCGGCGTCCCTCGATGTGCTGCACGAAGTCGTCGCGGAACAGCCGCAGCGCCGCTTCGAGCGGCTGCATCGCGCCCGGCGCGAGGTCGCAGAACGTCTTGTCGGCGCCCATGAGCCAGACGTGCTCCTGGAGCAGGTCGAGATCCTCCAGGCGTCCGCGCCCCTGCTCGATGTCGCGGAGCAGCGCGGCCGACCACTGCAATCCCTCGCGACACGGCGTGCACCAGCCGCACGACTCCTGGGCGAAGAACTGCAGCAGGTTCAGGGTCATGCCGACCGGGCAGGTCTTGTCGTCCAGCAGGACGACCGTGCCCGTGCCCAGGCGGCTGAGCACCTTCTCCAGCGACCCGAAGTCCATGGCGACGTCGATGTCCGCGGCCTTGACGAACGCCGTGGAGGCCCCTCCGGGGCTGACGGCGCGCAGCTCGTAGCCGGGCTGCATGCCGCCCGCGTGCACCTCGATGAGCTCGCGCATCGAGGTCCCCATGGGCAGTTCCACGCAGCCCGGCCGCGCCACGCGCCCGGCGACGCCGTAGATCTTCGTGCCCCCCTCGCCGGTCACCGACAGGCTCTTCCACCAGGCGGCGCCGTTGCGCACGATCGAGGGCACGGCGGCGAAGGTCTCGACGTTGTTCACCACCGTGGGACGCGCGTACAGGCCGGCGCCCGTCATGTGCGGCGGACGCGCGCGCGGGTTGGGCCGCTGGCTTTCGAGGGCGTTGAGCATGGCCGAGGCCTCGCCGCAGATGTAGCGCCCGACGCTCTCGTGCAGGTAGATGTCGAAGTCGAAGCCCGAGCCCAGGATGTCGCGGCCGAGGTAGCCGTGTTCGTAGGCTTCGGCGACGGCCCGCTCGACGCACGCCAACGGCAGGTCGTACTGGGCGCGCAGAAAGACGTAGCCGGCGTCCGCCTCGACGGCGAAACCGGCGAGGATCATGCCCTCGAGCACCAGGTGCGGGTTGTGGCCCAGGAGGAAGCGGTCCTTGAAGCTGCCCGGCTCCATCTCGTCGCCGTTGCAGACGACGTACTTGGGCCGCGGCGCGTCGGCGCCGAGCGGCATGGTGCTCCACTTGCGCCCGGTGGCGTAGCCGGCGCCGCCGCGGCCGCGCAGGCCGGAGTCGGTGACGGCCTGCGTGACGGCGGCCGGCTGGAGCTCCCACAGGCCGCGGCTCAGGCCTTCGTAGCCGCCGGCGGCGACGTAGTCGTCGAGGAACGCCGCTTGCCCGTCCGGCCGCATGGCCTTCGTGAGCGGCCGGTCCCAGCCCTTCGTCTCCAGGGCACTCAAGCGTACGTCTCCAGGATGGCGCCGACCTCGGCCGGTGCCACGGGCCCGTGCAGGTCCGCGTCGACCATCAGCGCCGGGCCCCTGTCGCAGGCGCCCAGGCAGACGATGGGCAGGAGCGTGAAGCGGCCGTCTGAGGTGGTCTCGCCGAGGCCGATGCCGAGCTGCCTCTGGATGGCGGCGCGCAGCTCGGCGTACCCCAGCGACCAGCAGGCGAAGCTGTCGCAGACGAGCACGATGTGGCGCCCCACGGGCCGGCGGAAGAGCATGTTGGCGAACGTCGCCAGGCTGTCGAGCTCCTCGACGCTCATGCCGAGGTAGTCGCCGAGGTCGGCGAGCGCCTCGTCGGACAGCCAGCGCCGCCGCCGCTGCACGAGGCGCATCGCGGTGGCCGCGGCGGCGCGCCGGTCCGGGTAATGCGGCAGCGCCGCGTCGATCTCCCGGCGTTCGTCGTCGCTGAGGCTCACCGGTCCACGTCTCCCATCACGAAGTCGAGGCTGCCGAGGATCGTCACGAGGTCGGCGATCTCGTACCCCTGGGCGAGCAGCGGCAGCACCTGCAGGTGGGGGAAGGAGGGCGTGCGGATCTTGGTGCGGTAGGCGCTGTTCTGGCCATCGCTGATGGCGTAGTAGCTGTACTGGCCCTTGGTGCCCTCGGTGTAGACACAGGCCTCTCCGGGCGGCACCACCGGGCCCCAGCTCACCCCCAGAAAGTGCGTGATCAGCGTCTCGATGTTGTGCATCGTGTCGGGGTCCTTGACCGGCGGCGTGGCCAGCGGGTGGTGCGCCTTGTACGGCCCGTCGGGCATCTGGTCGAGGCACTGGCGGATGATGCGCAGGCTCTGGCGCATCTCCTCGACGTGCACGGCGGCGCGGTCGTAGCAGTCGCCCGTGGAGCCCACGGGCACGTCGAAGTCGAACCAGTCGTAATGACTGTGCGGGCGCTGCTTGCGCCAGTCCCACGGCAGCCCCGCGGCGCGCAGGTTGGGGCCGGTGACGCCCCACTCGACGGCGTCGGCCACGCTGAGAGCCCCGACGCCGACGGTGCGCGCCTTCATGATGCGGTTGTCCATGATCAGCCGGTCGTATTCGTCCAGGCGACCGGGGAGGTAGTCGAGATAGTCGCGCACGGGTTGCTCCCAGCCGTTCGGCAGGTCCTCGGCGACGCCCCCGATGCGGAACCAGTTGGGGTGCATGCGCGCCCCGCAGATGGGCTCGATGACGTCGTCGAAGATCCGTTCGCGGTCCTCGAAGGTGTAGAAGACCGGCGAGAGGGCGCCGATGTCCTGGGCGAAGGTGCCGTAAAAGACGAGGTGGCTGGCGATGCGGAAGAACTCGCAGAGCATCACGCGGATGATCTGCGCCCGGTCGGGCACCTCGATGCCGCAGAGCATCTCGACGGTCAGCACCCACGGCAGGTTGTTGGTCACGCCGCCGAGATAGTCGATACGGTCTGTGTACGGGATGAAGGTGTGCCACGTCTGGCGCTCGCTGATCTTCTCGGCGCCGCGATGGTGAAAGCCGATGTCGGGGATGCAGTGGACGATCTCCTCGTCGCGCAGACCCACGATGATGCGCAGCGGGCCGTGGGTGGCGCCGTGCTGCGGGCCGATGTTGAGGTACATGAGCGTGGGGTCGTCCTCGGTGCGCGGCAGCCCCCACTCCTCCGGCTTGAAACGCAGCTCCTCCTGCCACTCCTCGAACTGCTCGAGCGGCATCGTGAAGGGACCGAGCTCCGTGCCCCGCGACGGCGCTTCTTTGCGCAAGGGATGACCTTCCCACCACGGGGGCAGGAGGATCCGCGCCAAGTGAGGGTGGCCGGGGACGTCGATGCCGAACATGTCCCACAGTTCGCGCTCGTACCAGTTCGCGGCCGGCCACAGGTCGGTGATCGTCTCGACCGCCGCGTCATCGTCGCGGAGTGCGATCTTGAGGCGCAGATCGGCGTTCCGTTCGTACGACAGCAGGTGGTAGAAGACCGTGAAGTCGGCCTCGGGCTGCCCCGCGCGGTGGGCGCGCAGGCGCTCATCGATGCCGCCGAGATCGTACAGACTCGCGAACGGCCGGGCCGCCTCGGTCTTGAGGTACGTGAGCAGCTCCTTGAGGCGCGTGCCCGGCACCCAGACCGTCGGGATCTCGTCGGCCGTGCGTTGCTCAAAGAGCGGCACGTCGGGGAAGCGCGCCTGCAGCTCGCCGATGATCCCGGGTTGCGCCAGCGGGGTGTCGGCGGCCGGCTCCACGTCACACCTCGTCCTGAGGGGCCAGCTCGCCGGTCTCGGCCCGTCCCGGCCGCCGCAGGTCGCGCAGGGAGATGCCGCTGGGCTTCTGCACGGTCTCCGCGCCGAGCACCCAGCTGAGCGGGCGGCGCTCGGTCTGCACCTGCGCCTGCAGCAGCAGCAGCCCCTCCATGAGGGCGGTCGGCGCCGGCGGGCAGCCCTGCACGTAGACGTCGACGGGCAAGAAGGAGTCGACGCCCTGCACCACGCTGTAGACGTCGTACATGCCGCCGGAGTTGGCGCACGAGCCCATCGAGATGACCCAGCGCGGCTCCATCATCTGGTGGTAGAGCTGCAACACCGTCGGAGCCATCTTGCGGAACACGGTGCCGCCGACGATCATCACGTCGGCCTGGCGCGGCGAGATGCGCAGCACTTCGGCGCCGAAGCGGGCGATGTCGTAGCGCGCCGTGAGGCTCGTCGCCATCTCGACGAAACAGCAGGAGAGCCCGAACCCGAACGGCCAGAGAGAGTTCTTGCGGCCCCAGGCGACGAGGTGCTGCAGGCTGCCCAGCACGACCGCCTGTCCCTGGCCCGGCCCGGGCCGCGTCTCATCGTCGATCAGCGACTGGAGGGCGCCGGCCGTGCGCGATGGCCCAGGCCCTCTACGCGGCGCCACGGTCGCCTCTCTCCGCAGTCGCCATCTGGGGCGCGTGCGTCATCGCGGGCGCTCCCCGCGCAGCCGGCGCCGCCCTGCCGGCCGCCAGTCGAGCCCGCCGATCTTCCAGAGGTACACGAGCCCGGCGAAGAGCAGCACGACGAAGACCACGATCTCGAGGTAACCGGCCCAGCCGAGGCGTCTGGCGTTCACGGCCCAGGCGAAGATGAACACGGCCTCCAGGTCGAAGATCACGAAGTACAACGCGACCTGGTAGAACTTCACCGAGAGCCGCTTGGGGAGCGGCCCCGCCGGTTTGATGCCCGACTCATACGGCTCGCTGCGCTCTGGTCCGCGGTGGCGCTCGCCGAGCAGCGCTGAGACCACGATGATCGCCGCCACGATGAACAGTACGAGTGCGGCGTAGAGCACGGCCGGCCAGACCGCCACCGCTACGAGTAGACCAGTCACGCGACCCCCCTGATGAACGTTGCCCCGTCGCCCGCCGCTGCTGCGATGCTGGACGCGGGGACCGCCCGCATGGTAGAGAATCTATCAGTATCAAGGGAAGCGGCTCGTGTCACGCTTTCCGAGCCATTCTTCCTCGAGCGCGACCGTTCAGCACGGGAGCATGGCCGCAAGACGCGAAGGACCGGGGGGTCGTTTAGATGGGCCGATCGGCGGCGCACAAGGGGGAGCGGAGGGGCAGGTGGCTTCGTCTGCCGGCGCTGTTGAGCGTCGTCCTTGTCGTGCTGTTCGCTGCCGCCGCACCCGCCGGCGCCTCTGCGTCGTCCAGCCCGTCGCCGCCGGCTGAAGCTTCCCCCGGCGCCGGCCCCGCGGCCGAGGCGGCCGGCGACCCCGCGGCCGAGGTTTTCGCGGAGAACTGCTCGGGGTGCCACGGGACCAGCGGTCAAGGCGGCTTCGGCCCGCCGCTCGCAGCCGCCGGCTTTGCCAGCCTCGTGGCTCCGATGGTCGAGGAGGGCGGCATCACGATGCCGCCCTTCGGCGACCAGCTGAGCGAAGCCCAGATCCAGGGCGTGGCGAAGTACGTTGCCGCATCCATCGCCGACCCCGCAGCGCGCACGGCCGTGGTCGCCGACGGCGGCGAGATCTACCGCCTCTACTGCGCGGGCTGCCACAGCACCACCGGCCGCGGCGGCGCGCTCACCCGCGGCCGCAACGCGCCCGATATCTCGCAGTATCCGGCGGCCGAAGCGCTCGCCGCCATGATCCTCGGCCGCGGCAACATGCCGGCGTTCGCCGGCAACACGCTCGATGTGCGCCAGCAGGCCGCCGTGGGGCTCTACGTGGGAGTCCTCGTGGATCCGCCGTCGCCGGGCGGCCATGGCCTCGGCTACCTGGGGCCGGTGACCGAGGGCGCCGTCTCGGCCATCGCCCTGCTCATCCTGATCTTCCTCGCCGTGTGGCTGGCCTGGAAGTCGCGGACGGCGACGCCGTGAGCGGTCCAGAGACCGGCACTCACGGCGCCCCGCCCGTCCCGGGCGGCGGCAGTCCACCGCCGGCCCGCGGCGGCGGTTCGCCGCCGGGCTGGCCGGCGGCCATCGGGCTCCTCGCGACCGTCGTCGGAGCCGTGGGCTTCGTCGTCGCCTTCGTCACCAACGCCGGCACGGCCTGGCTCGGAGGGTCGCTGGCGGCCGCCCTGCTCGGCCTCGGGGCGGCGCTCGCCTACTGGGGCCGCGACCTCGCCGGGGATGAGGTCATCAGCGGCCCGTACCCGGTGCCGCACGACGACGCCCCCGGCGCGGCCGCGCTGGGCGGCGACCTCGAACAGAGCCTCCACGTCATCACGCGGCGCCGCCTTCTGTCGAAGTTCCTCGTCTTCGGTGCCGTCGTCTTCGCCCTCAGTCAGGCCGTGATCCTCGGGGCGCTGGGTCCGTGGCCGGGGCGGAGCCTCTTCGTGACGGCCTGGCGGCCCGGACGCCGTCTCGTCACCATCGACGGAGAGCCGGTGACCCGCGACGTCCTTGCCGCTGGGGGCACGCTCGTAGCGTTCCCCGAAGGGCACACCGACGCTGCCAACTCCCAGATCGGGCTCTTCCACTTCTTCGGCGGCGAGTTCAAGCCGCAGCCCGGTCGCGAGACCTGGAGCCCGGAGGGCTTCGTCGCCTACTCGCGCATCTGCACCCACGTCGGGTGCGCCGTCGCCCAGTACATGGACGAGGTCCAGATGCTCGCCTGCCCGTGCCACCAGTCGACCTTCGATCTCCTCGATGGCGCGCGGCCGGTGTCGGGACCGGCGGGACGGCCCCTTCCGCAGCTCCCGCTGGCCATCGACTCCGACGGCTACCTCGTGGCGCAGAGCGACTTCACCGAAGCGGTCGGCCCCGGCTTCTGGGATGCGGGATGAGAGACCGGCGCCTCATGCGGAGCCTGCGCACCGCCTTCGGCGTCCGGCGCTCGCCGCTCCGCCGGGCCGCGAGCTGGCTCGACGAAAACCTCGGCGGGGGCAGCAAGCTGCTCCGCGAGGAGCTCCGCCACATCTTCCCCGACAGCTGGGCGTTCTTCCTCGGCGAGATCGCGCTCTACTGCTTCATCCTTCTCGTCGTCACGGGGATCTACCTCGCCCTGTTCTTCCACGCCTCACAGGCGATGGTCGTGTATCACGGCAGCTACCAGCCGCTGGTCGGCGTGCCGATGTCGGACGCCTACAGCTCCGTTCTCGATCTCAGCCTCGACGTGCGCGCCGGCCTGCTCGCGCGCCAGGTGCACCACTGGGCGGCGCTCGTGTTCGTCGCGGCCCTCATGATCCATCTGCTGCGCATGTTCTTCACCGGGGCCTATCGGCGGCCACGGCGCATCAACTGGGTCATCGGCCTCTCGCTGCTGCTGCTGGTGGGCTTCAACGGCCTGATGGGCTACTCGCTGCCCGACGACCTGCTGTCCGGGACGGGGCTGCGGATCGCGTACTCGATCACCGAGTCGATCCCGTTCCTCGGCCCGACGATGGCTTCGCTCATGTTCGGCGGCCAGTTCCCCACCAGCGGCATCATCGCCCGCATCTACCCGGTGCACATCTTCTTGCTGCCGGCCGGCATCGCCGGCCTGCTTGGGCTGCACCTGGGGATGCTCTGGCTCCAGCGGCACACGGAGTTTCCCGGCCCGGGGCGCGACGACCGCACCATCATCGGGACGCCGATGGTGCCGGCCTACGCGCTCCGCACTACCGGCTACCTCATGCTGGTCGCCGGCGTTCTCACCGCCTTCGGCGGCCTTCTGCAGATCAACCCCGTGTGGCTGTACGGGCCGTACACTCCCTGGGACTCCACGACGTCCGCTCAGCCCGATTGGTACATGGGCTGGCTCGAGGGCGCGGTGCGCATGATGCCCGCCTGGGACATCCAGATCGGCAGCTTCCTTCTGCCCGCGGTGTTCTGGCCGGCGGTCGTCCTGCCCGGGCTCATCTTCACGCCGCTCTTTCTCTGGCCGTGGCTCGACGGCATCGCGCTGCGCGACCACGGCTTCCACAACGTGCTCACGCTGCCGGCGGAGCGTCCGGGTCGTGCCGCGATAGGCGCGGGCTTCGTGACGTTCCTGAGCGTGCTGCTCGTCGCCGGTGGTGACGACGTCTTCGCCAGTGCCTTCGGCCTCAGCCTGCCCGTCCTCCTGCGGACGCTGCAGGGGCTCTTCTTCGTGGCCCCGCCGCTGGTAGCCCTGTTCACGTACCTCGTATTCCGCAGGAGGTCGCAGCGTTGGCCGGCGACGGGGCGCTAGAGCAGCCGGTCCACCACGGCGGCCGCGACGATGGTCGCCAGGCAGGGGCCGGAGACTTTGAAGAGCGCCCATGCCGCAGCGCCGGTCCGCGCGGCCAGGAGCCCAACCACGAAGTACCACAGGACCAGGTTCGCGGCGAGCGCGATGGCAACGTAGGAGGTCCCGTACAGACCCGTCACGGCAGCGGCCGTGACGATGCCGGTCAAGGCCGCGAAGAAGGCGACGATCAGCACGCGCGTGGTCCGCTCTCCGTAGCGGGCAGCCGGCGTCGGGATGCCCGAGGAGCGGTAGTCGTCCTCACGCGCCAGGGACAGCGCCCAGAAATGGGGCGGCGACCAGATGAAGACCACGGCGCAGAGGAACAGGATGTCGCCGGACCACGGGGCCCCGGTGGCCGCCCAGCCGATGAGCGCGGGGAAGACGCTGGCGAGGGCGCCGGGCACGGAGCTCAGGGCGGTGCGCGGCTTGAGCAGCAGCGTGTAGACGAGCACGTAGTAGGCGGCGCCGAGCAGGGCGAAGACGGCGGCGAGGCCGCCGGCCGTGGCCCAGAGGGCCAGGACTCCGGCGGCTACCGCGGCGAGCCCGGCGGCGAGCGCGCGCCCGGGGCGCAGGCGGCCGCTCGCCGTCGGCCGCCGGCGCGTACGCTCCATGCGCGCGTCGAGGTCCCGCTCGATGGAGTTGTTGAGGATCGCCGCGCCGGCCACGGTGAGAGCCGTGGCCGCGAGCACGGCGATCACCAGCCGCGCGCCCGGGCTCCCGGCGAGCAGCATCGCCGCGAGTACGGTGACCAGGAAGAGCGCGACGATGCGCGGCTGGGCCGCCTTCACGTAGTCCATGCGCTCCATTCTCCCGCATCGCGGGGCATTCGTGCGATGATGGCCTCGTCGACGCACAGGGGGAGGGGTCGAGTGTCGCGCGCTGCCGCCCAGCGTCCAAGGAGCGAGTCTCGGCGTCGCAGCGTTGTGCGAGCGCTGCTGCTGGGCGCGCTTCTGGCGTTGGCCGTCGTGGCCGCCGGCTGCGCCGGCGGCCAGCCCGACATCTTCCGTCCGGGCGGCTCCGCCGGGCAGGAGATCAAGACGCTCAGCTACCAGATCTTCGCCATCCTCGCGGTCGTCCTGGTCACAGTGTGGGTGCTGCTCGCCGTGGTCGTCATCAAGTATCGCCGGCGGCCCGAGTCCGAGGCGTCGCAGACCCGCGGCAACCTCACCATCGAGATCGTCTGGACGTTGATCCCGGCGCTCATCATCACCGTGCTGTTCGTGCTCACCGTGCAGACCACCAGGCAGATCGCGATGCCGGATCCGGGCGCCCAGTTCACGGCCGTCGGCCACCAGTGGTGGTGGGAGTTCGACTTCCCCGATCAAGCGTTCAAGACCGCCAACGAGGTCTACGTAGCGGCCGGCAGGACCACGTCCATCGATGTCGAGTCTGTCGACGTGATCCACTCGTTCTGGGTCCCGCAGATGGGCGGCAAGGTCGACATGATCCCCGGACACGTGAACCACATCCACTTCGTGCCGCTCAAGAAGGGCAAGTACCTGGGGGAGTGCTCCGAGTTCTGCGGCGTGCAGCACGGCAAGATGCGCTTTCTCTTCGTCGTGGTGTCGCCGGAGGAGTACTCGGCCTGGGCGCACGACCAGGCGCAGCCGGCGGCGCAGCCCACCGGCGCCGAGGCCGTGGCCGGCGGCAAGCTCATCCAGACGATCGCCTGCGGCGGCTGCCACACCATCCGCGGTACGCCCCTGAAGGGCACGTTCGGGCCCGACCTGACGCACTTCGGCAGCCGCAGCGGCATCGCCGCGTACACTGTGCGCAACACGCCGCAGAACCTGCTGGCCTGGCTTCAGGATCCACAGGCGATCAAGCCTGAGTGCAAGATGCCACAGATCCCGCTGCCCCTGCGCGAGCAGCAGCGGCTCGTCGCCTACCTGGAAGAGCTCAAGTGAGCGAGAGACCGCACGGCATCGGCGCGTGGCTGACAACCACCGACCACAAGCGCATCGGGCTGCTCTACATCTGCACGTCGCTGGCCTTCTTCCTCGTGGCCGTGGCGTTCGCCATGGTGATGCGCACGCAGCTCATCAGGCCCGGGATGCACTTCCTGACGCCCGAAGAGTACGACCAGATCTTCTCGATGCACGGCACCACCATGGTCTTCCTGTTCGCCATGCCCATGATCATCGGCGTGGCCAACTACATGCTGCCGCTGCAGATCGGCGCCCGCGACATGGCCTTCCCGCGCGCCAACGCCCTGAGCTACTGGCTGCTCCTCTTCGGCGGGCTGCTGCTCTACAGCAGCTTCGCCTTCGGCGGCGCCATGGATACCGGGTGGTTCAGCTACGCGCCGCTCACCTCGAAGGCCTTCTCGCCGCACGACGGCGTCACCTTCTGGACGGTCTCGCTGGTGCTGCTCGGCGGCTCGTCCATCCTCGGGTCGATCAACTTCATCGTCACGTGCCTGCGCTTCAGGGCGAAGGGCATGGGCCTCTGGCAGATGCCCATCTTCACGGTGGCGACCTTCATCAACTCGTTCCTCATCCTCTTCGCCTTCCCCAGCCTCACCGCGGCCATCGCCCTGCTGTACCTCGACCGCCAATACGGCACCAGCTTCTTCGACCCGGCCGGCGGCGGCGACCCGATCATCTGGCAGCACCTCTTCTGGTTCTTCGGGCACCCCGAGGTGTACATCCTGGTCCTACCCGCCTTCGGCGTCATGAGCGAGGTGGTGCCGGTCTTCTCGCGCAAGCCGCTCTTCGGTCGCGGCTCGATGATCGTCATGCTGGGGGTCATCGGCTTTCTGGGCTTCCTCGTCTGGGCGCATCACATGTTCGCCGCCGGGTTGCCCACGATGTTCAACGTGGTCATGGCCGGGACGAGCATGCTCATCGCCATCCCCACCGGCGTCAAGATCTTCAACTGGCTGGCCACGATGTGGGGCGGGTCCTTGCGCTTCAAGACCCCGCTGCTCTTCGCCTGCGGGCTCATCGCCCTGTTCACCATCGGTGGCATCACGGGCGTGACCCTCGCCGTCGTGCCCTTCGACTGGCAGGTGACCGACACCTACTACGTGGTCGCCCACCTCCACAACGTCCTCTTCGCCGGCACCGTGTTCGCGCTGTTCGCCGGCATCTACTACTGGTTCCCCAAGATGTTCGGCCGCAAGATGAACGACCGCCTCGGCAAGGTCCACTTCTGGCTGAACAGCGTAGGGTTCCTGGTGACGTTCATGCCCATGTACATCCTCGGGTTCCTGGGCATGCCGCGCCGCGTGTACACCTACGCCCCGGACCTCGGCTGGAACACGCTCAACACTGTGGCGTCGCTGGGCGGCTACCTGATCGCCGTCTCGCTGCTCATCTTCCTGTACAACTTCGTGCGCAGCGCCCGCTCGGGCGAGGTCGCCGGCGACAACCCGTGGCGCGCCTGGACGCTGGAGTGGGCGACGAGCTCGCCGCCACCGCCGGGCAACTTCACCTCGCTGCCGGTGGTGCAGAGCGAGCGCCCGCTGTACGACCTCGAGCAGGCCCAGCAGGCCGCCGCGGAGGGCGGCGAAGCTCCGGAGGTGTACACCCTCGCGCCGGAGCCGGAGCAGACCACGGCGGCGCCCTTCTGGGTGGCTATGGCGATCCTCGTCAGCGCCATCGGGCTGCTCAGCACGCCGGTCGTCAGCGCCATCGGCGTGCTGTTCCTGCTCGTCGTGCTGGCCGTCTGGATGGGCGCCGGCTGGGTCGAGCCCGAGCTCCCATCGGCGCCCGGCCACAGGTTCTCGTTCGTCGGCGCGGGCATGCTGGCGTTCATCGGCTCAGAGGCGGTGTTCTTCGCGTCGCTCATCGCCGCCGCCATCCACCTGCGTATCCACGGCCAGACGCTGGGGCAGGGCTCCGGGTTCGGCGCCACCCTCCCGGCCATCAACACCGCCGTCCTGGTACTCAGCGGCGTGACGGCCCATTACGCGCAGGTGAACTACCGCAAGCAGCGGCACGGCGCCTTCTTCCTGCTCCTCGTCCTCACCATCGTCCTGGGCGCGGTCTTCCTCGGCGGTCAGGCTTGGGAATACACGCACCTCGGCTTCGGCCTCACGGCCAACCTGACCGTCTCGACCTTCTACACGCTGACCGGTTTCCACGGCCTCCACGTCGTCTGCGGGATCGGGCTTCTGGTGTACCTGCTCGTCCGCGCCACCAGGGAGCGCCGCCGGGGCACGGGCGCCGCGTCTCCCGGCACGTCGGCGATGGTGGACGCCGGCACCTACTACTGGCACTTCGTCGATGCCGTGTGGCTCGCCGTGTTCATCGTCGTCTACCTCCTGTGACGCCGTGACGGCCGGCCGGGCCTTCACGTGCGGGCGCCTGCTCGTTGTCGCCGCGCTTGTCGCGCTGGCTTGCCTGGCGGCGCCCGTGCCGACCGCGTGCGCGCACGCGGGCCTCGAAAGCTCCGACCCTGCCGCGGGATCGTCGACCGCCACGTCGCCGAAGGCCATCGTGCTGACCTTCGCCGAGGACCCCGATCCGGCGCTCTCCCAGGTGCGCTTGCTCGATGCGGACGGCAAGACCGTCCCGGGCGTGTCTGCCGTGAAGGCGGTGCACGGCAAGCCCATGGCGCTGCAGGTGACGCTCGCGCAGGATCTGGGACGAGGCGTGTACACGGTCAACTGGCGCTCCGTGTCGGCCGTGGACGGGCACGTGCAGAACGGCGCCTTCGCTTTCGGCGTGGGAGTAACGCCGGCGCCGGGCAGCACGAAGGCCGTCGATCTGCTCGACACCTCGCCGTGGATGTCGGCGCTCGGGGCGCTCGGGCACTGGCTGCTCTATGCCGGCCTGGCGCTGTTCGTGGGCGCCGCCACGACCTGCCTGCTCGTCTTCGCGGGCCGGCTCCCGGCCGGCGGCGCCAAGCTGCTGCGCCTCGCGCTTCTGGTGTCCGTGGTGGGCTTCTGCGCGATGGTCTGGGCCGAGCGCGCTTTGACGGGCGCGACCTCGCTGCTGCCGCTCTTCCAAACGCGCCACGGGCAGCTGCTGCTCGCGCTCGGCGTCGCCATCGTCCTCTGCGCCGCCGCCGTGGCGGCCGTCGACCTGTGGCCGGCGCGCTGGTCTCTCGCGGTGCTTGGGGCCACGGGGGCCCTGGCCGTGCTCGTCCACGTCCTGGGCGGGCACGCGAACGCGCCCTCGTCACTGCGGCTGGTCAACGTGGCCGTGCAGTGGGTGCACATGACCGGCATCGGTGTGTGGGTGGGCGGTCTGGCGTGGCTCCTGCTCGGCATCCGCGGCATGACGAAGCCCGAGCGAGCCGGTGCCGTGGGCGCCTTCTCGCGGGTCGCCACGGTGACCCTCGGCGTCGTGCTCGCGACCGGTGTCGCCCGCGGCATAGTGGAGGTGGGGTCTCCGGACAACCTGTTCACGACGAGGTATGGGGTCACGCTGCTCGTCAAAGTGGGGCTGGTCATCATCATCGTGGCCTTGGGTGCCCTGAACCACTACCGGTGGGTGCCCGCGCTGAGGACGCGAGAGCGCGCCGCACATACGTTCAGGACGAACTCGGGCGGCGAGCTCGCGGTCGCCGCGGCGGTCCTTGCGGCGACGGCGGTGCTCAGCGGGCTGGCGCCCGCTTCGTCGGCCGTCGCCTCCGCGGCGATGCCGGCTGCCCCGGCGGTGACGGTCTCCGGCAGCGACTACGCTACCACCGTCCGCGCGCATCTGACGGTGTCTCCCGGCGCGGTCGGGCAGAACTCGTACTCGGTGCTGGTCGACGGGTACGACAGCGGTCAGCCCCTGCCTTCCGTGACCGGGGTGAAGCTTGCCTTCTCGCTGCCCAGCAAGCCGTCGCTGAACGCTTCGACATTGGATCTCGGGAGGGTCTCCGGCGGCGCGTGGCGCGGCGCCGGCCTGCAGCTCTCGGTGGTCGGCCGCTGGCACATCGATGTGGTGGTACGGGAGGACGCGGGGGGCGTCACCGTGCCGCTCGATCTGGACGTCAAGGCGGCGGTCGGAGGCTGATCGGCCGAGCTCTCGCCTTTGCCTCGTTTGGCGACGTCCGAGCCCGGGCATCACAGCCATGGCCCCGGGGTGCGGGAGCCGCACATCGTCCAGGAGGAAAGACCATGAAGCGCTTCTCGGGATCACTCGCGCTGGTGGCGGCCGCGCTCTGCCTCGTGCTTGGCACTACGGCTGCGCCCGCCGCCGCCCACACGACCAAAGACGTCGGGGCCTACACGCTCACCGTGGGCTGGGGCAGCGAACCGACCTATGCGGGGCAAGAGAACAGCGTTCAGCTCCTGCTGTACGACAAGGCCACGGGGAAGCCCATCCTGGACCTCGCCGACACCCTGAAGGTCACGGTGGTCTACGCGGACAAGCAGGCCGAGTTCCCGCTCACACCCGAGTTCGACGTCGAGGAGGGCCTCGGGACGCCGGGAGACTACCGGGCGTGGTTCTTCCCCACGGCGCCGGGCGACTACACCTTCCACTTCACCGGCACGATCGGCGCGCAGAAGGTCGATGAGAGCTTCACCAGCGGGCCGACGACGTTCTCCACGGTGGAAGACCCCAGCGCCGCGCAGTTCCCGGTGAAGGCGCCCACAAACGCGCAGCTGTCGCAGCGCATCGATGCGGAACTGCCGCGCTTGGCCACCGAGAGCCAGGTGTCGAGCGCTCGCACGATGGGCATCGTCGGCATCGTCGTGGGAGCGCTGGGTCTCGTGGTCGCGGCCTTCGCGCTGCTGCGCAAGCGAGCCTGAGCGCCCTGCCTCGACAGCGCGCCGAGCGCACCTACGGCTACCCCATCGCCATCAGGGCGGTCAAGAGCGACGACGCCATGACCGCCGACTGGGCGCACCTGCCCTACGACCTGCTCGAGACGCTCTCCTCGCGCATCATCAACGAGGTGCCCGAGGTCAACCGCGTGGTCTACGACATCTCGAGCAAGCCGCCGAGCACGATCGAGTGGGAGTGAGCCGAGCGCTTCCCAGCTGAGCTTGCCGCGCCGACCATCCCGGCGGCCCGATGGGCCGATAGTCGATTGTGGCTTCTTACGTCAAGCGTACGTCTAACGTGTCCGTTGCACGTACCTCCAGTGACCCCATTGCTTGATAGCGCCTCACGGACTCCCGCGCGGCGCCGAAGAAGTCGGGCTTGAGAGGAGCGTGGGCGCCGTGGGCGATCGGAGTGGCCAGGCCCAAGCTGCCGACCACCTCCGGACGGGTGGGCGGGGGGCGACGGATGGGCGGGGGCGACGAGAGCGGCGGCTAGAGCATGCGCCCGTCGCCGGCGCCGCGCGGTCTTGGCTTCAGCCGGCCCGACTCCGCGGCGTTGAGGTAGAGCACCACCAGCACGACGTCGGCGACGAACACGACGCCGCCCATGATCACGCACTGCACCAGCATCATGGGCAGGGCGCGCTCGAGGCTCCCCGTGACGTTCTCGTCGAGAAGGCCTGTGGCGGCGTTGTTGAGCAGGGTCCCCGCCAGCAGGACCACGGCCGACGGGACCGGGGTGGCCCGCACGGTGCGCCACGACAGGGCGACGGCGCGCAGCGGGCCCACGTCGGCGATGACGATGATGTAGTCGGCGTAGAGCACCACGAAGTAGAGGGCCAGCAGGACGAGCACCACCGCGTTGGCCAGGAGCGCGTCGGTGCCGGCGAGCACGATCGCCCCGGCGGCGAGCGCGCCGACGACTTCGAGGGCCAGTTCCAGGGCGAGCAGCCGCAGGAACTGGCGGCGGTCGGAGGGGCGCAGGTGAAAGGGGCCCACCAGCGAGCGGATGTAGCCGGCGCGCAGCCACGCGCCGACGAGCAGGTACACGATGAAGAACGCCCCTATGGCGGCGCTGCGCGCCGCCACGGCGTCGGCGAGCGGCCCCCATGTGTTGCGCAGCAGCTCCGCGAACGGCTCGTGGCGGTACAGCCACGCCGAGGCGATGGGCACGGCGAAGTCGAGCACGTAGAGCCCGATGGCGAAGAAGACGAGGTACTGCTTGGCGTGCAGGACGGCGGTCACCCGCTGGGGGAGCGTGGTCTTGGTGCCATCCATTGGGCGAGGGTATCATGGGGCTACGAGATTCCCGCGCGGCCGGCGGCGACGGTGAAGGAGGCGGCGTGAAGTCCATGCAAGAAGTGCTCGACGAGCTGGTGAGGCGCATCGTCGCGGAGGTCGGTCCGCGGCGGGTCGTGTTGTTCGGGTCGGCGGCGCGCGGTGACCTGCAGCCGGGCAGCGACATCGACCTGCTCATCGTGATGCCGGACGGCGCGCATCGCCGCCGGACTGCCCAGCATCTCCACGGGCGCTTGGGCAGCGATCGTCCGCCGGTGGACCTGGTCGTGGCCACCGAGTCCGACATCCTCGACCACGGCGACGCGCCGGGGTACGTCTATCGCACTGCCCTTCGCGAGGGGCGCGAGTTGTATGCGGCCTGAGGTCGCCGCCCGCTGGCTCGCCTATTATGCTGAGAGCGACTTGGCCGTCGCGCGCGGCGTCGACCGGCCCGGTGTGCTCGCAGAGACGCTGTGCTTTCACGCACGGCAGGCGGCCGAGAAGGCGATCAAGGCAGTCCTCGTGGCCGGGGGTGCCGAGCCCCCGCGAACCCACGATCTCGAGATGCTGCTTGCCGCCGTCCCTGGGGACGTGCCGATGGGATTCGACCGCCTGAGCGTTGCCGCGCTCACTGCCTTCGCAGTGGCCAGCCGCTATCCCGGCGACGACGAGCCCGTTGATGCGGATGAATACGCCACGGCGCTCGCCGTCGCAGTGGCGGTCGTCGCATGGGCTCGGCACGCCTTGACCGGCCTCCTTCCGGAGTGAACTAGATTCTCAGGCGCGGGGAGCGGCCGCCGCCGGGTCGTCGTATCATGGGGTCATGCGATTCCCTCGCCGCGTGCTCGTCTTCCTCGCGCTCAGCTGGGTGCTGGTGATGCTCTATCCGGACCCGGGGGTGCTGGTGCGCAGCGTGCGCAACACGCTGCGGCCGCGCGTCGAGCCGCAGGCCGCGGCCGCCCTCGCGCGTAGTCTCCCGGACGATGCCAAGGCGATCGAGGCCTACGTGCTCGACCGTCAGGTGCCCTACGCCTACGACTGGCAGTCGGCCGGCGTGCCCTGGTACTTCCCCACGGCGAGCGAGGCCTTGCGCGCGGGTCGCGGCGACTGCGAGAGCCGCGCGCTCGTGCTGGCGAGCCTCCTCACGGCCAAGGGCATCCCCAACGAGCTGCGCCTGAGCCTCGACCACATCTGGGTCGACTACCCCGGCAAGCAGGCCAACGCCATGGAGAACGCCGGCGTGCAGTTCGCCGGCCGGCAGGACGGCCGCTTCTTCCTGCACTGGCCGGCCGACTTCCACCT